>Ga0247774_1000108_pt1 | contig 38109 bp, 41 predicted proteins | sample UWRJL001104B6_FD_179933 | JGI IMG/M metagenome (GOLD analysis project Ga0247774, IMG submission 179933) | Plant litter microbial communities from Arlington Agricultural Research Station in Wisconsin, United States - UWRJ-L001-104B-6 | ecosystem: Environmental > Terrestrial > Plant litter >...
GGGGGGGGGGGCGGAACACCCAATTGACGTCAAGCATCGGCGCTTGTACGTATCGTCCAGCAACGCACTATTCTCCACTCTCATCCCTCTCTGCTGACTGTCGCCTTATATCCGCAACAACACTTGCCTTCCTGCATGCACAAGTTTTCGCGGATTACGGGCAGACACATCCGCCGGTGCTACTAGACTTGGGTTGTAAAACAGTGGGACTGGCTTTCATCGGGAAGGGAAAAAATATCGCCGGGCGAGATACCTCTCTATACATTGGGATACCCTTCACCTTCGGTCTGCCATAAATGGCGAAGGGGAGATACCGAGTCTTCGGGTTACCTTGTTTGAATGGAAAGTCTCAGCTGCGACATCCGCTTCCACACAGACGAGTAGAATGGAGAGGGATATGGAGAGGGAATAGAGGGTCTGAGACACGCCCGACATATGCAAATTGGGGGTTGATGGGCTACTGGCCCAAGACGACTCCAATATTTATCATTTACTGATATCGTAAGCCCTCTCCTAGTCTGTAGCCTTGTATCTTGTCTATTCTAGGGTAATCCTCCTGTTTTGCATATCTGCTGTCGTTTGGTCGTGGCATAGTGCTGGCCTCGTCTCACGTGTTATCTGAGTCCTCTTTGTGCCACTGACCCGATCATACAGTCGGCTACACATCTGCTGCAATCGCAACGGATGCTTCTCACTTCTTCTCCCCTCATACCCCCACAAAGGGAGCCCTTCCCACGACGCCTCCTAAGATGTAGCTGTCAACTGCAGAGCCACCTCACTAGGCCCCAAGTTGCTAGCCTAATCTTTGAAAAGCTGTCACATAAACCTACTGAGTGACTGCAGGATGTGAAGCCCACCAAAAAAGGCGATATCCATGCTCTTTCTATGTCACGATAACAATGCTTTGATGTCGAACGAGGGAATATCGAGCTGCTGCCGGTGTCCTTATGTCAAGCCAATCTCAACCCCAATACCCGTCCTTCCAAAGCTCCTTCCGGTACCCCTCCGTCAACCTCTCATCCTCCCCATACACCTCTTGCCATCCCACAAAGCCCCTGTCCAGCACATAAACCTTCTGCTCCCTGCTCTCCAACTTGTCGGCTACCTTGGCCGCGTCGGACGCCCCATCCGTCGTGTCGGCCGACGAGCCCCCAACCTTGGCCCGCTGGCGGGACCGCCCGGCTTCGCGAATGTAGCGTAAGGCTGCGCTGGGGCCACGCTGTTGGGACAGGGCGCAGTGGAAGATGACGGTGGTCTTGTCCTCGCATTTCCGGATGAGGGTGGGGAGCATGGCTTCGAGGGAGCGGGAAGGGATGTTCATGGCGCCCTTGATGTGGCCGCCGATATAGTCTGTCCATGCCAATTAGTCGCGGTAGACTCCAAAGTGCCAGGCAAAATGGGATACGTGCCATCGTCTCGGACGTCGACAATGGCGTACGTGGGCGAAGAACGGCCGACTTCGGACAGGATCATCTGGGATACGTCCTTGGGGGAAATTCGCTGAAGGCTTGCGATCGTGGCCATTGTGCTAGAGTTTCGAGGAATCGAGAATCGTGAAGAGAGATTTCTGATGATGCTAAGGTATCTGAGAATGTGCATCTGTGTAAATGAACGGCGGAAGTCGGAGACACAATGGCGACGGGGAAGATTGTGAAGTGTTTAGGTTTGGAGATTGCGCAGGCCAGGGCGAGGTGCATCGTGACACAAACACAGGGCGGGGCCGGGGTGCACTGTGTAGTCTAATATTAAGAATAAGAGATGATACAGTGTCAAATACAGTGTAGCACCCGAAGTGTGGGACTTTGGGTTTGATATCACCTCTCCTCTCTCTGAGGTAGTCAGATATTAGCTCGGTGAGCGTCAGAAAACAAAATGATCATTCTGGGCGTAGTTTGCCCAAATCATTTCCATTTTGATCTATTCTCGAAGAGTAAAACGGACTAAAGCAGGCGCAAGACTGAAATGCAAGAGGAGAAGACGAAAAGCAAGGGCGGGAATATACGACGCAAAAGGCTAATGGGCAGGTATAAATGCCAGATGGATAGTTTTGGGCCTATCTTCCTTTCTAATCTCCATTTGCCAGCGCAGTTGTGGAGAGGGCAAAGGTATTCGACTCCGGCTCAGTCTCAGAATAGTGCTAGGTTACGAACTATAGACGGCAACACGGTAGGAAGGCACAAGACCAACAAAATGAGAGAAAGGGAGCGACTTAGTTCTAGCTAGTATCGCCAGTCCGAAGACTCTCACGCAAAATTCTTATGACGCGATCAAATTACTGATCCTCGGCGCATGAACTTCTGTACGTCACCTTCGAACCCCGCCACTAAGAACCCTTGTCGCAGATCTCACCGCAAAAGCTTGAACCTGCACGAGCCATGGGTCCTTTGAGCTACCTATCGAAACTCGGCCACGAAATCATCAGCAATATCCATGATCTGTGCAAATTCTGAGTGCACTCATCCCCAAGGAGAAGTTGCTCGAATTTGAAAACGGCCTCAGCTGCAGAAAAGATTCCTCGTTCAGTGTTCCCCGAGGTGAGCACTTCCGGCTTGGCAAAAACATTGGCACCGTACGACACGCTTCGCCTCTGCCCGTCACGCGACGGAGGGAGCTTCGCAAGCTCCGCAAAACTGCACGCCGTCGCCTGCCGCCCGTCGCAGCTCCAGGCAAACACGAACAACCTAGCAAGAGAAGCTGCGCGACACCTTCGCTATCACCTCCGCCATCGACGCCGGCTCGATAATAGCGCAGGCCTGAATCGGGTTTATCGATGACAGCAACGCGATCGCATTGACAAAGTCTCGGAGGCTTCCGAATCGCACGCTTCGCCTGAAATTCACCGCATACCGACCGACCGATTTAAGCCGACACGAAATCTTGACACGATGACCTGCTCGCCTCCCTTTCATATCCCGGGGAGCTACTTCCCCGACGCGCCTCCCCCGCTGAACACCCACGTCAGCAGCGTCTTCCGCCCACCCGTCTCCCCATCGCCCGCGTCGAGCGCCTTTCTGACACGGTCAGCCACCTCCGAGTCAGTCACTCCTGCGGCGAAATCGAAAAGGAAGAGAGTCGACGAAGAGCAGGAAAACACGGCCGGCTGGAGGATGGACATAGGCTCAGGAGTTATGCGCAGCAAGTGGCTCGACGGCTCGACCGAGTTGGGCGGAACGGAGGTTCGGTATGCGTTAGCAGGACAGCTTGATACGCCCGGTGTTGGTCGCACAACGCCGGGCTTAGATGGGATTTTGGACGAGAGTGTATATTCAGACGTAGACTACCGGAGAGCGCTGGGGCCCAAGCAGGAGTCAGGACGATTTGTTGGGGGGCATGCAGAAAGTCCCGGATGGGGACAGGTTGCCTTGGGGGCTATTGGCGGCATGGTGGGCAGGGTTTGGGAGTTTTGTAAAGCTGGGGCTTTCAGGGGATTTCACGCTGGAGGTGGAATGGGTTACGAACTTCACAGTGGCCACGGATCGCCGCCGAATCCATTCGCGAACTCTGGCGATCGCCCGCATCTTCCTGGAGGATTTCCAACTACGGAGTCGATTCCTTCGTATCCAGATTCAATGGAAGCCCCGGTAGCAGACCCGACACCTTCGAGGCCATCTGCAAAGAGGAGGCAGGTTAGCGAGGCGAACGAAGATTTGAGGAGGAATTGGGTCATGGTGGAGAATCCGAATGGAGAGAAGAGGCCGACACCCGGGAGGAGAACGTCAAGTCGGGCTTCGGGTGCTGCTTCGGGGAGGAGGATACATGTTCCCGTATCTCGACTAAACAGCTCGTCCGGGCCTACTGTTGTCCGGCGGAGTTCTCAAAGGGTATCCCATGCAGGTTCTCCTGCTCTAACAACCCGCGAACCCGCGTCCTACGCATCACCGAGATCGCCCCGTGCACCATCACCGCCCTTAGTACAAAGAGCCCAGTCACCGAGTCGGATTCCCGTCGCATCCCCAAGAACGTCCTCTACAAGAATGAGAAATAGTCAGATCCCGAGCCCCATCCAGGCAAGCTTCAACGCGAGTTCGCATAGGAGGTCACATAGCGGAGCGTCAGCCGCCTCAGCGAGGAGCAAGCCAAAAGAAAAGTTGGATGTGGACGATATTGAGGCAAGTCCCCGACTGGATGCAGAAGCAAAAAAGCTGGCAACGAGGAGGATGATGGAGGAAGATGATGCGGATGCGAGGATTAGTGCTTTTAATGCGAGATTGAGAGATATGATTCGGCAGGGGAAGGAGGCGCTCTCGACAAAAATCGAGGTTAGCATGGAGGATGGCTGGTCGGACGAAGACTAGGGAGGTGTGAAATTGGGTAAAAACTTGGGGGTTTTGTGAGGGATATGGACCGATGATGGTTAGCTTGCTATATACAGACGAACAGAATGACATAGTATAAACATCAGGTCGGAAATTGTCAATGTTGATCTTTTTCCTTGAACAAGTTCCCATTGCAATACAAAGGCAAGGCAGCGTAGAAGCCTAGAGTCGGTAACCTTAACCCTATGTTTGGGAACTATTCCCCTCTTTACCACCAACACAATCACATGTTCGCCAAGGCTGCACTGCGCCATCCTACTTCACCCTTGCCAGTTATCAAATGTCCGCCATCAACGTTTGAAACCATGAGAATTCGACTAGTTCACTCCTCACCTTGAGTCTTGGTGTTCACTAATTTGATTTCTGGGTCTATTGCTCGTTGTGAAGATCTCCAGGCTCACCGCAGCTCGTCTACCGTGGTGATTTATTCATCAGACCATACACCACGCGTCACGATATCGTCCATCTCGATGGATTCCGAAGCATCAATACCATGCATGAGGTGGACCCATTAGTGGCAACCCCCGGCGGCGGGAGGGAGCCCGTTTCGGACTCGGAAACAATTGAATGGGAACAACACGTCCTCCACTACCCTCTCAACGGCATAGATCTTCACATCGCACACTACCACCACCGCACCCTAGGCGTATCTGATGTGCTAGCCCACCGCCTCGTCCGATGCTTTCTCCAAGGCACCGACCCAGTCTTCGCTCGCAAGGTACCCTTCGCTGGTCTTCACTTCGACCATCCCCCTGCCCGCAACATCTGGCACCGACTCCATCCTTTGTGGCAAGATGTACAGGTCCTCAACAAGCTTCTCGCACTCCACCCAGGCGATGAGCTGGATGTCCAAAACGATGTCCGGCCGATCGCGGAGCGCACAACCGTCACCTGCTGGAGCCACAGGCAATGCCGACACGAAAGACGCGGGCCGTCCCGTTTGGTGTCTGAGTTTGTGATGGACGTTTTGCAGCGACATTATCTTGAGACGAGCCACCCGGAGATGGAGGATTGGCTTTCGTACTGGCCCGTTGGCTTTTCAGAGAAGGGCAGTCCGGCGTGGCCTCATAGACCAGGACGGTATGAGTGGAGCTTGCTTCGGCATTCGGGGCATCGGCTTTGCACAGAGGAACGGGAGCACACGCGGAAATTCCACTGCGCCAGACGCGTCCAACATGAATATGACCTCTTCTCCCAATCCTGGCTCCAGCAGATTTCCCGGATCGGCCTGAGCCGCCACCCCTCGGTCAAGCTCGGCCCCGCTCGCCGGCCTCCTCCCCGCACCGATGTCTTCGCCATGACGGACCGGAATCGTTCTGGTTGGCCGCTCCACCCGCTACCTGTCGACCGGTTCCCCAGCTCGCACGCGAGGCGCACAGCTAGGATGGGATTTGTCGCGGCCTTCCCCTTGACCTCATCCACTCGGCGGACTAGGCGATCATCTAGCGAGCCCCCTCCCGGGTCATGGACACAGGGTTATCTCCGCCGGTCATGCAACGAGGACTGCACCCACGAATTTCCCGCCCAGGGGATCTACTTCTACAAAGCCTCCCTTAGCGAGATCTTGAGACGATACCGAAGGCGGAGTCTCAGTCGACGCAACATCAAGGACATGTTCCACGTTCCGTCTTGGGTCGGGGGATCTCTTCCCGATGAAAATCTCCATGGTCGGTGGAACTTGCCAAAGCCTAAGATGGAGAGACACTTTGCCATCGGTCCTGAGACCTCCGACTCTGACTCTGAATGTCCGCTTTGCAACCGCCATGATCACACGAAAAAGAACTGCAAGGTCTCTAAGCCTTCACATTGTAAATGCGGCGGCAAACCGAAGCATCTAGCGAGAAACTGTCAGGTTCAGTGTTCCCGACAATGCCGCAATCCGCATCCCCCCGGCCATCCTAATAAGCATCCCAATGCCATTCTGTGCAAGTCACGGTGCTGCATGTGCGGGATAAGGGGGAGGCACAATGGAAAAGAGTGCCGGTACAAGAAGTGCCGCTGTGGGGGCGAACATCTTGGACAGGACTGCCTGTGGAATCCGACGTGTAAGGTCAAAGGGTGTGACCGATTTCATTGCGGGGTTCACTGCCGGGAGTGTGGAAGTTCGGAGAAGCCCTTTGTGATTTGGAGATGCGAGAAGTGTCTCGAGAATGGGCGGCCGGTGGGTAGCAGAGCAGATGGAGAAGATGAGGAGGGCCTGAATGCGAAGGGACGACGGAATCGCAGGCGATGGGAGCGGAAGTCGGAGAGGGCCAAGGCAAAGATGGAACAGGCGAGCGGCGCAAAGGAAGAGAGCGAGCATTCCAGAAGTGGAGTTTTTGGGCCGATTACTCGAAACACGACTGGCGCTTGAATAGACTGAACTGTTTGTTTTCTTGTCCTTTTCTTTACTTTCAACTATCGTCCCTGGTGCTTTTTGGCATTGAAGGCCTAAACATGGCAGCTCTCCCTGGTTTAGCATCCTTTGTTGGACTTAAAGCACTGCATGATCACGACAAGGGAGTCCGAAGTACCAACCAAGTCAGTACTGTGCAAAGTGGGGCTCCAGAGTGTCGCTGCGCATCTCTTTATATTTCTCCGATATCATGAACGATTTCCCTCCAATACATGCGCGCATTTCCCCCCCGTGGAGAATGATACCTTCGATTTTCAGACTACCTGCGAATATGCGCTGCGAATGGACTCTCGGCCCGCGCTTTTGAGATTCTGTCGGCCATAACGACAGAATTCTGGAGACTTCGGCATCCATCTCGGTTACGGGGACTCGGATAATGACGCGACGTTACGCGATTGACACATCGCCTGGCAAAAGGGATCTTCGGCTTGCAGACAAATCGATGTCGCAGCAAGCACAACGATAAGCATCCTTGACGGTGCACTTTTCACGTGCAACGCAAGATTCTTCCCCGCATCTAGAATATATATCGCCTCTCCACTTTTCGGGCGAGCGTAACCCAAGATGACGCAGGTGCAGAAGACAGGCGGTCGAATGGACAGTTGAACATCGCGACCTCCGTTCTCCCGACCTCAGCAGGCACACCGTTGCACCGATGCCAGGAACATGCCAGCATTGGAGGCGTAGTGCAGTCCCGCTACGACGTCTCAGATGGGAAGGTCTCACAAGGTCACTGTGGTGGCAATAATATCGACTATTAATAGGAACAGCAGTGCTCAACACATTCGACCCTCCGCCGCCCGTGGAGGCCCAGACATTCGGAACCACACCCTCTTTATGTCTCGAAAGCATCGCCGTCTGCGCTGAAAGGACACTCGCCACAAAACCAGCAGTAAGGCCTAAGCGAAGCTTATCCAGCCTTTCTCATCAGCTGTTGGTAGAGCCAACCCTCATTTGCATTTACACCAACCTTATCGATAACTTAAACGGCGATAAGGACGACAGCCACCATATCTGACCCTTATACCCCTCGCCTGGGATATTCGGATCTGATTCCGTACGTTGCACGAGCTCGCTACGCAAGTTGCCCGTCAAGTGAACGGGGCCAAGTGGCTAGAGAATGGCTGGCACCAGCCATATTCTCTGGACATGTACTCTCTAGATTCAATGATCTTATCATACAAGTGACCAGTCTATGGTTGCCAAGGACGACATGGTTCACCGACTTGGGGTCGAACCGAGTTTGCCTAGTCTACGGAGTACACACCGCAGAAACCTCAGACGCCATCGCACTCGGCCATCTCTTTCTAAGGCGACCCAATTGTTTCGACGAGTTGGCATTGGTGGCTTTACTTTCACGTATGGTGTCGGTAGGGTGTCATTCGGCCTCTTTCTTTACGAAATTTGGAGATATTCAAGAACACCACAATGAAAGCGATGACGACAGACTATCCCCTTCATCTGCTGCGCAAATCCAATGAGACAGCCCAGGATGGACAGACGTTCCGAAGGATGGAGCAAAGGCGTGGCATCTGAAAGGGGCAACGTCCACGGGGACGGCTAATATATTTTCAATCTGGATAAATTGGCAGCCAGAGAGAGCTGCATGACAATTCAGGTCGGCTTTGGACGGACGTCTAGAAGCGGCATCAACCTCGTCGCCAATCCCCACAAATTCCACGCCTAATTGGCTGCTTCTGTCGCGTTCCTTTGGTACTGAACCAAGAAGCAAACACACACGCACGCAATTCTCCACTGCGCCGTCCAAGTTGCCCACCTTTCACTCCAGCCATCAACTAACCAAGCCCGCAACTATCCAAGCGGCCGAGGAAAAATCATGCCCTTGCACAAAAGCGGACTCGGAGCGAGATGGCGGCGGCGACGGCGACGGGTGGGAGATATTTTTGGCAGATTTTGATCAAAATCTTCAAGGCCGGTATTTGATAATTTGCGAACCAAGTTTGGTGGCATATAACCCTGTGAACTTGCTGCTGGCAACCGCAAAGTCAAAGGTTAGCCGAACCCACGAAGCTGGAAGCGGTTGGCCCGGCCGCCGAGTACTTCTCGCCTGGCAGAAGAGAACCTGGTGTGGTGCTCGAACTCTTCATTCCAGCACGACGGCTCCGCGCAGCCGTGCACTTTGCTTTATTGCGCCAACAGCCGACCCGCTCTCGTCGAAGAGTGACACGACATGTAGCACCCGTGGCCGCTGGAAAGCTCATGAAGAACAATCTGCCTTGGGTTTCTATATCGGTGCCGGCGATGCGGCGAAGCAACGTGGGCGGTCTTGAGGATGATAATTAACATCTGCCATTTTTGTAGGGCGGGCATGCAGTCAATCTCTGGGGACCGGGTTCACGAGGATTCCGAGAGGTTCTGCTCGCACCGTCCGGACCGTCCGTTCTCGGGAGTCGTATGTACATACCTTGGAACACGCCCTCCGAACCAGACATCTCTGCGGGCGGGTGCGCTAGCGCCGGACTTGAGAAGAAACCGGATGGATTTCCAGCCTCCGTCGATCTGCCAAGATGTCAGTAGAACATGGCTTGTGGAGCTGTCTCCACGATGGAGATGGCCATCCGAGCTATTCTCCTCACCGTCCACCGTGCGAGACAGAATAAGGGAATATTGAATAAACAAGTTCAGATCAATACAATCTAGAATCAAAATTGGCTTTCGATATTCATTTCTCACATTTGGACGGCGGTATGTGTGCAGGGCCGATGCATGTGTTAAGTGCAAGGTTCATAATCAGATCGGAACGGAAGCAGGCCCGACTCAGGGCAACGTACTTTAACTTACACCTTCTCCACACCCGTCCCACCCGCTTTCCTTGAGAGTGTTCTATTCTGGCCGAAGGGGGCCGGACCCAATATTCGAGATTCCCTTAAGCACGTAGTTTCCCATACCATGCTCCCATACTCGGTCATTGGTGTGCTGACCCAGATTTTGCGTTAATGAGGATATTGCGCCCCTCCAAGTCTTGGTTTGCATTTCCTGCGGTCCCTTGATAATAACCTGAGGTCGCCTCTCGCCCCATCAGCTGCACGCTTCCAGACTTTTGCCCCCCTCCACGACTTGACCGTCGAAGAGGATATCCAATGTCTGCTCGGGTTGCATTTCCATGCGTCCCGGTGCCTGTCTTTACACGCACGCGAGCTGCAACCCTCCCATATTGAATGGCCGGGGTCTCTTCGAGACTTTGCATGAGGCAAAAGAGGCAAATCAGGTCCCTACTTCATCTCGCCTGTGGCTTGCCAAGATATCACCATCCATAAAGCTCCCCATTCCCCAATTCACTCCATGCACACACCAATCACCAGCTTGAAAGTCGGCTCCTTACCGAAACTGACCTTCACACTCCGCACGGTCACATTTGCGTTGCAACCCTACCTTTTTCTCTTCACCTATACCGGGCTGGTGAATCACCGATCATAATCCAATCTTTCCGTGTTGAAGCAGAGAAATCCCGGTCCGCGCCCAGGCTTTGGGAGGATATAAGGACACAACAGCCCGCCGATCTTCTCGAGTATTTTGGGATCATCAAAACAAGGCATTGGCCGATCAAAACGGAACCGTCAACTGTCAATCCTCGTCCCGTCTCTACAACTCTCGGATATCGCGAAAACATCGAGGCCAACCAGCTGTCGATCTTTCTCGGTCCGTCGTTCCAATTGGCATTGCCCGTTACGGGCCCCAGTCTATCATCATGAAGGTACGTCTCGCCTGCAACCCGGACTACTCCCCCTGCTCCCACCTCACCCTCGCGAGAAAAAGTAGGACACAAGCTCACCCATCTGCAGCTCACACTCCTCACACTCCTCCCCTTCGCCTCCATATTCCCCACCACCCTCGCCAACCCCCTCCCCATCGACGCCTCGGAGCAAGCAATAGCAGCGCCCGCCGCCCCTGCCGCAGACGCCGCCGAGGCCTTGGCGAAGTACCAGGTTCAGTGCTCCGGCGAAGCCTACAATCTGTGCAAGGACGGGGCCGTCATCGACGGCTGGCGCGTCAGCTGGGACTGCAACTCTCCGGGAACGCCAAGCAACTGGAACAGCGTGAGTCAGCTGATTCGGGACATGTGTTCCAGTTGCAAGTGTACCGAGATGATGGCGGTTTGTGCGGGGGCGGGGAATCGGAAGAATTGTTAAAAGGGAGAGGGGAGGCGATGGCGTTCACATACCCTACCTAATTTCATGGAGAGAGGATTAGGGACTTGTCAGGATTCTATTAAGATGGAAGGGCTGGCTGTCGATGGCCTTACGAAGGGTGTCGACGCGAAAGAGGCGGTAGTTATACCTACGGCATCAACTGAGGGTCTGTGTATCACACCTGATGGGTCTGACGTCTTGGGCTACGGCTAAGACGTCCCAGAGGTTCTCTGGAAGGAGAAAATTATCATTTGTACGTTAGGGAGGGGGAAAACGGTACTGGGACACTCTCGAAAAAGGTCTCGGCCAAATTGAGACTGGTATTCTAGCATGATTAGGTAACCGGCTTAAGTAGATTTGGATCATGAGATTATGAATATTCCAAGCTTCTCATACCTCATGGTTAAAATGTGAAGATGCGATAACGCCAATTTCCTCGACCACGTCACATCCCCAACCCACCTACCACTGCCAAGCAGTGCATGCCTCGCTGTCACTAAATAGAATTTGCCAAGTTCGCATACTGGGTTTTGCATATAACTGCAAACCACCCCACACGTCATGTGGGGTGGCTCCACCGCGAAGTTGAAGTTGGCGTGAGACGCCACCAAAAAGAGGACGAGTTTGGCAAAGACAACCGAATACATTCGTTGCTCAATGCTCATTATCATGGTGCGAGAATCCTATCTGTGACGCCGGTCCCGCCACGCAGCTTTACAACATGTACACCCGTCCAAGGCCCCACTGGCAAGAAATCCCATCTACCCGGGTACCTACTCTACTGAAAAAGGGTCCAGTGCATCTAACAACCGAGGCCATGCTGAAAAAGTCTCATCTCCCCACATTCTCCCATACCCCCTGGCCATTACTTCCCGGCCACTGCTACCCCTGACCAACCCCTCACGCAAACCGCAAGCTCCCACCGGCCTGAACCCGCTCGGCCTGCGCCGCGACCTCCCTGGCCAACCGCCTAGCCTCGGTCCTCATATTCGCCACGTCCTTGCCCCCCGGGTTCGTCAACCCTGGTTGCTGCAGCAGCGCAGCGCACTTCTCCAGCAACTCAACGATTCCCGGTCCCATGGCTGCACCGCTTTTCCCGCCCCTCCTTCGCAGCTCCTTTGCCCACGTGTCGAGAGAAAACAAAAGCAGCTCCACCAACCGCACCCTTCGATTGCCGGAAAAGCCATTGTCCTGCGTGTCGAGGACGTGCTCCAGCACGCGAACAATAATGTCGTGGGAGACGCCGACGCTGAGGAACAAGTGCACCGGCCACACGGGATCGGCACCGATGGTTGCATCCTGCTGGTGGGTCGCGGCGTAGGCGCAGAGCTCAGGCAGCAACGCTTGGACGGGGAAAATGATGGCGTCGCACGACGTGCGGTGGGCAATGTTTTGTATCTTGACCGAGACCGACTCGTAGGGGGCAGGGCGATCTGGCCCGTCAGGTAGGGTGGCAACTTCGTCGTGTGCTTGCTGAATAAGGCTACCCCACGTCTCGGCAATGGTGCTGGGGTTTCGGTAGTCGGCAGCGTGATATATGAGCAGACAAAGGTCGTAATAACCCGCCTGGTCGGCGTAATCATTAAAGAGCTGGTCAAGTTAGAATAAGGCCAAGATTTGATAGGGGTCTACATTGGCTAGAAAATCATGACCGGGGACGTACCTCGGTAAGTGTCTGGATCTTGCCGTCAAGCGCGGTTTCAATCTCTATCATTCTCTGGTCGTCGATACGGGCGTCTTTCTTGAGCCGCTCCAGCACGTCGTCCTGGATGTGCGCCACCTCCAAAAGATCGGAAATCTTGTGGTTCAGCAATTGCTGCTGCTGCCGGCTGACCTCTGCCGTCGTCACGCTTGCATTCGACTTGGCGCGGCTAAGGAGGGTGATGCGGTCCTTGATGCCGATACCAAAATCAGACTCGGCGAGATGCAGCTGCACCTGGGCCGCCTTGAAGAAAAGACCGGCGTGGGTATAAAAGCGGCACAGCAGTTCGGCGTGCGCAACGTCCACCTGTGCCAGTCGCTCCAGGAATGTAATGACGTGCCGAGACTCAATGTTGAGCAGGCGGTCCGTCCACCCTTGGTCTATGTACCATTCATAAAGACCGAAGTGGAACACCTCATCGTCAGAACTGTTAACCACCTGGTATGCCTCCTTGCGCTTGGTGGCCGTTAGCGTCTCGCGTCCGTCGATGAATTCCGGCTCGGCCGAAGCCACGGCGTCGACCTGCCGAAGCACTTGGTGCACCAGATCGTAGCATCGCCGGCGATCTTGGTAGGCAGCCGCCCGCGGGTCGTTTGGCGGACGCCCGTCGTTGACCCAGGCGAGGGCCACGTTCCCACGATCCTTCTCGCGCGCAACAATGAGACAGAGCTGAATGGCGCCGGCAAAATACCGCAGCTTCATGTATTGCTCGACGGCCGACTGGAGGTTTCCGTAAGACAAGTTCCCCGCCACCTTTTGGAACAGACGCAGACTCTCCTGCAACAGGTTTCGCGCCACAGCCTCGTTTGTAATCTGCTCCGAGGCTCGCTTGAGCTGTTCCTGCGCCTTGAATATGACCACGTCGTCGGGACTGCAGAAGCTGCCGCACCGCCGCCTCAGCGCATCGGCCACCGTGTCGACGTTGGAGCCGCTCTCGATGTTGCGGTTGACGATGGCCTTGACGAGCACCTTGGCCAGATCCTTGCCGGGCCCGGTAGAGAACAATGCTTCGTATGTGAGGTCCCTGAGGCCTTGACGTGTTGCGTCGTCCTGCAAGCGCGTGTAGATGTCGCTGACGCGTTCGTCAAAGAGCATGAGCACAAAGGATATGCCTTCCGAGATGTTGACCATCAGTTTCTGCAGAGCGTGGAGAGCCTGATGTTCCGCCTGCACAGCCACCTCCTCCGTCTTGCTGGCGACGCGTTGAAGGTCCGATGGGCCTGACAAGCCCTGAATGAAGGCTCGGTTGGCATGAAGGAAGGTCCGCAGCTTTTCGAGGTTGTCCTGCACGGCAAGCAGTTTCGAGGTAGAAATTGTCGAAGTAATGGACACGCCCCCAGTTGGCCCAACGCCGACCTGGACGACCCTGGACTTCCAGAGCATCCGAATGAGCCGCCCAAGATACAGAACCAGAGCGTCGTGTCGCGACGAAAGCTTGACCGAATCGACGGTGAGTGGCGTCCCATCCGTCTCCTTAATGGTGGGCTGGCCACCATAATCAACAAAAACCGCTCTTGCCCGGTTTGCTGTCTCCTGGTCGGTGACTCGAGCCGCCGGCGCAGTGCCGCCAACGGAAATTGGGCCGACGGTGCCATGACCACATGCCACGGCGAGGGCGGTCGCCACCGTCTCGACCCGTCCATACGTCTGAATAAATTTTCTGGTCCTTTCCTCCATCTCGGCGTTCGCGCCGGTCGACAAGGCAGAAGCAAAAATGTCCACCAGCCGTCGTCTCCGAATGACGTGGACGCCGTTGTTGGTGAGGATGGCAAACTCGCAGGGAGGCTCGTCAAACTGAACAGCCAACTCGTTTCCAAAACCCATCGGTTGCTTAGCCGCCACAAACGGTTTTGTGACGAGCCCAACATCCTCTGCCAGGCTACCGATCTCGATCCACGTAGCAGACTCGTAGTACTTCAGGGTTGACGCCGGCACCGTGGCGTTTATGCGACCTGTGTCGGGCGCAGACAGAAACAGCTGGTCGACATTGGGGAGCGATTGCTTTCTGACAAAGTCCAAAAAGTAGCCAGGCGCAAAGCGAGCACCCCGTCGGCTGGTCTGCAGGGCTTGGGAGGACTGGTCGACGATATCGTTGCTGCTAAGAGAATGCTGGTGTGTCCGTTTGTCCGAGGGGGGGAACTTGACGTAGTGTGTTTGCATGCTCTGCGGAGCCGCTCCGGTAGTCGCTCCGAGGAGGAACGACGTAGAGTTTGTCGCACTCAGCATCAGGCGGCAACCCGTATTGGTTAGTGCCTGGAGATGGAGCCTCGCCGATTCGCGCGATGAAATGGGGCTGATGGAGATGATTTCCATGCCAGACCCCAAGAGCGGAGAGAATCCAGAAATCATGTGCGAGATTTCTCGGAGGCACGACTGCTTGTCCTTCTCAATAACCTTGGTCAGCCTGTTCGGCGGCTCCATGTGATAGGTTCGGATGGTGCCCTTGGAGGAGAGCGTGTACAGCAGATCCCGAGAATCGTCAATGACCATCTGGAGGAGATGGTCGAGCGTGAGATGCGTCATGAGACTATCCTTGACCGTCACTAGCGGCGCCGTCCAACCAGTGTTTGAGTGGTTGATCTTTCCACACCTGCCCGAAAACCACTTTTCTGTCTGCTGGTAGTAGAGCTCGAAGACGTGATTACTGGTGGTCCCACCAAAAAATATGCGTCCGTTGGCCGAACCGACAACGATAGTCACGCCGCTGCCGCGAGGAAGAGAGAGTGACATCTTCGTCTGGTATAGGGAGACGGATCGCGAGCCCGAGGGCATGGTCTTGGCGGCGACGCCCAGCAGAATAATTTCAGCCGTAGTAGCTACGACGAGGATGTGCGTAATATCCTTGACGAAAATGCCCGGCTTTGGGGCTACCAGTTCCACGGCCGTGATCTGGTTCCCCTGATCCTCAAACCCAATCAACTCGGGGTTCGGCTGGGTGTAGTCCCACAGAAAGAGTGAGTTGTCTATGGCAACCCAAGCATGATTGATTTCAGCAAAAAGGCCCATGAGTGTCTGCATCTCGCTGGCGTTGATGTTATTGAAGATAGTGTCGGGGATGGCGTGCATGTGCGTCTTTTGGAAGGGGGACATGTGCGAGTCGGACGGCACCACTTCATACTCGGATGAACAACCTTCTGCAAACGGTTTTGTCAGTACATGATTATATTGGCATACGTGAAGGCAGAGATGAGGACAGGGCAGAGTAGGGAAGGGCACATACGCCTAAGATAGGAGTCAATCTCCGGGAAGCTCTCGTCGGTGAGGAGCACGCTGTTGATGGCGCGCGCCGCCTTCTGGATGGGAGATGGCTGATTCGGCGGCGGCAACGCGGCCGGCCGCGGAACGGAAGCGGTCGTCGCATTGCTTACCACGCCGGCGTTTGCAGTAGACGGGGTATCGGTGAAGAGGCGTCGCCGGACGGGGTCAATTTGGTCTTGTGATGCTTGCCTAGCGATGGCGGGTGTGTTGAGAAAAGCGCCAGGGACATTCCGCATCGGCGTCGCCTGTGTAAGAGACATGGTGACAAAAAAACCTGCTTCCTGCGCCGCCGCGACCTGTTTGGGTCGGAGTCGGTAGAGTCGACTAGGCGGAGGCGGCGAGGATGTTCTATCGCGATTGATGCATCAGAAGCCGGGCCAATCGAGCCAACGGCAAGGTTTTGTGGAGCAATCGGGGATCTATTTGGTCGGTTGTCGCAAGTACGGACTCGACACGGATGGCTTGCTGACCGCGTGAAGCAGGATCGAGACTTTCGTTTGCGGTTACTGTTTGTACGAAGCAGCATAGAATGCTAAGAGTCGGCAGTCTGGCAGCAGTCAGGAAAATATCGTGGCTGAAATTCTGAATGGTTCGTTTGAGCTTGGACCACTGGCATTCGTAGCAAGGACGCGGAATTTTCGCGCTTAGAAAGAAGCTCGCTGATTGGCTGGATTCTTTGTACAGGCAGCATCGAAGAGACAAAACGAACAAAAGGTGTTGAATTCTAGGGTTATACGCCCCCAATGTTGCAAGGCTTATTTAATTGAGAAACATCCATGGCCTATCCATTGCAAGAGAGCATCTACCTCTTGCTAGAGGCGCCGCATCCATCAATCAGACTTCGTACAGCGGTGATCAGCTTGCCTTCTTCGCCTCCCTCTCAGCCTTCCTCAAGGCCCTCCTCCGAATGTCAATGTGCATCTTCAAATTGTACCAGATGCCCCATGGATGCATGCTTCCAACAGTATTTTCGACAAGCCACTGGAAGAGCGCATGCGACCAGTACGGCGTGTATGTCGAAGCTGCGGGGAGATAGCCGCCATTGCCAATTTTGCCTAGAGCAGACTTGACAAACCCCTTCGCATTGGGAATCAAAAGACTCGGCCGCCGCACCTTGCTCATGGCCGTCGTGACAAGGTAGCTCAGCACAAACTCCACATCCACACCCTTCGGCTTCAGCTCGGCAGCCAGTGCGGAGCTCCAGTGCTGCAGGAATGCCTTGCTACCGGAGTATGTGGCAAGGTACGGGGTCGGCATCCAGCCCGCAAAAGACCCCATGGTCAGGATCAGACCCCTCTTCCGCTGCACCAGCATGGGAGCAATCACCTGCGTGGTCTTGAGCGTTCCCAGGCAATTGATAGTGACAATATTCTGCACCTCGTCGGTAGGCGTCTCGAGGAACAGCACAGGAATGGAATGGCTCTGTCCGACGTTGTTGATGAGGATGCCAATGTCCAAATGCTTGACTTCGTCGCCCAGACGCTTGTAGTCTTCAGCACTGTCCTTTGCATAGTCCATCGCTACCACCTTTACCTGCACCTTTCCAAACTTTTGCTCAATTTCTTTGGACAATGTTTCGAGCTTCGAGAGGGTCCGCGAGACGAGGACGAGGTTGAACCCTTTGCTGGCGAGTTGCATGGCAAACTCCTTGCCAAGGCCGTCGGATGCGCCGGTGATGACGGCCCACGTACCGGGCTTTCCATATTTTCGTAACTATTTAGGGAATTAACGCAAGTCGAGCTTGGAAGGAAGTTCGGGACGGCTAGTGTCGACTTACGTTCGCTCCACCGAGGAGAAAGATGGCCAGAATGAGCCGCAGGAAGTTTAGGCCCTTAGATGCCACAACTGCCGCCCCAACTGCCATCAACGCCCATTGAGCAGGTTGGGGAACATTTTCGAGAATTTCATTTAGAGCCATGGTGATTTTGACTACTTGGACCTCGCCAAACTGAATTTGTGTGCTGTTGAAGACCTACGCCGCCAGATCGTGGGTTGGGAAGAAATTTGTTGCACGGCAGATCTTTACGCGTCGTGCCCATCGAACGTTACACAGACACTTTTCAGGGGTCTCGCGCCGGTGTATCCGACGTTGTGCAGCGGCAGGTGGGTCCAGGGGGCATCAATGTTCAGCTACCATCTTTGGTGGACCTAGCGTGAAATTGCCAATTGCAGCATGGCTGAGTGACACGAAATAAAATTGAGCCCATCGCCCTCGAAAGCTTGATTGTGGGCTCCTTGCCGTCAACAAACGTCAAATTTCTCCCAACAGCCATCTAGATCTATCCAGGTACGAGGGTAGAGACGTTCGTATATCTCTTGCAAAGACCCCTCTTCCGCTCGCCCACCTGTTGAAAGCCCGACTCGGAGGATTCAGTCTCACTCTCGGCACAACACAACACGATGGCCTCCACATTCTCATCCTACCTTCCCGAATCGGACGGCATCCTGCCGTATTACATGCTTATTGTAAGATTCCCGTGCCGACCAGTGCTGTATACAGCTGACACGTCCAGCTCTCTCTCATCTCCATTGGAAACTCGGCTCAAAACCTCCTCACGCTCCACTACACCCGCCGTCTCTACTCGGGCCGCTTCATCCCAAACCCGGCCCTTCCCCCGGCTTCGGAGACCTATAATCCCGACGATTCCGTCAACAAGGTTGTCCCCGTCGCATCCGATGACGCCAAGCTCCGCGGGACCGATCTGGTCACGCCTCTGACTGCCCGATGCTTTGGAACTTGGACGTTCATTACGGCAATCGTGAGGTGCTACGCGTCCTACAATCTGCACCTAGCCCCGGTCTACAACATTGCCATTTGGACGTACGTGGTTGCATTGGGTCACTTCACGAGCGAGATATTCATCTTCAAGACAATGGGATTGGGGTTTCCGCAGCTGTTGCCATTGACATTGGCGACTACTGCACTAATCTGGATGCCTCTGGTCAAGGACTTTTATGTCCAGGCGTGAGGCATATATTCTAGGCATGTGGAAAGATTCTGTACGCAGATAGGCACACGAAAATAATCCAGGGTTAATCACATCGATATGCGATACAGTTCACCGCCGCAGTTTCTGAGTCGGGCAGCAGCTTGCTCGGGCGTGATGTCTCTCTGAGGTTCCGCCATCATCTCATACCCGACCAAAAACTTCCTCACCGTTGCCGAACGCAGCAGCGGTGGATAGAAGTGCATGTGGAAATAGCTGTTCTCAATCTCGTCGTCGCTGCCATCGAGTGGTGCCTGATGGATGCCAGAACCTAGTCGAATGAGCTGCGGCTTTGCGTGGATTGAAAAAAGGGGCGGGCACCTACTATACGGGAAACTGCACTCAAAGAGGTTGTCATATCTTCGGGTGATGTCTTGAATGGCCGTGGCAAACTGCTGCCTTTCTTCGGCACTCATGTCCACCAAGGCCCTGATGTGTCTCTTCGGCAAAACCAGAACCTCAAACGGCCAGATGGCCCACCAAGGACACACGACAAGGAAAGAGTCATTCTCGTAAACTACCCGCTCCCTCTTCTCCATCTCGAGGGCGACATAGTCGGCGAGAAGATGATTTCCGCTGTTGTCAGACCGATACTTGGCCATCTGCGCCAGTTCCAAGCCCGGTTCCTCTGGCATGCTCGATGTAGTCCAAATTTGACAGTGGGGGTGAGGGTTGGAGCAACCCATGGCAGCCCCCTTGTTTTCAAAGATTTGCATATATCGCAACCGTGGAAAGTTTGACTTCACACTATCCGATACTTCCGCCAGGTCCTGGACCCCGACCGCATTGACGAGAGGGTTCTCTGGCGACAAGTGCGCCGCGTATATGCGAGTCCATGCTTCTATGACGGGAAAAATCTCAGCCGCCGGCATGTCAGCGAGGGTGACATTGTGCCTTGGGGAAAACGTGAGTACATAGCAGCGGCCAGTCGCTGGCTCTGCGCGCAGCAACTTTGAAGCCAAGCCTGGAGCTATCAGCAATTGACCCGGCAGACTGATCGCCGAGGCTCACCATTGTTAGTCGAGGGACTGTACTCGACCTGCTCTTCCATGACGGCGCTATAATCATTTACAAAAACGAAGGTGTTTTGGTATTTGGGGTTTACATCCCCCTGAGCTCGGTGGTTTCCAGGGCACAAGTAGCACTGAACGTGTTAGAGGTTCGTGGGACCATGGGAGATTTGAACCATCATGCCTTTTCGTCGTAAGCGGGCAAGTCAATCATTGCCGGAGACTCTTGCTGGCCCCTTTGTATGGTTAAACCTGACTCAATCATTCGGCAAGACACTCACTGCCACGGTCTCTTGGTTCGGTGAGGGGATACCAGCAGCCAAGAGCCTCGGAGAGGATTGTAGCGCCGGTGAGATATATCATCTAGGATGCTATCCATGGCAGTTATAGCTGGACAGCCGTTACGAGAAGGTGTACGAGAACAAGCAAAAAGTTCCAGCCCAAAAGAAAAGTCTCAGTTGCGGATGATTTGGCAAGAAGCACTCGTCTTGTTGATCCACATTAAGAGGGCAAGTGCTACACTTGCCATTCGGTTTACCGACTATTCGTACTGTGGCTCGCGGCATATCAGGCTGCAGATCTCACAGTGTAAATTTTTCAAGATCTCGCGCGGTAAGAGAATCTCGCCAGTGGTCGCCTGGCCGCCTACTTGCGGCTCAACTTCGGCACTCCCACCATTTGCCAGGCGGTCTGGCGGTGTTCCCCTCAGCCTAGAGCGGCAAAATGGTTGGCGCAACAGCACATCTTCAAGGCGTCGAAACTTCACGACGACCACGACACGACGAAAACAAATCCATCGACTACCTCCTCCCAGGCCTGGTTTCCATCACTCTACGCGTCGATTTCGACTCCTCGAGCCCCCTAACGTTGGAATTTTCGCGAATGAGCCGCTAGGCGCGCGAAGTCGACTCTCGAACCTGTCGCAATCTGGAGGTCCCGTCCCCCCCGACCGCAACCCTGGCGGAAGACATGGGCGTCATTCGCAAGAAAACCGCCGCAAGAGGCGGTGAAGGCGGGGTCAAATATCACTGCGACTTTTGTTCAGTCGACATTACATCTACTGTATGCCGTCTCTCTTTCCCAATTGCTATTGTGGTCGACTGTTTGGCGTGAGACAGAGCTGATGCATCCCAGGTCCGCATCCGATGCGCTCACAGTGCCTGCAGCGAATACGACCTCTGCGTCCAATGCTTCTCCAAAGGCGAAGCAAGCGGCAACCACCACCCCGACACGCACCCCTACCGCGTCATCGAGCAAAACTCATTCCCCATATTCGACGAGGACTGGGGGGCCGACGAGGAGTTGCTGCTGCTCGAAGGGGCCGAAATCTACGGGCTCGGCTCCTGGGCCGACATTGCAGACCATATTGGCGGGTTCCGCAACAAGGACGAGGTGCGCGATCACTATCTCAAAGTCTACGTCGACTCCCCGCGGTTTCCTCTCCCCAAGCGATGCAGCCCGCACGATACCGAGCTGGCGAACCAGATTTCCAGGGAAGATTTCCAGGCGAAGAAGAAGAGGCGGATAGAGTCAAGGAAGCACGCCCAACAAAGCGCGCCGGCGCTGCAGCCTAAGACGAAGCCGACGGCCAGCGTGCCGTCCTGCCACGAGATCCAGGGATACATGCCTGGCCGGTTGGAGTTTGAGACTGAGTATGCAAACGAGGCGGAAGAGGCTGTGCAGCTCATGCAGTTTGATCCCGGCGACGGGTTGAATCCCCGGACGGGCGAGTTGGAGCCCGAGATGGAGCTCAAGCTGACGGTCATGGACATCTACAATTGTCGGTTGACGCAGCGGGTGGATCGGAAAAAGGTCGTGTTCGAGCACATCCTGCTAGAATACCGGGAAAACATCAAGACGGAAAAGAAAAGGACGAAAGAAGAGAGGGATCTTGTCAACAGGGCGAAGCCATTTGCGCGGATGGTGAACCACGATGATTTTGAGAATTTCACCCAGGGGCTCGTAGACGAATTTAATCTCCGGCAGGCCATTACACAACTGCAAGAGTGGAGAAGTCTGAGGATTGGGGACCTTCGGAGCGGAGAAAAGTATGAGCACGAAAAGTCGCAAAGAGTGCAGCGGGCTATTCCCATGGGCTCGATGGACAGGGAGCGACTGGCCACGTCCCAACGCAACAAAGCCGCACAACAAATCGAGCCGCCGAGCGGCGCAGCCTCGCTGGTCGCGCCGGAGCTGCCGATACGGTCAGCTGCATCGCCGAACGGGACAAACGGCATGGTGAACGGCGATTACAAGGAGCATCGCGCACCGAATGGGCAGGCTAACGGAGGAGGGATCGTTGTCGCGAATGGTTCGGGTCCTCTAACAAGGCACAAGGCGAATCCACAGCCCATTTCGGGCGTCGCCACGTTGTCGCTAAGTCAAGAAAATGCGCCGGACTTCCATCTCTTGACACCCGAGGAGGCGAAGCTGTGCGAAGTGGTGAGGCTGCAGCCGAAGCCATACCTGATGATCAAGGAGCAAATTCTCAAAGAGGCGCTCAAGGGGAATGGGACGCTAAAGAAGAAGCAGGCGAAGGAGATTTGCAGGCTTGACAGTCAGAAGGGAGGACGGATATTTGAGTTTTTTATCAATTCGGGATGGTTGGGAAAGGCATAGCAAGCGTCTCGTGTATTATGATTCCGGATCACGCGGCCTTCGGGGACATAGCGCGAGGCGCCTACGATAGGTATGCGATCCGCGTACGAAAGAACCGAACTGGGTGTTAAAAGGGGGGAAATAATTCATGTTTATATGAGATCGTTTTTGGTCTCCTTGCTTTCGGGCACTCGTAGAAGGGGAGCTACCTCTCTTGAATCCGACCATGTGACCCCCAGATGGACCGCCGCCTCCCAGGTAGGCTAGTATATTTCAAACCCTGATGCGAATGACGCCCGTGCAGCAGTTGCAGCCAGGACGAGACTCAACATCCAAGAGAGGCGTTACGAGGCGACGCCGGCTGCTTTTAGCGGAGCGGAGAGACTGGTCATTCGGCAAGAGCACTGCATAAAGCCTGCTTAGGTCTGTATGCACTGGACTCTAGCCTCTCTAAGGCCAACAGCCCTAAATATTGAGTCGCAAAAAGAATGAAGAAAAAGTCAAGAAAACGACACCTCTAGTGGGACTCGAACCCACAACCTTTCGATTCCAAATTGGGATGACCCTAACCCTAGGTAGAAGTCGAATGCGCTAAGCCATTGCGCCATAGAGGCGGTGCATTTTATTATTAATTGGAAACGCTAAATATCCATTATACAGCTTATATTAACTGTCGGGAGAAAAATTGGATTATTGATGATATTGGTTAGGGTTAAGGGCAGCTAACTCGCGAAAAGCAGCTGCAAGAACAAGCGTCCGCAGATGGAGATGAACGGGAGTTAAATTTTAAGGTGTGTAGGAGTATGAGGTTTTAGGAAGCTTAGGTTCTTATATAAGGGGTTGGTGCTTGGAATATCGAACGGAGAGGGAAGGAGAAGTCAATTTATGAAGCAGTCGTGTTAGAAACGCACTCAGGGCCCGGATTGGCGTTGACAACCCGATCTGGGTTCGAGTTTCGCCGTAAACGACACCGGAACCGTCTTTTGGTCAAATAACGGAGAAATGAATAATTTCTAGAACCTCAGTTCGTGGGAAACGAAGTTTGGTTTGACGGGAGGTCGCTTTCGAGCACTTCAAGGTTCTATAGCAAGAATAGTCTGAAGATTGGAGTATTGTGAATGCTTATGTCCTGAAACATTCCATCTGGCCTTCATCCAATTCTTACCAATGCCGCCTTATCTTTGTTGAACATGCCCGGGAATTTGGCTGCCGTGGGGATTTTATTGCTTCTGTCGAGTTCTATCAACTATTTGTCGCCCACGAGGCTCGTTGTTTGACCACCATCCTAGCAAGTAAGCTCTAAGTGCTGCCAATGCCCAGTCGGCTTGGATATAGAGCCAGCCTCTCCCCTTTGAGGTTTTCACGGTCGCTGAGTTTGTTTCAGAAGGGCCAGTTGTTGATAGCCTTCAATCCATCCTTCAGGAATTTTGATCAAAGAATGGGAAGAGTAGGAAGCGACAAGTAGGACAGTCCATGAGAGAACATTGCCTGCCAAAATCGGGGACCAAGCTACGTACCTGGTTAGGCAGCTACACAGGGATACAAATACCAAATTCAATGTGTTTGACTGCCTAATGCCACTAGCCTCGATCCTAGTCGAAGACCAGAAGACCCAGGCTCTTTTCCTATTTCCCTTCCAACGTCTAGACATGACGTCAGGCTCAATGGCCAGGCGCATGGAAGCCCTGACCGAGATTCGGAGGCTCTTACCACTAGACAAGAATTTCCAAGGCAACCAACCACTTTGGAAGAGGATGTACAAATTAATGATCGGCCGAAGATCGGGCGCTGATGCCGAGCTTGCAGCGTAGCCTGTTGGGCTCTGTCGTGAGTCGTGGGTCAGGAATTGCTCCCCAACCAATCATGTTGGCCGCCTCACTTTTCCCCATCTCTGAGGAATGGCTCGCCAATGCAAGGCTGTTGGTCCCACCGCCAGACAAATCGCGCAATGGCTGGGAAATTATCACCTCTCCGATTTGGAATAGCGTGGTGAGGCGGAGAGTAGTTGTTACGTTTTGGGATTGATAGAGAGCCTGAACTGTGCCCCGGAAGTCTTATGATTGGGCTGTGCGGACTGATGGAACTTGGAAGGCTGTTGTCATCAGGGGTCTTCCACATTTGGAGCAAGCGACGAGGCTTGGATGTGCTTGGATAAGAATTCCCTCGTTGGAATTCTCGTCAAGTATAAATCTGAAGCTTCCTCGAAGCACTCAGGTAGGATTTCAATGCTTTCTTGACAAGCTGCTGGCCTTCCACCTCCATCGACCTCCTGGGAGGTGGAAGGCGCGCAAACTTCAGCCTTCAGCCTTCAAGCTCGTCTTAATGATGCACCGGTCTGCTTCATGGAGTTCCTCCGATATTATATGGTTTATTTCCATCCTTGCAATCGCATAAAGTCTCACTCCTCTCGCCCAAAAAAACCCCCCAGCTTCTACTAGCCTATGAGGCAGGCTCAACGCGACTACTTGCATCACAAAACCAGAGAAACTTTTCGCAAACACTACGCTCCACCCGAGGCTGAGTACGAAAGCTCACATCCAAAATCGATCGAGAAAATATCAATGCAACTCGCTGTCCGTTTCCCTTTTAAGAACATATACGTTCTGTACGTTTGGTCCGTCCACGCTGGCGCGACGGACATGAGTCTTGGACACAACTCTCAACCACGGGAGCCTCGGCGCCGGACTTCATGTGGTTCCAATCCGGACTTTCACGTTAACGAAACCGCTTTGCTCGGCAATGTTCAATCTCAACGATGATTATTCACTTCCGAGCCGACACCCACGACGAACGTGGTCGTGGATGAACACCCTCTGAATGTGGTGGCCGATGTGTGGGTGATGTGTAGGTAAGGGATATTTTGGCAGTATGGATGTTAGTTGGGAAAGAGAAAAATTGGGAAAAGAAACGGCAGAAGATAACAAAAGGGGCCGGTGAGCATCGAGACAAGCGGGTCAGCATGGATCGATCGCCACATGAGAATTCAATGTATAGATCTTCAAGTCTTGTATTTATAACCTGCATTGCACTCGGAGTTTGGTAGACAAAAACGGAAATAGACCATCTTCTTTGCTTCTTCACTGCTCTCGTCGGAAAATTAGGGTTGTGAAACCTAGGGTTAAAGCCTGGTCTAAGCTCGCTTTTTCTGCATCGAAACTGACCAGGGTGGCAACTGCGGTTATTTCGTCCCTTTCCCGCCCGAACCACGCCGCTCTCCGGCGATCCCAGGTGAATGCATCGCGCTGGCAGCACCATGAACCGGTAGACTCGAATCAAAAACCGAACGCGGCCCAAGTGTCAGAATGCATCGCACCGTTCCGCTTGCACTCTTGGCGCTCGGCGTCGGCCGGGCAGCTGCCGGGAGCAAGGAGGCTCTCGGCCTGCCATCTTACCACTACGGTCATTCCCTGCATGTCGAGTGCATGAACCGAAGCTCGTGGGTTTTCTCTTCGACTGCTGCTCTGCGAGAGAGAACTAACACTGGTTGTGAAACAGGGAAACGGGCGAGCACATCGAAAACGACAAGCACGAGATCCAATGGATTCCCTTCCCCGTATGCGAAGAAACGGGCAAACCCCTCGAGTTCCGCTACGGCGTCGAGGGCGAGCTGAATTGCACGATTCCCATGATCGACGACCCCTTCTTTCACACCCTCGAGTTTTATATCCATTCCGACGCGCCGCTCTCGTGTCGCATTCCGTCCAGGCCAAAACAGCACATCGAGGCCATGGACGAGAAGCCCTACGAGCAGGAGCATATCCCTCTCGTGTTTGCCCTGGCGGGAACACTGCAGCTAAGCCATCTACACGTCAGCACGCACATGAACGTGCTCCTACACAGCATGCCCAAGCAGCATGCCCACGCGCACGATTCGGGCGTTGTGGACTCGGGTATTGCCTACAGCACCAGCCCGTTGAGCCACATGGACGGTGGCTTTACAAAAAGGCTTGTCATCGGAGATCCCTTGCCGTTGACCTTTTCGGTCAGGTGGTTTCCTACGCCGCATTTGCCTAAGACGGAAGGAAAAGTGGAATGGCAAGGCCTGGGAGACCACGTGTTTCCCACAACATTTCTCTATGGGATATTGAGTTTCGGCGCTGGCGCTCTGGTTATGGCAGCGTATTTTTATGCGAAGGTCTTACCGCAGAAGCTGAGAGGGCGGTCGTTGGGGGGAGCGACGCCTTTGGGACATGGCTTGGCCGGGGTGGGGAATGGATGGGGGTATTCGAAACGGATAGATTGAAGGGTTTTTGTATATTAGGAGTTGGTTGGAGCTATTCAAGCTATTGTTACTAGGAATTGACAAGGCTTTTTTGGTACCAGCCACTATTTACACGCTCTTTCTTATCTCTACTGCGTTTTCTTGAGGCTAGTAGAGCCCTTGAATCGTCCCAGGAGTCGAACGTACATATCAATTGACATAAGGGTTGCTTGCGAGGTCAACGTTTTGATCAAACAGTTTTCTCAGGTAGGGCGGACTTACGAATCAAAAACCACGGCCCATACAGTTGGAACATGAAGGTATTCTTCTCGGCCTGGCTGTGGAGATTCGGATCCCACGACCTCATGTCGTTGAGGCAAACGAGGGTCGTCACGGCGGCGTGCAGCCCGTAAACGAGAGACGCAAGCTCCAAGCCCGGTGTGGTCCCAGTCTTTTTCGTTCCTGCATACCGGGACAGGATGTAGAGGAGTAGCGGGAGCTGGAAAACGAGCTCCATGGCCGTGAAGAGATGGAAGAAGCTCGGGGCTTCGTCTCCGGCCTTGAAGAAGGCGTCATTGTAGGTGTCCATGTACCACTGACGAGCTTGCTGGGTCCAGTGCAAGGCGCCACCAGGTGCTATCAGGGAAGCGGGGTAGAAGTTGGAGATGTCGATTATTAGCATGGACAAGAGGGAAATGGAGTTGAAGGCGATGTAGAAGACGTCTCGCCAGTTTCTGCGGGCCATTTTGATGGAGTAGTGGACTCGGGATATTTTCAACAGGTGCGATATGATGGAAATGGAGGAGACTGGGCCGTCGAGTAGGTCGTAGCGCGATTGCTGACAATGAGACTGGCTTGCCAATGAATAGACGTGTATATCCACAATTAAATGGAACCGAAAGAGAAACGGAGCGAGAAGACTGCGATTACACAACGTCTCTTTGGAATCGAAACTGGTTGGACACTGGGCGAGCTGCGAGTTGAAGTGGAAGTCTCCAGTGAGATCTCAATCCAAGACAATGGTCGGCCGGCAACGGCCCGACACGCATTAGGCCTACTGCATTGGGTTTAGTGCAGCTGGCCCTGCATCCTTCGACCCGGCCGGGATGGCGAGATCTCGACGTCCCTTCTTTCGCACCGTTTCTCTTCTGACTTCTTCATACCTCAATTTGTCGCTAACTCGACTACTAACTGGCCTGGCATGGAAAAGCGGTAGAGGATGGAGACTCTAACCTACGCATCAAAACCGCTCCTCTACTGTCCCTCTCGGGATCCCATCCCGTACGCCATCAACTACCCAACCACGTGGTACGCCTTCTCCAACACGCCCGACTTCCGAGCCTGCTCCAACTGCTGGCAGAACCTCATCACCGGCTCCGGGCTCGAGCGGCACTTTTATGCCGTAGTAGAGAATGCAACCACGCCCGACCGCTTCTGCAACTTCAACACGCCGCGTGTCCGTCGTCTTGTCGCTCAGTACCAGGCCCAGAATCGCGATGAAAAAGTCCTGCTTCAGCTCCAGGACCACATTGCTGCGCGCGTGAACGTCAAGCCATGCAAGCTCGAAAGCTTGGTGAAGCCTGAGGACGACTTTGATTGGCACCGGCTTGATGGCGGGCTGGATGCATGCCACGCGTGCTACGAGGACTTTTTGGCGGGGAGCGCCTTTGCGGGGTTGGTGACTTCGGCGACGGTAAAGCAGCCTCCTAGTGGCATGGCCATGTGTGATGTCGGGAACGCATTTTGCCGGAGGATTGCGTCGACCTCTCAGGACTACAACCAGTTCCTGTCGGCGACGGCTCACAGGGGGCATCTCCCCAAGTGCGAAGGCACCTCGGCCGTCAAGGCGGCGTCTAGGAACTGGCTCCGTCCCAAAGCGGCCAGCCTGTCAAATCTTCTGGTCTGCGAGAAGTGTTTTGTTGATGCAGCCGCCGGCACGCAGTATCAAAACATGTTTGAGCCGTTCAACCTGGCGTCCGTCAAGGCTGACAAGCTTATATGCGGGTTTGGGGCCAACGTAGCGCTGAAGCTCAGTTTTGGGTTGATGATGGAGTGGAACGACACGAGCCACCCGTTCATCCAGGCGGCGCAAACAGTTCTTTCGTATCCACCTTGCCAGCCTTCAGACATTAAGTCCGGGACGCCTTGGTACACGGTCAACGGGGTCAGTAGCTTTGCCGTTTGCGCACCCTGCATGGAGTGTCTGGTTCGTCCGCTGCGGCTTTTAGACAAGCATATCATTCCGGGGCTTGGGACGCCACCTCCAGGAACGGTGTGTGCTTTGAATCCGGCCAACCCCCGTGTGGTCAAGTACATCAAAAAATTGTCCGAGGCAGCCGAAAAAGGCCAGCCAGATATATTTGTCGGCGCCGTATCGTACATAGCCACCACGCCGCCGTGCCCTAGATCTGATCCGGCCAACGGCTTCCTCTGGACTGGCACCGGCGTCTTTTCCGCATGCAGCGACTGTGCCCGAGAAGTTATCTTTGAGACTCCCATGGCAGACCTGATGTCCTACCGGGATTCTGCCTTTGCCGAATCCCGAAAATGCGACATGTATTCCGACCGAGTCCGCAACTACTGGGTCTTGGCGTCGAGAGCCCCCGATCCTAGAACTGGGCTCGAAGATTTTCATGCCATTATGCAGCACCGCGATGCCATTTACAGAAATGTTTACCCGCAGATTCAAGAAGGGCTCAAAGCCATGGCGGTCCAGGTTGAGGCGCAGAAGAGGAGATTGAATCAAGCGGTGGCCCTGCAGAAGCTTGATTCGGCCATGGCTGTTGGAGATCACCTTCAGCTTGGTTTTGGAGCCCAATCGATTACGAGGTATGGGAATGCGCAGATGGGGTATCGGTTTGCGAGTCAGATGGGGGCGGGCGCGGCCATGGACTTTCAGACTGCGTTAGCGCAGGCCCCGATCGATCCGGCATTGAAGGCGCATTTGACGACGGCCGAAAAGGTCTGGATGGAGGTGGAGTAGGGAGAGGGAGAGGGAGGGAAGAAAGTAACTCGACATGCTATTCGGCATTAAAGTCTAACAAGTAGTGAACGTGGTATATGTCCGCCCAGCGCCAACTCCATTCTAATGCAAATACTAAGTCCTAATACATGTTATCAATTACGGCCCTGCAATCCAAATCATCTCCGGCCCGGCAACGGCATTTTGTGCCACTTGGTCCAGCTTTAGGCCCTTTTCCTTCACCACAACACCCCAAACATGTCCATACAGCTCCCCTGGAACATCGGCCTCTTTGTCATTAATCTCGGTAAACTTGACATCCCCGTAAGCCCCCAACCACGCCACAAACTTTCCCTCGCCCTTCTTATCCTCGAATTCCAGGGAAACTCTCGTGACGCGTTCCCCTCCTGGCCGGACGTCCTTTGCCACGATGCTGAGCAGCGGAACGGGATCCATGAACGGCAACTCCTTGTCGTCTTCGGAACAGAACGACACGTACTTGCCCTTGGCGTACGAATAAACCAAATCCGCCGGCAGGGCAACCTCCCTCGGGGCGGCAGCAGCAAGATGATTCTGCATCATATTCACCACGGCGGTCATCCTCGACTTCGCCCCTAAGCTCGTCATCAAGGCCGGAACAAGCCACGGGTCTTGGGAGGCCACGCTGGCGCCGACGTTGACGTAGAGCCCCAGTTGCAGGAGCAACAGCGTCAAGACGGTATCCAAAAACCCGTCCACCCCCGCGATCGGCAGCTTGTACGCACACCGGCCCAAGACGTCCTTCTTGAAGTGCTGGAGCGGATCGGTGGCAGTGGACCGATGGACATAGGCCTGCGCCGCCATGGAGCCGACCGTCTCGACGATGGATGCGGGGAAGACGTCTTTCCATTCGCCGCCGTTGAAGCGGCCGTAGCCGTCGAAGAGGGCCTCCAGCAGGATGTTGTCGACGAATTGCATGAGCTGCAAAAAGGAGGTGGTGTTGTCGGAGAGAGAGGAGCCCCAGTTGTATTCGGCAATGGAGCCGCCGCCGGCAAGGCCCATGACGAACTGGTCGTTCTCGCCCACGCGGGGGACGTGGGTAATGGTGTCGTCGTCGAGAGCGGTGATGTCGAGGACGGCCCCGTTGAAGGCGAGTATGACGGTTCCGTTGACGGTCAGGATGCCGCCGCTTGGCGCGTATGGTGGGATGATGGATCCGGACGCGTCTTTGGCTGCCTTGACGAAGGAGTCGTGATTGGGCCTGCAAGAGTTAGGGCTGTTGCGGAGAAGGGGGGCTGTGTGCGAGAAGCCACTCACGCATTGATGCTGCCCACCATGCCTGATTGGCAATGGGAGTCTTGGGTCTGGGCATCGTAGAAGTAAATAGGCTTCGTGTCGTTGATGACTATCGAAAATTTCACGCCGGAGGACGAGGTTGGAATGAAGCCGCTGGAGAAGCCGTCGTCCAGTGGGTGGCAAGGATCGTCGAACGAGGCCTGCACCACCGAGTTGTTCTGCGGGTTGTTAGCCAGCTCAAACTCCTCAGAATAATTTGCTGGGACTCACCTTTGGGTTAAAACTGAATTGCACCACCGTCCCTGGAAGCTGATCTCCGGCATTTGATGGCGAAAACTCGAGTTTGTCTCCTCCAACCTCGATAGCCAAGACTCGCTGACCGCCTATCGGCAACCCATCTCTGGGTGATGAGCTATCTGAGGCGTCTGCTGCTTTCTCCTTAAAGGCGGCGATGGTATTGTTTCCCGTTGGTGATCTGAAATTTGTTAGACTGCTGCTACTCGTTCTGGAGGCAATCGTCACCTACGGGTTGAGGGCGTGCACCATGCCATCCTTGCAAGTGTTCCCCTGGCCCGAGTATACCCATATTGGCGTCGTGTCGTTCACCACAATTGTCCACGTTACAGGTGCTTCGCCATTCTCAGCTGGCGTGAATCCAGAGAAGAAACCGCCGTCTACCGGCTGGCAGGGGGTTTCTAGTGATGTCTGGATGACGGAGTGGTTCTATGCCTCATTAGCGTCCCGCCACCTGGGTGCGACATTGAGTTGTAGGGGAAAAGAGGAATCTTACCCCCGAAAAGAAATGGTATGTAATGGTATCTCCTTTCTCCACCTCTATTGTCTCGGGATCAAACTTATCTCCGTCCTTTCCTACCGCTACATCATGCTTCGCTGCTTTTGCTAATGCTCCCAAGAGCAATGGAACTGTGAGAGATCTCATGATTATGTGTAAGTCCCTAGCCGCCAAGCCGACAAACTATGCCAAGCTCACGATGCAACAAGAGTGTTTTCAAAGTATGGACTCAAAAGGGAAGGAAAGGAAGAACCAAAATCTGCACATGAATAAGGACTGCAACGGTATTAATCGGACTTCGTCTGATTCTTCCACGCATGTCCGGATGCAGACACGTTAGCTGTGCGAACTTCCTTTGGGCTGAGCCGCTTCCAGAGCTTCCCACATGCTCATCCACCTGCCTCCCCACCTCCACGCGGACCCGACTTGCACAGACGCATAGTACCCGTCGGGCAGTCGGATCCCGTCTGCTTCCTTGGCCAACCCCAGCCCGGCTCCAGATAATCAACTTCTTATCCGACCCCACCTCGAGCCTCTTCCCATGTGGGGAGCCCATTCCTCGGACCTGAAAGAGCTGCAGCCTGCAGAGAGGAGCTAATACGAAAAAAAATTACCAATGACGAAGGTCCAGCGGCCCTCAACCCGTCAACCCGTCCAAGACGAACCGGGACGGCCAACAGAGTACAAGCACAGACTGCGGGTGTAGCACGCAAATCTATTTCCGGGGCCTGTCATTGGGCTGGAAAATCCAGGATCGACGATTCGTCGTCGGCATTGACGGGTCGCTCGTCAACTCGGAACTTTTCCCTGGCGATCATCGAGAATCCAAGAGCTCAAGGATCTGAAGAAGTCGCCCGCTTAGGTTTATCCGCTTGGTCGCTCATTTCCTTTCTTCCCGTTCTTTTCTTCATGTGCAGCATTCTTGCCGTTTATTGTGATTGAAGCTCTATCTCGAGACCAGTCCAGACAGAGTATTCGCATTGCATGCCAAGCTGGAATCGGCAGTCCAGTCAAATCTACTTCCATCTTCAGTGAATGTCTCCATTGTCCCTTGAGCTCCGCAGCATCCACCGGACGTTGCAATCGCCAGCCGGCGAGTCGTAGAGTTTTCCAACGTCAGCATACCAGCCCGGCTCCCCCATCAACGGCGCACAAAAGGCAAAAAAAAACACGCGCAAATGCAAGCCAAGCCGGCTTTGCACGGTGGCGTCCTTCTCATTCGCCCACCTCCACGTTCGCAATCGGCGCTACTGGAGAAGAGACTGGGGAAGCCCGACCCGGGTCTCTGGGATTTAGGGATTTAGCTCGTGGCACGCCGTAGGATGCAGAGCAGCTGACTCTGATTGATGGATCGGCTGCGCGCTGCGGGGCTCAGCGTTCGGAGATCCGTAGCTGAAGTCACACATTACAACCCCAACGCCAAATTGGATACGAGCTGTGCCCTACTGGTGTTTTTTCATAGAACATGACTCAAAGTTCCTTCTCCCAGCTTCTTTTGAAGGAGAAATGGGTTGAACTAAGCATTTGAAGTGAGTATGAGCCTTGAGGTGGAAGCTGCGTTGCAATAATAAGATCGCATGGCTTGCAAGTAAAAGAGGATGCGCACCGGATTGCCGAATTCCGTTCTTGTGATCCTTCGACTCGGCCGACGGGGCACAATATGTTGACGATGCTCTCGTCTTGACTTGGCCGTGCTGCAATTCCCATTTATCAGTTCCCGGCATAGCAACTACCACTATCCATGCTCCCGCCCCTCATTTATACGGCGATCACCTCAATTTGTGTCCTTTGGGCCTCCCACATAGTTTCTTGTCCTGCATTTGAAAACTCCTGGGGGTAATTTGCAAGACTGGGTAAAAGACGGGTTGTGACGATCGGCTTTATACCCGCCCAAGACATAGCTGCCCCTCATTGTCGGTAGTGCAGCAAGGGTTGCAAGGACGGTGTAATTCAGACCAGTCATTCTGGCCTTCTATCCTCGCGTCGAGATCTTCTAGGCATTTCTTCTTCGTCTCAATTTTCACCGACGAGATCGTCTGGAGGTGCGAGAAACTGGAGTGAAGAAGCTCCAGCATCGCCATCATGGCTCTCAACAAGGCGCTCAAGATTGCGCCCTTTGTCCTCTCCCTCATATCAGCAACCTTACTGGTCATCGTGCTGGTTTCTGGCGCGAGTATGAGCGTCTTGCGGAACTATTACTTCATCAAGGTACGATGCCATCATTCCATCTCGAAGAAACAGATGAAAGGGAAAAGGGAGGAACTGACAAGCCAAAAAGGTCGACACAAACGCCCTCTCCCTCCCCTCGAAACTCTCGCGCTCAACATTTCTCCGCGACATCTCCAAAGTTTCGGGGCAAGACTACATCGGCCCAGATGTCACCCCTTCTCGCCTGGGCATCTCGACCTCCTACACCGTTCACGTCTTCACCTGCTGCGGTCACGACACTGATTCGCAGCCGGGAATATGCACCACGCCGCTCGTGGGGTCGTCCTTCGACCCGTACAAGGACCTCAAGCTCGACAACACGGTCCTCGAGGGGACCTACTCGTCGCGGATGACATCTGCGCTGAAGGGATACAACCGCATCTCCCCCTTCCTCGGTTCCGGCTTCATCGTTGCCTTTGTCTTGGGGCTTGGGGCTCCTACGACCATGCTCTTGGCCCAAAAGGCGCCCCGCGCGGCACTGGTGAGCGTAGCCCTGAGCGCCGTCTCGACCGTTTTCCTCCTCGCCGCCACGGCCAGCGCAACGGCCGTGATGAAGGAGCTGGCCCACGCCATGGAGGCCGAGTTCAGCGCCATCGGGATCCACACCAAGACCGGAAAACTTACGTATCCGGCGTGGGCGGCCTTTGCCTTTTCTGTCCTCGCGACGTTGACGCTGATCCTCATCGCACGGAAAGTCCCGCAGAAAAAGGAGCTCCGCGCGCGGGACCTCAAGGGAAAGGCGCCTTCCCTGGGACCCATCTCTTCAAAACCGTCGACCATGACGATGGCGACTAGCCACACGGCGGTAAATAGCCAGCACAGCGTACCTACGCTCAGGGACCCGCAACCACCGCCTCGGCTGCCAATGGTGGGGAAGGGAATAGGGGACCGCGGTTTCGGGGCTGGATTTGGCATGGGCGGCTCTGGCATGGAAACGGACAGTTCACGACGGGATAGCGAGATGAGCAACAGCGGCGCAGCCGGGAGCTACAATAGCAACAGTAGTAGAGTCAGTGGCGGGGACAAGATTATTTCGGAGTCGGACCTGAGCAATACCAGGAGGAAAGAATTGCCTCTGGATCCACAGTCCGGCTACATGGCGTATCGGCCATTACAGGGGAATGCTCCTAGGTATTGATAGTGTATAGGGATGGCTTTTTTTTTGCTAGCATTTTGAGATAATAATAGAGAAGCTCCCCAATTGGGAGAGGCTGAGAATCAAACCATAGAAAGTCGGTCATCGGAGTCCGAACGCCGATGCAAGAGTTCCCAAGTCTTGATTCGGCCCCAGCTTGGAACAGGACGCTGCCACCCCCCACCTGAGTACCAGGTAGAGCGAGGCTGAAATTCAATCCGGATTCCGTTTAGGAGCGTCTGCCGAGTCTTTGGATTTACTTTATCTAAGGCGCCGCATCAGCCACGGACCACGCCGGAAAAAAATGGCCTCGTAGGTCCAATTTATCTGCTACAGCTTTAAGCTTCTTCAAGTTGAAAATGAGATAAGCTCGAGGGCACATGCAGTACCGTTTCTTCTATGTTTTAGGCATATCCAATACAGTCGACTCCCTTTCCAACTCTGGCGCTCTGTAGGTTACGTCCCCTGGCACCACTTGCTCGGATCGTCAGAACATCCCCCGAAGAAAATGGCATCCGTCATCATCATGTTCCTCCAAAATTCATCGTCGAGGGGAAATTCCGCCATATTCATCCCCTCCAAACCCTGCTGCCGTCCCTGAGCCTCCACCTGCCCCGCCAACCTCTGCGGCTGCTGTCGCTGCCACTCCAGTTCCCGTCTCTGCTTCTCCTCCGCCTCCTCCGCCGCAACCCTGCTCAGAAACCAGTTCCGGATCCACCGCAGCTTCTCGGCCGTCCTCTGCACCGTCGGCGTCCCGTCCCCGAGCAGCTTCCACCGCCGCCCCGACGTCCTCGCCGCCTCGTTGACGAGCTCGAGCTTGTCGGCGGTCCGGTCGCACAGCCCCGGCAAGTCGATCTTCGTGCGCGCAAGGGCCGCGTCCCAGGCAGGGGTGTGGCCGCCGAGGAGCAGGCGGGTGGCCGTGATGAGGGCGAAGGCCGGAAACGCCATGGAGGGGGAGGGCGCGAAAACGTGATAGGATACGGGCACGGCGAGCCAAGACGTGAGGACCGCCTGGGAGGCTTCGAGACAGGACCAGAGGGCGGCGATACGGGGGTGGTCCGAGTAGGTTGGGGGCGAGAGACAGGGCCGGAGGAAGAGGGTTGGTTCGTAGAGGCGGTTGAGAACGTGATTATAGTGGAGCATGAGCATTGCTTTATATTGGTAGTCGCATTAGAACACCAAAACGAGTCCGGTCCAAGGAGGTGGTGATGCGGAAACTTACGGTAGGTCTTTACGACTGGCGGAAGTGACGCCAGCGTATCGTCGAGCTCCTTTCTCAGGGATTGGAGAGCCATATCCAGGGCCGGCTGAAAGAAGAGCTGGTCATCGTCTGGCATGTCCGTGTCGGGAAATGTAGCCTGCACACGTTCCGAAAGTCGTTGGAAGCGTACGAGGGTTACAAGGTACAAGTCGTCGTCGTTATCATGTGCATTTTGGAGTCTTTCGCAGCACTTGGTGAGGTAACTAGTGAATTTCATCGTGTGGTCTCGTCTCCATATTACCGCCATTCTAGAAATGAAGTTAGGCTTGGATATCCTACACCGGTGGATAAGGAGCGGAATAGGGAATAGGGCTACCTACAGAGAATTTATAAAGAAAGCCCCCAGAGCAGCCCTAATCTCGTCGAGACTGTGCGGATCCGTCGACATCGGCAACATCTTGTGGTCGCAGGCATCTTCGGCGAAGCTCTTAGGCCCGTAGCTGATCCAACCGGGCGGTTTTGTGAGGCGTAAATCCACGGCGAGACCTACGGCGAGCTGCAATACGTGAGTGACTTGGCTCATGGCAGCGTAGTGAAAATCCCCCCAGGCCAGCTGCACGAGGATACCCTGGAGATGTTCCAGCCGGGGCTTGCTCTTGATAATGACTTGGTCGGTAATCTGTTCCAGGAACCATTGCTTGGTGGCGATTTGGATAGCGCTTGACTGGGGAGTTGTGACCCGCATGATGGAAAGGAACAGGAAAGGGCTCTCGCGGTGGAGCGATAGGGCTGTTGCATCAGGGCTGATAGGTATGAAGGGAAATTTGGGGACAAATTCTTCTCGGTAAGTTGTGAGGTATTGGTCGGCATCGGCATACTTGATGGTGAGACCGGGGACATATTCAAACACGTCGGGTATTGAAGACGAAATCCTTTGTGGATAGCGTAGGGCATTCAAATGGGGCAAGGAGCCATTGGCAGCTGAGTTTACCACTTGTGGCTGACCTATAAGTTGAGGGACAAGGTTTGCTGTCTGTTGGTCATTTTCGAGCTGTCCAATTTCCGCTAGTGTTGCCGCAGGCTGTTCGTCATGTTGGCTTTGCAGCGCAAGAAGTGTGACCAAGCCGTCAATCTTCTTTTCAAGCTGAGCAACTCGCCTGCTGCTGTCAATTTTATACCCTTGGCAGTCTATATGGTCTGAGGAAACTCACGTGCCCTTTCCCCTTGTCCGCCTCTGGGTTGGCTCCGGAACGGTGCAGCTAAGATTCATGCGCGAGCAACTACACGCGACCTAGTTAGCCCCTATCGTGTTCGACCCAAGCACCTAAACCATGCATATCAACGTACCGTACACATGACTCCTGGCCATGGTCGCTCCATTTACATTTCATCTTTAGCCTTGCGCATGTTGTACAAGCACGTGTCTTATCTTTACCCTTCCCCGTCGTTGGACCTTCCGAGGCCGTGGCGGCGGTCTGCAACGCGGGCCCGAAGCCGAGCAGCGCGTTGGAAAGGGCACTCCTTTGTTCGGCTAGGACTCCGGGTCGGCTCGTCATTTTGCTCCACGTGCCGGGGAATTCAGATGCGAGGCCGGGTGCGATGTGCAATAGAGAGCCGACCGCGAGAGAATTGGAAGTGGGCTGTCATGTAAGTCGAGACATCGGAGTCGGGCGGCATTTTGATACCCGGTCCGCTGCTGTGGTTGGTCAGCTTACTGTAGGAAGGCAGAGCGCCGAAAGACAATATCCTTCGGACCGGAGGTCAATTTGAGGTCCGATACCAATTAGGGTTAGCAACGAGATATTTATTAAGGTAAGGGTTAATGGCAGGTGCAATGTCGCTCGCGAACGAAGAAAACCGACCGAGTACCTCTGTAAACGACATCACCAAACAGCCTTCTTCTGCCACGCGGCGCAT
>Ga0247774_1000109_pt1 | contig 38073 bp, 33 predicted proteins | sample UWRJL001104B6_FD_179933 | JGI IMG/M metagenome (GOLD analysis project Ga0247774, IMG submission 179933) | Plant litter microbial communities from Arlington Agricultural Research Station in Wisconsin, United States - UWRJ-L001-104B-6 | ecosystem: Environmental > Terrestrial > Plant litter >...
GGTCACGGTTTCGTCATCGCGGGCCGGTATTTCGCGATTTTTACCGAGAAATTCAGGTCGGAAGCCGCGTAAACGCGTTCGCGCTGGTGCAAAAGCGTGCGCCTGCTGCGCCGGCGCCGCTCAGTTGGTGTTGTCGCGCACGTAGGCAATCGTGCGTACCGAGCTGATGATTCGTTCGCGACTTTCGCTCGAAAGGCTGATGAAGCGAATGCCCATGCCCGGGTTGGGGTTGTCCGACAACATGCGGATCGGGTTCACCCACTGCACCTGGCCGAGCAGGGTGAACGGAGACTCTTCACCCGGAAGCGCGAAGCGCAAGGTCAGGCGTGTGCCCACTTCCAGCGGCTCGTGCGTCGCCACGAAGATCCCCATCTCGGAAATATTCGTGATGCTCGCATACAGGAACGTCTGCTCGGTCTCGCAGTCGACCGACCACTCGACGTCGACGCGCTCGTAGATTCTGCGCTCCGAAACGGGAGGATCCGAACGCTCCGAAACGGGAGGCTCTGACGGCTTGGAGTGCTCGTCGCTCACGCTTTTCGCTTAACCCCATTGTGGGCAGGTGTCACGGATCAATGCATAGCGCGATCAGCGCACATCCAGAAAGCCTGCTTCGAGGCGGTTTTCCACGGCCGGTCCGCGCCGCACCTCGAGCCGCCGGTTTCCACTATAGAGGCCAAAGTACACCTGGTACTTGCCGGCGCTGAAGTTGGGCTCGAGCGTGAGCTCACTTCGATCGGCGATGAAATCGCCCACCTGCCACAGGTTGAATGGGTATTTGCCGGCGGTGGTCGGGTGATCTCCGTTGAAGCGTCGTTGGAACCCGTCAATGTGAATGAAGGTTTCCCAAGAGCCGCTGATCGGCTGGACGACCCGATAATAGATCACGAACTCGTAGTGACGCCCGACTTCGACGGCGTCGACCGGATGTCCCTCGCGGTCGAGCGTATCCCAACCGAGCACGTCGAGCTTATCGCCCAGGTTCGCGTTGAGCGCGTGCATGGGCTTGGGGGCTTGCTCGAGCACGTACGGCGCCAGGGGATTGTCGTTCGCTGCGCCAGCGAGTCGATTGGAGACCAGCACGATCTCACTCGAGCTGCGGTCGAGCACGGGCAGGTTGCGCGGCGGGACCTGGCGCGCGCGGTAGAGCGCGTTCAAATTGCCGAGATCGGCGTCACGGATCACGAGCCAGCGCCGCTGGTCACCGGCCATCAACCAGTCGAACGCGCGCCCAGCGGTATCGAACGAGGGCACGGTGCGCCCGGCGTAGTAGCTCGCGCTGGCGGCTCCCGCGCCCAGCATCCCTAGCGCTTCACCGGGCTTGGCTTGCTGCCGATAAGCGTCGAACACCTGTTTCGGCGAGATCTGCGCAAGTAGCCCCGGGTAGTAGCCCAGGCTCGAGCACAGGCCGAAGCCAACGCACACGATCAGCGCAGCCTGTGCGCGAGACAGGCCCCCGGACAATGCGCGCGCCAGCACACCCGGGCCGAACGCACTGCCGAGCTCGGGGTCGAACAGAGTGCGAAACGCGTCGCGCACCGCCATCAGCACCAGTGGCGAGACGGCCAACGTGGGCAGCGCGAGGGCCGCCCGCAGCGCCCACGAACGCTGGACCGTGCCCAGCATTTCCAGGTTGCCCAGGACTCGCACGTGCTCGCTGAGCAGCCCCAGCACGCATAGTCCGAGCAGCGCCGCCTCGAATACGACCAGCGTGAACAGCAAATTGCCGGCCCATAGCTCGCGCAGTACGCGCGGCCACACCCGGTACTCGCTGAATTGGAAGCGCTCATCCCGATGGCTCGAGCGCTCCTGCAGCAGGAACAGGAACGCGCCACAAAAAATCAGGGTGCCCGCGCCCAACCAGCGCTCGGCCGCGACGCGGAAGGAGTCGGGGAAGTGCGCGTCGCTGACGCAGAAGGCGCTCAGGCCCTTCTCCGGAAAATTCTGGAAGTCGACGAGCAGCAGGATGGCGAAGGCACACACGACCATCGGCAGCGCGCGATGAACCTTTGCGCCGCGCTCGAAGTCGCGCACGAACAGCGCCACCGCGATCGCCAATGGCGAGACCGCAGCGAAGGGCATCGTGCCCAAAACCGGCGCGGAAATGCCGTACGCGCCCAGCGCCAGTGCGGGCACGATCAGGCACAAAAGGCGCAGCGCCGTTTCGCGCTCGAACGCGGGGCGTTCGCAAGCTCCCGGCGGCTTCTGCACGAGCGAGCCGAGCGCGACGGGCAACATCGGGCTCCACGGAAACAGCCCGTGACCGAGCTGCAATAAGACGCTGTCGAAAGTGGGCAGCACGTGCGGTCGATTGACCATGCTGCCCAACCAAAGCGTGAACGCGCCGCCGCTCTCCGGTGCTCGCAGCAACGCTCGCCACGCCCAAACGCCGGAGCCGACGCCGAGCGCGAGGGCCAGCGCGCCGCAAGCGTCTCCGAAGCGCTCCTTCGTGCTGATGTGCGTGGAGCGGAGCACGAGCCAGGTCACGCCCACGCTCGTGGCCGGAACGGCGACGCCGATCAGCACGCCGCGCGACAGCACCGCGCACGACATGCCCAAAAGCCCGAGCCCGAGCCCGAGCCAGCGCGCGCCGCCGAGCCCTCCCCGACCTCGGTCGAAGACGGCCAGGCCCAGGCCCGCTAGCGCAAGCGAGAGCGCCGACATCGTTACGATGTCGCCGAGCATGGTGCGCGCGTGCAGAAAAAAGAGCGGCATGGTGGCCAGCACCAGCAGCGAAGACCAGGCGCTGCGGCGATCGGCGAGCCGGGACACGAGCCAGTAGCTGGCGGCCAAGCCGAGCAAGCCCCAAATCGCCAGCGGCAGGCGGCCCGCCCACTCGTGCAGGCCAAATACCCGGAAGCCGACGGCGATCGAGGTGAAGGGCAGCTCTCCCCTACCCAGCTCGCTGCGCGTGGGCACCTGGTTCTCGGCGCCCTCCAGCCAAAGGCCCTGGCCCCCGAGCAGATTGAGCGCGATGCGGCGAGCGAGCTCCGCAACTTCGCGCTCCGGCGGATCCCAGATGCCGCTGGCAGAAAGCGGCGCAAACAGGCTCAGCAGCAGAACCAACCCGGCAAACCAGGCCAAAAGCCGGGGGTGAGCCGGGAAAGCCCCGGGCTGAGGCGGCAATTGTGCGATATTTCCCAGCTCGCCGGGCGCGCTTGCTCCGGAAGCGCCCGCGTTTTCCTCGCTCATCGCAGCCTGGGCGCGTACTAGCCGGTGTTTCTTGTCGTTGCAACCGGGGAGAAACGGTGGAAGGTGTGCGCGGCGCGCGGCGCGCCTGATCACTTTCGGTCCTCACCCAGCCCGCGCACCATCGGACACGTACAGTCATGCGTTTTGGAACCATTGCCATCGTGGGGCGCTCGAACGTCGGAAAATCGACGTTCTTGAATCGCGTCCTGGGTGAGCCGCTCGCCATCGTCTCGCCACTCCCGCAAACCACCCGCGACAACGTGCTCGGGGTGGTCCATCGCGAGGGCGTGCAATTGGCGTTTCTCGATACACCCGGAGTGCACACGCCGCGCTCGGAGCTGGGGCGGCGCATGAACGCTTCCGCGCTCGACGCAGCGCGCACCGCGGACGTCGTGCTGTTCATGACCGACATTTCCGCGCTCACTCCGCCCAAGAAGGCGCAGAAAGAGAAGAGCGTGCAGGAGCTCGACCAAGAGCTGTTCGCCAACGTGCCCAAGGACGCGGTGGTGGTGCTCGCGGTGAACAAGGTCGACGCGCTGCGCGACAAGAGCAAACTACTGCCGGCGCTCATCGCCTATCAGGAGTTGCGCAACTTTGCGGCGCTGATCCCGATCAGCGTGAAGGCGGACGACGGCGTCGAGCGCGTGCTTGCCGCGCTGGCCGAGGCCTTGCCCGAGGGCGGCATCGGCTTCGACGAAGACACGCTCACCGATCGGCCGACCAGCTTTTTCGTGCGCGAGTACATCCGCGAGCAGGTGCTGCTGGCGATGCGCGGGGAAATCCCGCACGCGGTCGCCGTTTCCATCGACGAGTTCGCGGAGGGCCCCAAGGCTTCCTCGATCAAAGCCACGATCCACGTGGAGAAGGTCGGTCAGCGCAAGATCCTGATTGGCACCGGCGGACTCCAGATCAAACACATCCGAGTGGGCTCGCAAGCGCGCATCGCGGAGCTGCTCGGGCACAAGGTGCACCTCGAGCTGTTCGTGCGCGTCACTCCGCAATGGAAGAGCATGCCCAGGCAATTGGCGGAGCTCGGCTATGACGCCCCCGTCGGTTTGGCCAAAGTCGCAGCCGCCAAGAAGCCGACCCGCAGCAAGAACAAGAAGCGCTCCGCGCCGAGGGCGAAATGAGCGCCATCGTCGCCGTGGTGGGTCGGCCGAACGTCGGCAAGAGCACGCTGTTCAATCGCCTGATCGGCAAAAAGCTGGCGATCGTCGATGATCAGCCGGGGGTCACCCGCGACCGCCACTACGCCCCGGCGCACATCCACGGTCACAACGTGACCCTGGTCGACACCGGCGGCTTCGATCCAACCAGTGACGATCCGATGCAGCAGGGCATCGCCCGTCACGTCGATGCCGCGATCCAAGAAGCGGACGTGATCGTGTGCGTGCTGGACGGCTCGATGAGCGTGACCGGACCCGATCGCGAAGCCGTGAAGCTGCTGCGGCGCTCGAAAAAACCGGTCATTTACGTGGCCAACAAGGTCGACACGGCCAGCAAGATCCCGGCCGCCAACGAGCTGTACGAGCTGGGCGTGCCCGAGATCATCGCCGTCTCTGCCCTGCACGGCCGCGGCACGGCCCACCTGGCCGAAGCCGTGGCCAAGCACTTGCCCAAGGCCTCACGCGGCGCGCCCGAGTCGGAGGAAGCGGACGAGATCATCCCGCGCATCGCCCTGATCGGCCGACCCAACGCCGGCAAGTCGTCGATGTTCAACCGCCTGAGCGGCAGCGAACGCGCGTTGGTCGACGATCGCCCAGGCACCACGCGCGATCCAGTGGACGCGCGCATCGAGGCCGACGGCCGCACGTTCTTGATCGTGGACACCGCGGGCATCCGGAAAAAATCGCGCGTCGAGCGTGGCATCGAGCTGGTCAGCGTGCTGCAGGCGATTCGTTCGATCGAGCGCGCCCAGGTGGTGATCCTGATGTGCGATGCCGTGCTCGGCGTGCAAGAGCAGGACTCGCGCCTGCTCGGCATGTGCCTGGAACGGCGACGGGCGGTGATCGTCGGCTTGAACAAGGCCGATCTGCAGAGCAAGAAAGAGCAACTCGAGTCGGAAGAGAAGGCGCGCGACGAGCTGCGCTTTGCCGGCTGGGTGCCAATCGTGCATCTCAGTGCCAAGACCGGGCGCGGGGTAAAGGAGCTGCTCGATCTGGCCGCGCGCGCCGGTAAAGAGTTCAAGCGCCGCATCCCGACCGGTGAGCTGAATCGCTTCTTCGAGGACGTGCTGAGCCGCCACCCGCCCCCAACCAGCAAGGGCCGCGCGCCGCGCATTTTCTACGTCACCCAGGCCGAGTCGCACCCGCCGCGCTTCGTGGCCATGTGCAACGCGCCAGAGTACATCACCGAAGCGTACAAGCGCTTCGTGGCCAACCAGATCCGCAAGACCTTCGACTTCCGCGCCGTGCCGATCACGGTCGAATACCGAGCCCGCAAGCGCAACGAAAACGCCCCCCCCGGCGTATCCCAGTCGCGCTCCCGAAAAAAATAGCCGGCGCGCGAGCTCGGCTCTCGTTGCGCGCGCTCGGCGTGAAAGAAGGACGCGCGGCGCCTGCGGCGCGCGGCGGGAGACTCTCGTTGGCGCACGCTCGGACGGGGCGCTGGGCCGCCCGCGCTGCGCCCGAGGACAGCACGCGCCTGTTCGGTCAGCCTTTGTAGGTCTCCATCTCATTGGCAGATCGTGATCTGATCCTGCCAAGGTCAGACAGCTCGACGTATTTCCGGGCATGCGGCTGGACTGCCTTCCGCGCGCCCGGCGCGAGGGCGTGCGGCGCTGCGCGCGCACCTGGAGAGAGTGTGTCGGGGTGCGGCGCTGCAACAGTCCCGCTCACCTAAAAAGTAACGCCGTCACTCCCGACAGACTGCGCACGTCGTGCACGTCCGCGGCCAAAGTCGGCACACGCAGGATCGCCGGAGGCTTACTGCCGAGGGACTGATCGAGCACCGTGAGCTGCTCGGCCTCGAAGAGGGCACGTGTGCGCTCGTCCTCGGCCGCGCGCTCGACCCCGGCGACGACCTGCGCCGAGAGCTCGAGGCCGAGCTCGCGCGCCGCGCGAGTCAGCTCGTCCGGCGTGGCAGGCGCGGGATTCGGTTGCAAGCGATTGACCACGACGGCTTCGGGATGCATTCCCTGACCGCGCAGCCGCGCCGCAAAAAAGCTCACCTCGTCGATCGCGGCGGGTGCGGGCGAGGTCACCAGCACGTACGCCATATCGGGCGAGCGAAAGGCCTTGGCCACGGCCACTGCGCGCTCGCGGAAGCCGCCGAATAGCTCGTTCAGCTCGACCACGAACTCCGCGAGATGCTCGAGGAAACCCTTGCCGGTGAGCCGACCGAGCCCGCGCAGCACCAGGGCCACGCCGCGCGCCACCAAGTTCAAGCTGAAGCGCCCTGATTTTTCGACGGCTTGCACCAGCCAGCGCATGGCCGCGCTATCGATGGCCTCGATCAATCGCTCGGGCGCGTCCAAAAAGTCCAGAGCGTTGCTGGTCGGCGGCGTATCCAGCACGATGCGGTCGAAGCGCGGATCGTTCTGGACGAGCAGCACCTTCTCCATCGCCATGTACGACTGAGTACCGGCCAAGCTGGTCGACACATAGCTGTAGATGCGATTTTGCAGGATGCGATCGCGCACCTCGGGGCTGGAAGCGTGCCGCCGCACCAACTCATCGAACGTACGTTTGGTGTCGAGCATCAACACCGTGAGCTCACCCGAAAGCTCGAGGCCCGCCCTGCGGAACAGCTCCGGGCTCACTCGCTGCTCTTCCGTGCTCATCGCCCCGAGCCCCAAGCTGTCGGCCAAGCGCTTGGCCGGGTCGATGGTGATGCACAGCACGCGCTGGCCTTGCTTGGCGAAGCCCAGGGCAATCGCGGCGGCCACCGTGGTCTTGCCGACCCCCCCGGCCCCGACGCAAACCACGATCTGTTTGCCTTCCAGGAGCGGGCGTAGCGAGTCAGCCATGTCGAGTCACGCGGTGTACCATGGGAGGGGCGCGCTCGGCGTCCCTCCAAAACTTGGCCCCAGCCAGCCGGTCCGCAAAAATGGGCGCCATATGTTCGACCCCAAGCTGGATCGTCGTCAGGCCCGTAGCGAAAATACGCAGGTAGCCCTCACCCGCTTGCTGGAGGCCGCCCGGCATTCGGCGGCGCTCGAGGCGCTGGCGCTGGGCGACGAGCTCGGGCTGCTGGTCGCAGGCGCCGGGGCGGCCGAATTGTGCGACGAGCTCGCGGCCGTGGCACCGCTGTTCGGCTCGGCCAGTACCTGCCTGCCGCTGCAACTCGACGTGCTCGGCCGGGGCACCGAGGTGCACCGGCTAGCCGTGGACGGCTGCGAGATGTTCATTTCCGGGCGCGGTCCGGGTCTCGAGCGAGCGCTGGACGAAATCGCCAGCGGTTGCCAGCGCATCCTGGTCGAGAAAAAGTCACGCCTCACGCACTGAGTGACGCTTGGCAGCGTGCCATCCGGCCCAAGCTGAGTAAGCTCCACGGATCATGAGCGGCTTCATCGATCTGCACTGTCACTACGTGCCGGGTATCGATGACGGCGCGAGCTCGCAGGCAGACGGCCTGGCCATGCTGCGCGGCCTGAGCGCGCTCGGCTTCTCGCGAGTGCTCGCGACGCCCCACACGCGCCCGGGCATGTTCGACAACACAGCCGCCACGATCCGTGGGGCCTTTGCGCAGTTCGAGAGCGCACTGCCGAGCGGCGAGCTCTTGCCCGAGCTTTCGGTGAGCAGCGAGCACTATTTCGACGAAGTGGTGTTTCAACGGCTGCTGACCGGTGAAGGGCTGCCTTACCCGGGAGGCAAGGCAGTCCTGTTGGAGTTCTATCAGATCGACTTTCCGCCGCTGATCCAACATCGCCTGTTCGATCTGCGAGCCCGCGGCTTATTGCCGGTGATCGCGCACCCCGAACGCTACCAGTGCCTGTGGCGCTCGCCTGAGATCTTGGAAAAGCTGGTCGATTCAGGCTCCGCGGCCTTGCTCGACGTCGCAGCGCTGGTCGGGAAATATGGGCGGAAGACCCAAGAATGCGCCGAACGGCTGCTCGAGCTCGGGCTGTATCACGCTGCCTGCAGCGACGCGCATCGCCCACAGGACGTGGCGGAGGTCGCGCGCGGCATGACCCGCTTGGGCGAGCAGTATGGGCCGGAAGAAGTGACGTTCATGTTCCGCGAAGGGCCCGAGCAGCTGCTGCGGGGCGTCCTTCCCGAGTGAGCGGCGCGCACGGAATTTGTCCGAGCTAGGCGCCACCTGCTAAGCGCTGAGCGATGCGGAGACCCTTGCGTAGCTCGCTTGGCCTAGCAGGCGTCTTGCTGCTGGCGGGGTTGCTGTTCGCGCACAGCGCGACCGCGCGCGTGGGCGGCGACTCGGAGTACAGCAAGACGCAGACCTACAGTGGCGCGTTGCGCTACCTGCGGGTCGATCTCGGCTACGAGGTCGTGGAGCGTGACCCGGACGCGGCGTACCTGATCTTCCGTTATCAGCTGCCTGGACAAAACAAGGGCACGGCGACCGGGACGGTCGAAATCGTCGACTCGGATGGTCACGTCAAATTATTCGTCCAAATCCCGACCATGCCCGAATACCACGAGCGCGTGCTGCGCGATGGCCTGGTCCGCAAGCTCCACGACGAATACGGCGTGCCGGCACCAAAACCGACTCCGCCTGCCCCGCCCCAGAAAAAGCCGGAAGCCGACGCCGGTACGGATTGAGCGATTGAAGCCCGGGGTAAGCCGGGGATAGATCGAGACTTCAAGGCATGGAGTCTTCAGAGCAAGGGCTGCCGGCGCAAATCGGCCGGTACCGGATCGAGCGTTTGCTGGGTCGTGGCGCAATGGGCCGTGTGCTCCTGGCACACGATCCAGTGCTCGACCGCAGCGTGGCGATCAAGCTGCTGCGCGACGACCTCGACATTCCGCCCGAGCAGCACGACACGCTCTTGCATCGCATGCGCCAAGAGGCGCGTGCGTCGGCGCGCGTCAGTCATCCGAACATCGTGGCCTTGCACGACATGGGCGAAGATCCGGAGCTCGGGCTGTGCCTGGTGTTCGAATACGCACAGGGTTTGACGCTCAAAGAGCGGCTCGTGAAGGGACCGCTGGGACCGGAGGCCGCGGCCAACCTCGCGCGCGAAGTGGGTGACGCGCTGACGACGGCGCATTCTGCCGGCGTCTTGCACCGCGACATCAAGCCCGAAAATATCATTTTGACGCCCACGGGCGCCAAGGTCGCTGACTTCGGCATCGCGCGCGTGCCCGACTCGACGCTCACGCGTGACGGTGGCTTGCTCGGCACGCCCGCATACAGCGCGCCCGAGTGCATCGCATCCGGCAAATTCTCCCCGCTCAGTGACCAGTTTTCACTAGCCGCGACCTTGTACGAAGCGGTCAGCGGCAAGCGCGCCTTCCCCGGTGAGGACGCGATCGCGGTGGCCACCAGCATCACCACCGACGAGCCACCCTCGATCGCGGCCTACGCCGGGCTCGACCCGCACGTGGACGACGTGCTCGCGCGCGGCCTGTCGAAGATCCCGAGCGCGCGCTTCGAAGACGCGCGCGCGTTCGGCAGGGCATTGGCCGAAGCGCTCTGGCAAAGCCCGCGCATGCAATTGCCGACGCTGCCCGACATGCGCCACAGAAATAGCGCCCCATCTGCGCAGGAAACCCGCACCACGCGCCTGGTCCTGGGCGGTGCCGCGGTGGGTGCCCTGCTCGGTATTGCTGGTTTTCAGCTGAGCGCTGGCCTGCGCGAGCCGGAGCACCCGCCCGCGCCGCGCGCCGAGCAGGTCCAAATTCAGCAGCCGAGCAAGGGCGAAAGCCCATTGCTCGTCGAGCCCGCAGCCAAGAAAAGCAAGCCCGCGCGCAGGGAGGCGGCGCGCGAGGCAGCCCCGGCCAAGGCGGCGCGCGTAGCCGCCGGCGACGCGGGCTCCCCCGGCGCGGCCGATGCGGGTAGCGAGCGGGTTGCGCCGCCGTGAAGAACGGCACGCGGCTCGCCCTCGGCGAACGCCTCGTGCTGAGCGTCGCGCTAGCCTTGCTGCTCAGCTTGGCCGCGCCGCCCGAGACGCACGCCGACGTTGCAGCCGACGCCGTGCTGCTGCCCGGGCCAGCCGGGCAGAGCCCCGCCGAGAGCGCGCTCAGCGGCGGGCTACTGCTGCTGCGTGCGCGCGGCTCGCAGATGATCCGGGTGCCCGCCTCGGAGCTCGTGATGGGCTCGACCTCCGCGGAGATCATCGATTCCACGGTGCTGTGCCAGCGCGAACCGCTCGGCGCCACCTGCGACGAGCGCAGCTTTGCCGATGAATCGCTGGCCCATCGCGTGCGCTTGTCTGGCTATTACTTGGATCGCCGAGAGGTCACGGTGGCAGAGTTCGACGCTTGCGTGCGCGTCGGTCGCTGCAAGCGGCCGCCCTTCGAGCGCGGCGCGCAGCGCTTCAAACAGCCGACCTATCCGGTCACGCTCGTGACCTGGGACGACGCCCAAGCGTACTGCGCCTTTCGCGGCGCGCGCCTGCCGACGGAAGCGGAGTTCGAGCGCGCGGCACGCGGCCCGTCGGGCCGGCGCTTTCCCTGGGGGGAGCTGCCGAACACCCGGCTCGCCAATCACGGTCGCCTCGGCATCGACGTGACCGATGAAACGGATGGTTTCAGCGAGCTTGCGCCGGTCGGTTCGTTCAGCGCCGGTCGCACTCCGGACGGTTTTCTGGACTTGGCAGGCAACGTCGCCGAATGGGTTCAGGATCGCTACACGACGCAATACCCTGACGCAGAGCAAACCGATCCGCAGGGCCCCGACGCGGCGCAAGCGACCAGCGCGCGGGTAGTCCGCGGTGGCAGTTACGAGTCACCCATGGCATGGCTGCGCGGGGCCGCACGCGGCGCCTACTTGCCGACGGAACGGCGACCCTCGATCGGTTTCCGTTGCGCGCGTTCACAGCACGGTCAAGCTCATGAGCTTCGATAAACCTCTCGACATCCCCAAGCCGAAACTGCGCTTGCCGATCCACGACGCGACGCAATTCGTGCTGGTGCGGCCACATTATCCCGAAAATGTGGGCGCCGTGGCGCGCGCCATCAAGACCATGGGCTTCACGCAACTGACCCTGATCAAACCCGGGCGGCTCGCCGTGCCCGAGCACGAGATGGCCTTCAAGATGGCCGTGAAATCCTGGGACGTACTGAACGACGCGCGCCGCGTGGACGACCTCGGCAGTGCCCTGGGCGACGTCGGCTTGGTGCTCGCCACCACGGCGCGCCGCGGCTTCTCCGGGGTCATCCAACCGCGTGAAGCCGCCGCCCGCGCCGTCCAACATGCTGCCACGGGTGGCAAGGTCGCCTTCTTGTTCGGCAACGAGAAGACCGGCTTATCGGAGGCCGATCACGCGTGGGCGACGCTGCACGTTCGCATCCCCATGGCCGCCGACCAGCCGTCGGTGAACTTGGCGCAAGCCACGCAAATCATGGCCTACGAGCTGTTCGTCGAAGCCCTGGCCGAGCGCACGCGACAGGGGGCGCCGCTCAGCCTCGACACACTCGACGACGACTGAGCGAGTGCTCGGCCTCGCTACGGGTCGAGCGGCGCTTTCACGACGGCTGAGAAATCCGGCACGGACTCAGGGTCTTTGTGGCGCGGATACCAGCCGGCGATGGTCAAGCCCCAGGTGAAGTAGTCACGTGCTTTGTCGGCTCCGAGCCCGAGCCGCCACATGTAGTTGTCGGGCCATAACCCAAAAACGTTCCAAACCACGAGCTTTGCATCGAGGCCGCCGGTCACGTGCATGCGCGGACTGGCGTCATCGAAGCGGGTGGGCTCGAGGTAGGCCCCGGCGCGCAGCTTCAGATAGTTGGGGATCACCCCCGATTCGATGCCGAGGCGCGGGGAGAGCACGGTGTGTTGCCCGGCTCGCTGCACCGTTTGCTCCACCAAGCTCTCCACGCCGACCGAATTTGCGACCGATCCAGAGAGCAACATGGAGGCCGCGACTTGCACGTAGAAGCGATTCATTTCGGTGAGCTTCTTCTCGATCGAGGTCTTCACTTTGAGCAGCGCGATCTCGAGCGCGCGATCCTCGGCCGCGTTGAGTTTGTCGTAGCTCTTGTTGATCTCTTTGCGCTCGGCGTCCGAACGCGCCAAGGAAAGCGCGCGCTCGCGGTTTGCATCGCGGTCGAAATCACGCAGCTGCCGCTCGAGGATCTGGCGTTTGATCAGCTCCTCGTCCGTGTGCCAGCGCGGGTTGATCGGACGCGCGCCGAACTGGACGGCGAAACCAAAATTGAAGTCCCAGGGAGAGGCCACCGCCTTTGGCAGGTAAATGCTGGAGCCGTCGGAGCGCTTGAGCACCAGATCGCCGTTCGAGTTCGGTAGCAGCTGGTCGCTGTAAGATGCCTGGGTAACGATGGGAGTGCGGTACGCCACGCCCAGCCGGAAGGGCAGCGAATCGGGCTTGTACACCGCTCCGAACTCGAAGCCCGGTCCAGAGGAGCGGAAGAGAAACCCGGCATTTTCCGGCTCGTTGACCGTCATCGAGATGTAGCGGACGCCCACACCGACCACCAACTGGTTGTGGTCGAAGCCGCGCGCGATTTGTAGGTGCGTGGTTGGAATCGTGGCGTTGATGCCGCGCCTCTCGCCTTCGACCGGCGCCGCCAGGGCGTATTGCTGAACCGCGAGATTCACGCCGATGGCGAACTCCCCCCACTGCAGGTTGATGGCCGGTGTGAAGAACACGAACGAGTTGGGCGAATTCGGGACGTGGGTTTTGCTCCCGCTGTTGAAGAAATCCATGTTGGCCAGGTCGCCGGGGAAGGTGATGCCAAAACCGAGCCAATAATCGAAATGCGTGTATGAGAAGAACGGTCGCACGGCGGGGGCCGCTGGATTCTGCAAATCGCCGTCGACGTCTTCGGCGATGGCCACGTAGGCGCCACCGAGCCCGGTGACGCGCGAGCCCGCGAACAGCGGCCCTTGATACAGATCGAGCGAGTACTCGCTGGTCGTGATGGGTTGTCCGTTCCCGCCGATCGGGCCACCCGCGTGAGCATGACGGCTGGCAAACAGCACTGCTAGGGCCAGCGCCCCGCCCGCGGCTGCGCGTGCCACGCTCGAAGTGAGCCGTTCCGTTCGGCGCTGCGCTGACCCGGAGTGTCGACATCGACTCGACAGCAAAACCTGCGGCCCAGATTCGTGCAGGAGATTCATAGTAACCCTTCAGGTTTAGGTCAGGCAGCTAACCTTCGTCAGCGCGCGTGATGACGACGAACCGGGCCGGTGTTGCAATCATGACTAGTGCCCAGGCGTAGACATCGGTCGAGAGCCCTTTACGTCGTAGACTCGAGCCATGACGTCGTAAAGGTCCCAGGGCAACGGATAAACGGCGGCGCACGGAAATGGCCGCAGCGATCGCCCGGCCGTCGAGCCATTTGGGCGCGACTCCCGCAGGCCATGCCCACGCGATACTGAATCGGGCACTGGCCGACTCCGAAATAATCGCCCTTGCGAAACGCCCCCTGTTCGTGATCTTCGACTTCAATTTCGACTGAGGTCGAGGCAAAGCTCAGAGCTGCCGCTCGGCGGCAGCAGCGATCTGCGCGGCCGATGAAGGAACGTTAACCGACTCGAAACGCCTTGTTTTTGGCCGCGACAGCGCCAGTTCTTCCATCTAGAGTGCGCCGCGTTGGCGATACGGAGCGAATGCCAACTCCGAGGAGCACTCATGCGACGCCAATTTCAGAACCGGTTCGGTTTGATCGCGATCCTTCTTGCAGCAGGCTGCCAGAAAGGGCCGGAGCCGAGCCCAGCCTTGCCGCCGCCCGCCCCCAGCGCGGCAGCACCGCTGGCCAGCCCGGCCCCGCTGCCCAGCGCGAGCGCAGCCGTGCCTGTCGCGAGCGCAGCCACGCTTCCCGCCCCCTACCCCATGTGCGGCGGACAAAAGCCGGCCGGCGCTGCCAGCGCGCGCGCCGGTGCGGTCAGCGTACAACTCGCCCCCGCGTTCCTCGATGAGATGAGCGCGTGTCGCGCCGAGGACGCGGCCCCGGCCGAGGTCATCAAACACGCCAGCGACGGCACAATCAACGAAAAGGGCGACTGCGTGTTTGCGAGTAGCGGCATCAGCTGCCACTACCATTCGGGCTCCGAGTTCATCGCCAACGCCGGTGCCAAGCAGAGCCCGGGTCAGGGTGAGCTGCACTGCATCTTCCCGAGCTCGGATCCCAAGAGTCCACAGGTGTTCGGCGGTCACGTCACGTGCCGGGACCCAGCACAGGGCCGGGCGCCCAGCGAGCCGGGTAAGCACGAGGTCAAAGCAGGTGCAAGCTGTCCGGCTGCACTGCTGCAAGAGCTCACGCACTGCGCGAGCTCTCGTTGCTGCGACGACGGCACGCTCACGAACCCCATCGCCGATCTAGTCCACGACGGACGCAACGACGTTCGCCCGGACTTCCGTATCTGCTCGAGCACCCTGAGCATCGATTGCGAGCTGCTCGCGAACCTCACCGCGCACGACGCGAACAGCCCCGCGCTCGGCGGCATCGTCCAGCCGGTGTTCGTGCTGAAGCACACGGCGCACGCGCACGACAAAAAAGTCGCCAGCCACGCGCCCTGATTCGCAGGCTGGGCGCTCGCAGTCCAGCCACGCGGCTCACAGCGCCCGGTGCTCACGCCCCAGTCGGAGATCGGACGGCTGACGGCAAAATTGTCACTGTCATGTCAGGGCCCGTCCTTCGAAACTAGCGCTCGCGCAGCGACAGCCCGAGTTAAACTCGATCAATGCAGCTCGCGGTGGCTCCCCCGTTGCTCCCAATGTTGGCAAAACGGGTCAGTGCTTTGCCCGCCGGTGACGGCTGGATCTTCGAGCCGAAGTGGGACGGCTTTCGCACCTTGATTTTCCGAGATGGCGAAGAGCTCTTGCTTCAAAGCCGTGATCAAAAGCCGCTCAACCGCTACTTTCCGGAGCTGGTCGCGCCGCTGCTCGCGGGGTTGCCACAAAAATGCGTGCTGGATGGAGAAATCGTCGTGGCGCAAGACGGCGGGCTCGATTTCGACGCGCTGCAGCTGCGCGTACACCCCGCAGCCTCGCGGGTGCAGTTGCTTTCGAGGGAGCTGCCAGCGTCCGTGGTATTTTTCGACCTGCTGTGCGAAGGCACGCATGATTTGCTCGGAGAGCCATTCCGAAAGCGACGGGCGCGCTTGGAAGAGCTGCTGCGAACAGCCAAACCGCCGCTGGTCATCACACCCAGCACCACTGACCGCGCGCAAGCAGCCGATTGGTTCGAACGCTTCGAGGGGGCGGGTCTCGATGGCGTGATGGCCAAAGCCGAAGACGGAGGCTATCAGCCGAACAAGCGCGTCATGTTCAAAGTCAAACACGACCGCGACTGCGACTGCGTTGTAGCCGGCTTTCGCTGGCACAAGACGGGCGACAAGGACAGCGTTGGCTCCTTGCTGCTCGGACTGTACGACGAGCAGGCCGCGCTGCAGCACGTCGGCGTTTGCGCTAGCTTCACCCTGGCCAAACGACGCGAGCTGAGCGAGCTCCTTGCCCCATATCGGAAGAACGCGCTCGCCGAGCATCCTTGGCGTAGCTGGGCCACGAATGACGGCGCCGAAGGCGGCGAGCAACGCATGCCAGGCGGCAAGAGCCGCTGGAGTCAGGGCAAAGATCTGTCCTGGGAGCCGCTTCGCCCGGAGCTAGTGGTCGAGGTTGCCTACGACCACATGCAAAGCGGTCGCTTCCGGCACACCGCGCAATTTCGCCGCTTTCGCAGCGACAAGGCTGCGCAGGACTGCAACTACGCTCAATTGGAAGTAGTCGCCCCGCAAGAGCTATCCGAAATTTTCCATGAGTAGCTTCACTTCTTGGAGCGCGCTGTCGGGCGCTTTGCCGCTCGGCTCGGGTCCTGATCGGGGTCCGGTGTGTCCGGTGCGGGTCGCAAGTGCTCCGGGACGTGACGCAGATTGATGCGGACGCGGGTCCAGTTCGAGGAGCGACCGCGCATCGAGTCGACCAAGATGTCGTCAATGGCGAGCAAGCTGGCGACGTCCGCGTGCGCGAGCTTCCAGCGTTCGAGCCCCGCCAGTGCGGCATCGCGATCGTCGGAGCGGGCAACCACGATCAACGGCGCCTTCCTGCGCGATGCCTTCGAACCGCTGTCTGAAGTCGCATCCTTCGTGCTCGCCTTGGCGCGTGACGGCGCTACGCGCGCGCCTTCACCGGGCATTTTTCGAAAGTGAGGCGGCCAGGGTGCGTCACCCAGTCCGGCCGCTTCGTCACGGGCGGCAAGTTCGAGCAGGTTGTCGAGGGAGCCCGGTGCTTCATCCATTCTAGCGTGCGGATCGCCCTGTTCCGCGAAGCGCCGAGGGACCGTGAGCACCGTGAAATCGGCCGGATTGCACTCGGGAACCTCCGCCCAAGCCAGCGGAGTCGACACGCGTGCATCCGGCAATGGCCTTACCGAAAATGCCGATGCAGTCGTGCGGTCCTTGGCGTTTTGGTTGTAGTCGAGAAACACGCCGTGGCGCTCCTCTTTCCACCACTTCGAGCTCGCTAGTTGCGGCAAACGCCGCTCGACCTCACGCGCCAGGGCCAGCGTGGCACGCCGCACTTCAGTAAAGGACCAGCGCGCCTCGATGCGCACGTTCACGTGTATGCCCCGTGAACCGCTGGTCTTGGGGTAGCCGACCAGGCCGTGTTCGCTCAGCACGTCTCGCACTTCGAGCGCGACACGCCGCACGTCTTGCCATGATACGCCCGGACCCGGATCGAGATCGACGCGCAGCTCGTCCGGGTGCTCCAGGTCCGAGCGGCGCACCGCGTGCGGATGCAACTCGATGCAACCGAGGTTCACGATCCAGGCGAGTGCTGCCGCGTCGTTGACGACGAGCTCTTCCGCTGAACGACCGGAAGGAAACGACAGAGTGGTACTGGTGAGCCAAGCTGGTCGCTTCTCGGGCGCGCGCTTTTGATAAAATGGCGCGGCCTCGGCACCGTTCACGAAGCGCTTGAGCACGATCGGCCGTTCGCGGATCCCCAGCAGCGCGCCCTCGGCAACGCTCAGGTAGTAGCGCACGATGTCGAGCTTCGTCAGTCGGACTTGCTTCGAAAAGTACAGCTTCCCGGGGTGCGTGATGTCCACCAGCTGGCCAGCGATCGAAAGCCGCTCGGTTTCGGAATGGTCGCTCACCGCTCAACCTGCCTGCGTGGGGCGCACCAGCGCCGCGAAGCGTTCGGCGAGCTCCGTATTGAGCACTTCTGCACGCAGCACACCACCACGGCGAGCCATCAGTGTGCCGTAGCGCAGCACGGCGAGACCGCGTGTCGAGTGCGCGTCGACCGAAATCACGAACGGGATCTTGCGCTCACGGGCCGCCGGGATCCATTCCGGAGGCAAATCCAAGCGCTGAGGGTCCGAGTTCAGCTCGATGGCACCGCGTGAGCCCGCAAGCGCGTCGAGCACCGCCGGCACGTCGCAATCGATGGCATCCCGATGATTCAAGATGCGACCCAAGCCATGACCCCAGATCTTGAAAATCGGCAGCGACATGGCCCGAACCAGCCGCGCGGTCATCGCCGCGCGATCCATGCGGTGCCGGGCATGGATACTGGCAATCACGACGTCGAAGCCCTCCAACACCGAGTCCGGATAGTCCAGGCCGCCGTCTGCCAAGATGTCGGATTCCGTCCCGCGCAAAATGCGAATCGGTGAGCCTTCTTGCACTGCTGCGATCTCGTCCCATTGTTGCTTCAGGCGATCGAGCGACACGCCGTGTGCATAGTGAGCACTGGGCGAGTGATCGGTGATGGTGAGATACTGCATCCCGAGCGCATGTGCTGCATCCGCCATTTCAGCGATGCTACTTCGGCCATCGGAATACGTGGTGTGACAATGCACCATGCCGCGAATGTCTTGCTCGGTGACGAGCTGGTCGAAGTCAGCGAGCCTCGATTCGTCCAGACCGCGGCGAAGCTCCGCTGGCACGAACGGCAGCCCCAGCGAAGCGTACAATTCCTGTTCCGTCGCGAAGGCGCGCAGCACTGCGTTCGACGCCGGGCTTCCCCAACCCTGGATGGCGATCCTGCGTTCGGCCGCTAGACCACGCAGCGCCGCGATATGCGCTTCGTTTCCGGTCGCGAGGACGACTACGTTGCCCCAATTTGCGGCGTTTGCCGGAAGCAGTTGCAGCTGCAGGGCTTCGCTCAAATAAGCCCGTCCGTGCTCGACCTCGACACGCAGGACTTGCGGCAACTTGGCGAGTTGCCGCAGAGGTTCGGGCGTTTCTCCCAACACCACCCATGCGAGCTCGCGCACGGTTTCCTGTCCTCGGCGCAGAGCACCCACCAGCTGCACACGCTCGCTGACACGGAGCAGCTCCTGCTCCAAGAGCGCTGCGCGCTCCAGGGCCTTCGACAACAACGTTGGCAGCGGGACCTCCGGCCCGCGGTTCTGCCAACGGTCGCACGCTTCCAGCAAGCGCTGCTCGGTCTTCTTGCCGAAACCGGGCAGCGTGCGGACCCGTTCGTCCGCGCAGGCCTCACGCAATTGCGCGATGGAATGCACGCCCAGCCCATCAACCAAGACTCGCAGACGTCGCGGAGTCATGCTCTCTAGTTGAATCAGCTCGCTCGTCCCTTCGGGTTGTTCGTTGCGCAAGCGATTCAAGAACTGAGAGCTACCCGTGTTCCACAGCTCTTCGATCTGGCGCGAGAGTGTTGCACCAATCCCCTGTAATTCTTCGAGCCGCCCGTGTTCCACCAACGCCGCCAAATCGGCAACGGTGTCGACCACTTCTACGGCGCGCCGATAGGCTTTGACCTTGAACTTCGGCGCCTTCGAAAACTCGAGCAACGCCGCCATTTCGCGCAGCGCGGCTGACACTTGATTCGTGTTCTGCACTCCGCTCCTCAATAGCATTGCTGGCATTTCCAGCCACCGGGTTGTCGGAACCGAGGGTGACCTGCGCGTCGAGCCAGCGTTCGAATACACTGACAAGCTCGAGCACCATCTGACACTCGAGGGCAAGACCCACTCGACCAAGTTCGGCAAGCGCGACCAGTTTGCGCCGGAGCTGGATTACTTCTCACGCTGCATTTTGGAAGACCGTGCACCAGAGCCCGACGCCGAAGAAGCGATCGACGATCTGCGGGTGATCGAAGCCATCTTGAAGTCTGCACAGTCCGGTTCGCCCGTGCCGCTCTCCCCACGCTGTCTCCGACGCTGAGAACGGCACGAGCCGGCGTGCCAAGAACCGCTCGCCGGCTCGTCCGTAAGTCAGGCTCAGCTCAACGAGCCCTCGCGGCCTGATTGCTCATCGTCCCGGTTCGAGCCGCGCGCTATCGTTCCTTCTCGGCTGCCTGTTCTGCCTTGGCCGCGCCGATGGCGGTCTTTACTTGCCGTTTCTCTTCGGGCGGGGGCAACACTGCAGGCACCCCCAAGGCTTGCAACCACAGCTCTCGGCACCAACCCTTGGTGTGGTACAAATGCTCGTCTTCTTGATCCTCGATGCTTTCGTACGCGCTCGAAAGCGCAGCAGCAGCAGCAGGATCTTCGGAGTACTCGGCGCATTTGCCCAGCAACTGCCAATCGAGATGATCCTTGGTCTCGGCGAGCACCACGCATTCGCAAGCCACGAGCTGAGCCGCTGCTGCGTCACCTGCCGAGCGTGCCAAGTTCATGGCCTCGACCAACGCCCCGCCCAGGTGGCGAACGACTTGCCGTCCAGGCGTATCTCGCGAGGCGTCGATACGCAGCACGCTACAGACATCCGTCAGCGCCACCACGTGAGTCTGAGTCTCCTTCAAATATTTTTGCCACTCGGACTTCAGGTCGGAATTGAGAGCGCAGGAGACCGCGGCCTCGTACACCTTGATCCCGCCCAGCTCGTGTTCCAGCGATTGCAAGATCAACTCTTCGACTTGTTTGCTTTGCATTGAGCTCTCCGTCATCGTCATGTTGCGGCTGCCTCGCTTCAAACTTCGGGCGGGTCCATTGCGCGTTCGAAGTGCCGGTGGCGCGCCAGAGCCGCCACGAAGTCGGGTAGCGCCTTCGACGCGCTTTGGTGCCGTCCGATCAACATTCCGGGATCCTCTTGGCCCGAAGGCAACGTCGCAGGGACACCGGCGCCTTCCACCAGATCTGCGCCGGCGCCGAGCGCCAAGATGGGCTTGCAATGGCGATACTGGTCTTTGATGAACTCCGCAGCTTGACCGATGTTGCTGAGGGCGGTGATCGCCGCCCGTCCACCAGGGATAATCAGCGCGTCGAACAGCACGGACGGCATGGTTTCCAGAGTGACCTCGACTTCCAGCGTGTCACCCTGTTCCGTCGCGACGCTGCCCAGGCGCGCGCCCACGTAGCGCGGCACCGCGCCCGCGGCTGCCAAGCCCTCATGCAGGGTCCGCGCGGCGGCGCCATCCACGCCCTCGGCCACCAGGATAGCGATGCGACGGGTGCGGATGTTGCCGTCGCCCGGCTGGGAGAAAATCGACAGCGCAGGAGAGCTGGTCAGCTCCGGTTTGGGCGGCGTTTTCAGCGCCTTGGGCATCGGTTTGGGCATCGCCATCCCGAGCGCCTTGGCCAGTGCCTTGGCCAGCCCGGCATCCACGTTTGCCAGCATGGCAACCACCCGTTCGCGGATGGCAGGGGTTTGCACCTTCGTCAGCTCGAAGCGAAAGCCTCGCAAGATGTGCGCCTTCTCGATCGGGCTCTGGCTGTTGTAGAAGAGCGTGGCTTGCGTGTAATGATCGGCGAAGCGCTCGCCGCTGCCCCGCACCTTGTCGTCTTGAATGGGCTCACGAAAGGACGTGAACCCGGCCGTCCCTGCTTGGAACGGGCAGCCACCCCCGAGTGAGTTCGGCTCGTACGCCACGCGACCACGGTTGATGGCTTGACGATGCATGCCGTCGCGCTGATTGTTGTGGCTCTGAGCGACGGGCGCATTGATCGGGATCTCGTGGAAATTCGGGCCGCCAAGGCGCGAGATCTGCGTGTCCTGGTAGGAATGGATGCGACCGGCGAGTAACGGGTCGTTCGTAAAATCGAGGCCCGGCACGATGTGCGCGGCACAAAAGGCGACCTGCTCCGTCTCGGCGAAGAAGTTGTCGGGGTTGCGGTTGAGGACCATCTTCCCGACGGGCGTCAGCGGCACGAGCTCTTCGGGGACGAGCTTGGTCGCGTCCAAGACATCGAAGCTGAACGCTTCAGCTTGCTTCTCGGAGAACATTTGAAAGCTCAGCTCGTATTCCGGATAGGCGCCCGCCTCGATCGCTTCCCACAAATCGCGCCGATGAAAGTCCGGATCCGCCCCAGAAATCTTGACGCACTCGTCCCAGTCGAGCGAGTGGGTTCCTGCCACCGGCCGCCAATGAAACTTCACGAAGGTGGACTTCCCTTGTTCGTTCAGCAATCGGAAGGTGTGTACGCCGAAACCCTGCATCATGCGGTAGCTCCGCGGCAGCGCACGGTCGGACATGGCCCACATCAGCATGTGGCTGGACTCGGGCATCAGCGACACGAAATCCCAGAAGGTATCGTGAGCCGTGGCAGCCTGCGGAATGCTGAAGTGTGGCTCCGGCTTGGCCGCATGGACCAAATCCGGAAACTTCATCGCGTCTTGGATGAAGAACACCGGCATGTTGTTGCCGACCAAGTCCCAATTGCCTTCGTCGGTGTAGAACTTGACGGCGAAGCCGCGCACGTCGCGCGCGGTGTCGGGCGAGCCGCGCTCGCCGATCACCGTGGAAAAGCGCACGAATACCGGGGTGCGCTTGCCGGCCTCGGCAAACAGCGAAGCGCGCGTGACGTTGGCCATCGATTCGTAGCACTCGAAGTAGCCGTGGGCGGCCGAGCCGCGCGCGTGGACGATGCGCTCCGGGATGCGCTCATGGTCGAAGTGCGTGATCTTTTCACGTAAAATGAAGTCTTCGAGCAACGCAGGGCCGCGTAACCCGGCCTTCAATGAGTGCTGATTGTCCGCGACTGGCACGCCCAAGTTCGTGGTCAGCGTGCGCTCGGTCGAGTCGACACGCGCGCGATCGAGTGAAGCGTTGTTCGGGTTTCGAGCCAGCATCGGCTTTCCGTCGCCGACTTTGGCCGAGCCGAGGCGCTCCGTCAGCGTGCTGCCGGTCGCACGCGTACCGGCCACCGGCGAGGTAGCGCCGGTCGGCGGCTTGAAACTGGCGCGCCCATACTCGCCGGCTTTATTTGGGTTGAAAGGCATGCCTTCGGCGAGCGCCTGCGTCTCTGCCAGCTTGGCGCTGAGCTCGTCCGCGGGCGCGCGTCTGTCCGAGCGAGCCGGGCCGCTCACCGTGGAGCGAGCACTGGTCTTAGCAGCGGATGCGCCGGTGCTTTTGGGATCGGACTTGGTCGCGAGACGCGTGCGGTCTAACGTTTTTTTTGTCGGCATCGATGCTCCGAGTGAAAGTAAGACGAGCTCCCCCAAGTGGTTTTCGGTAGACGCTCGCGCGCAGCAGTCTGCAACATTCGCGCCGACACGAACCTCGGGCGTCGGGCAAAGTTCTCCGGTCCTCCCCGATGTTCGGCGCGGTTAGGACGTCGCAAAGTGCCTCCTTCCGACACGAACGCTACGGCACTTTGCGCTATGCGTGATCGCCACAGCGCCGCCCTCGGTTTGCGCGCTCGCTCCACGCCGACTGATCGACACCGTTCGAGGCGTGCCATTGCCCCAGTCCTCGCTTGCTATTTCGTACCCATCGTCCAGCGTTGACGAGGTCATCGTCACTTCGATCCAAGTCCTCGCCACCGGCTCCAATCGTTGAACGGTGTTTCCGTCACCGCGTCGAGCGTCGCAGGCAGACGCTGTACACGCTTGCCATTCAGCAAGCGCTCCAGATTGGCGGCGTCGAACGGCGCGCGCACCTTGACGTCGTTATCGAAATACACATACACGTCGCGCGGCGAAGCCGCTGGTGGCTCGGCAATCAGTGCCGAGCGCGGCCCACTCACAGCTGCGGTCCAACCGTCGATTCGTGTCGCCCAACGGCTGAGCTCACGGGGTGTATAGCCGCTGGTGTATAGCTCGCTCGAACCATGCAAACGGACGTACACGAAGTCCGCCGTGACGTCCTCGATGCACGGGAAGAGGCCAGCGGTGTCCGCTACACAGGCCGCAATTCCGTATTCTCTGAGCAAGCTGATGAAGGCGGGTTGGACAAAGCTCGCATGGCGGATCTCCAGCGCGTGGCGAAGCGGCCGGTCGGTCAGAGCGCGCGTTTCACTTCGCCCGGCTAATCGCTGATCGTGCCGTCGCGCGAGTCGCGCCGCCTGCTTCGTCGAACGGGGCAGCAGCTCGAAGAAGGCCCTCAGCTTGGCCTCGTCGAACGCCTGTTGCGGGGGAAGTTGCCACAAAATGGGCCCGAGCTTCTCGCGCAGCCGGAGCAGGCCGGACGCGAAGAAGTTGGCGAGCGGCGATGCCACGTCCTTTAGGCGCTTCAAGTGAGTGATGTAGCGGCCGCCCTTGACCGCGAACGTAAAGCCTTCAGGGGCGTCCTGGTACCAAGCTTCATAGGTTTCGGGGCGCATCAACGAATAGAAAGAGCCGTTGATCTCGATCGTTGAAAAGCTTCGGCTCGCGAAATGTAGCTCGGAAGCCTGCCTCAGTCCCTGCGGATAAAAAACACCGCGCCAGGGGGGATAGCGCCAACCCGAGATACCGACGTATGCGCGTGCCAACTTCAAGGGAGCTCGCAAGTTGTGGGCCCGAGCGTCGGGTCCGTTTTCTAGCCTCCCGATCGGAAGCCGTGAGCTGGCGCAAACTGACACTTGTGAAAAATTGCCTCTGGCTCGGGGCCAGCGACAGACTCAGACCTGCGGTGAACGCGGCAGTCCTGGCTGCTGCTCCGTGGGTCAAATACCAAAGCTGCAACGCGAGCTCAGCCGTGCTCACCCGGTCTTGGCCATTAACGAGGCCGGGTATTGCAACGGCTGAACGAACGATTGCGTCTCCAGCTCTTCCGTCAATAGCGCCAATGCCCCCGCATAGACCAGGTGGGCTGCCAAGTTGACGGCGATCTCGGCCGGCTTGGCGCGCCATTCCGGACGCATGATCTTCATGGCCGGCAGCAGCAAGAACGAGCCAAAGCCCCAGACGCCAAGGCCGTAGCCCAGCACTTTGTGTAGCGAGGCCGGCCTCTTGCCCAGCACGAGACCGTACGCCGCGCCCAGGCCCGAGCCGTAGCCGAGGTGCATTAGTTGATCGGCAATGTGATGCAGCGCACGCTGGGACGGCAACGCTGACAGTACGGCCGACAATGAGATGGGCAACTGGTGCTGGGCCTTTGCTTCGACCGCCTGAGGCACCATTTGGTCGATCCACTTCGCGCGATGCGCGAGCATCCGTACAGCTGTCATACATGCGGCACCGATCACGCCGCCCACAGCGCCGTGCAATGTCCTTCTCAGCCAAGCATCCATGCCAAAACGAGAGCAAGGAACGCGCCACTCGACTCGATCAACCCGCATTAGAAATCGCCGCGGCGCGCCGACTGACACGAGTCGAATAGTTCCTGCTGGCCGCGCAGCCAGTTCGGCACCAGCTCGCGCCAGGCATCCCCCGCCAGATCGAAGCGCTGCAGCTGGCACTTTCGCCACGCCCGTACGGCCCGCTGACTCCCGCGAGCGCAGCTCTGCTTAGATTGGGAACGAATCCTGCAGCCGTGACCTGCCGATGAATCTCGACTGGTTGAAGCGACTCGAACAACGGGCGCCCTTCACTTGGACACGCAAACGAAAGCTCCGCTGGCTGACCATCACCGTGCTCGCACTCGCGGCTTATCCTGTGTTGGTCACGCTGGCACTGTGGACCGGCTTCGTTGAATGGGCGCTGAAGTCCGAGGACCTGCGGGTCGAGATCCAGAATCCGGCGTACAGCATTTGGCCGGGCAAGGTGCACATGAAGAACGTGCGCATCCTAGCCAACGGCGCGACGCAGTTCATCCTGCAAGGGCAAGGTTTGGTGATCAATCTGCGCCTGGTCGAGCTCGTCAAGCGCCGCGTGCACGTCACCAAGTTGGCGGCTCACGACGTGATTTACCAGATGCGCGTCCAGGTCAAGGATACCAAGAACATCGAACGGCGCGTGAAGGCATATCCGCCGCTCGAAGGCTTGCCCGGCGCGAACGTCGTGCGCGAACCGACTGCCAAGGCGACCGAGAAAGAAGAGCCGGAATGGACCGTTAAAGTCGAAGGGCTCGACATCGCGGTGAAGGAGCTCTGGTTCTTCGAGTACCGGTATCTCGGCAAGGGCGCGCTACGCGGCGGCTTCATGGTTGGCCCGGACGTGATGCAGGTGGAGACCGCCGTGCAAGACTTGGGGCCTGGCGACCTTCGCTTTGGTGCGAGCGAAACGATCGCAACGGGCCTGCAAGGTCAAATTACCGCAGACATCCCCAAGTTGAATCCGAAACAGCACGCGGACGCGAGCTTCATGGAGCTGGTGACGGCGCGCGTGAACCTGCGCGCGATGATCGAGTCGATGACCAATGTCGGCAGCTACTTCGAAGCCGAAAACCTGGACGTCTCGAAGGGAAAGGGCCCGCTCGCGCTCGATCTGTATCTCAATCGCGGCAAGCTCGGCAGCAAGAGCCACCTGTATTATCAGACCGACTCGATCAATCTGAAGGGCATCGGGTTTGGCGTTGGAACGGATTGGCAGCTCGATTTCGACGCTGCAGGCTCGAGTGAGCAGCTGCCTCTGGTGCGCTCCAGCTCGAAGTCGAGCTACGTGTCCTTGGCCAAGAAAATGCGCGCGTTCACGATTCAAATCCATGACCACCACGAAGAGGCGCAGCTGGACACCATCCAGCTCAGCAAATCGACCGATCTCAAAAGGGCCCTGCTGCGAATGCCCAAGATCGTGTCGGTCGATCTCCCCGATCTCCCGGCTGTGCTCGCCGATCGCCCGGCATTCGAGATGAAGGGCGAATTGAACGCTTCGCTCAACTTGGACATGGACCACGAGTACTGGACCCAAGGGCGCTTGCACGCCGTCAGCAAGGAGCTACGAGTTTCGGCGAGTGGGGTAGCGGCCGACGCCAACGTCAAGCTCGACAGTGAGTTGAGGTTCAACCCCAAGCTCAAGGTCAACATGCTGCAGAACTTCGTGCTCCGAACGCGAGACATGACCATGCACGGCGGCGCTGACCTGAGCGGCTGGTGGATGGACATCGAGAGCGCGCGCTTCACCGTGTGGAACAAGAATCCGCTTTCGTTCGACGGCACTTTCGGTGTCCAGGCGCGCGATCTCGATCCCGTGCTCAAAACGCTGGCCGAGAAAGACGTGGTCAGCAATTTGATCCCGATGTTCACCAGCCTGCGAGCGTTCAAGGCCTCAGCGCGCGTGCGCGGCGTCGGAGATATGACCGACGTCACCCTGGCTTCGGAAAGTCAGGTCTGGGACGTAGCAGGCAGAGTGTACAAGAACGGAGACAAGTCGCAGCTGGCGGTGGTCGTGGGCGGGCAAGCTGTCTCCTTGGGTGTCGCGAGCAAGGGAGACGACTTGGAGCTGATGCCGTTTGCCAAGACGGGCTGGCTCAACGATCACTTGCGTGAGTTCCCGAAGCCCGTCCTCGAGATGAAGCCAGACAAACCCTGACGGCCTGCGAAGGTCAGCCCTTCGCCGGTGTTCGGGCTCGATTCGACGGGGATTTGGCGGTCGACGCCGCAGGCGGGGCCGAAACGCGCGCCCTGGGTGACCCGCAAAAACCTATAGTAGGCTCGGACCGAACGATGAGTACGGAAGCCATTTTCGATTTGCGCTCGGACACCGTGACGCGACCGGGGCGCGCGATGCGCGAAGCGATGGCGAGCGCGGCCGTGGGCGACGACGTGTACGGAGAAGATCCGACGGTGATCGAGCTCGAGCGGCGCACGGCCGAGTTGCTCGGCAAGGAGCGCGCCTTGTTCGTGCCCTCCGGCACGATGAGCAATCAGATCGCGCTGCTCGTGCACACGCGGCCGGGCGATGAGGTGGTGATCGGCGAGGGGGCGCACATCGCCTTCTACGAGTCGGGTGCCGGCGCGGCGCTCGCGGGCGTGCAATTCGCGCAGGCGGGCGCGGGCGGCTTGTTCGACGCGGACGAGCTCCGCAGCGTAATCAAGCCGCAGGCGGACTTTCACCCGCGAACGTCACTGGTTTGTCTGGAAAATACGCACAACCGCGCGGGCGGGCGGATCTTCCCGCAGGCTGCGGCGGAGGCCGTGGTCAAGCGCGCGCGCGAGCATGGCCTGCTCGCCCACCTCGATGGTGCCAGGTTGTGGCACGCGGCCTTGGCATCGGGGATTTCGGAGGCCGAGCTGGCGCGGCCCTTCGATACCGTCAGCGTGTGCTTCTCGAAGGGCCTGGGAGCCCCAGTGGGCTCGGCCTTGGTGGGCTCGCACGACGCGGTCGGTCGCGCTCGGCGCTATCGCAAGATGCTCGGTGGCGGCATGCGTCAGGCGGGAATTTTGGCCGCCGGAGCGCTGTTCGCGCTCGAGCATCAGCGCCAGCGCTTGAGCCTCGACCACGACTCGGCACGCTTGCTCGCGCGCACCCTGCAGCAACTTCCAGGCGTGCGCGTCGTGCCACCCGAGACGAACATCGTGTCGATTGCGCTCGACGGACTCGGCGCGGAGCGCGTGCTGGCCGAAGCGCGCGCGCGCGGCGTGCTGCTGAACAGCACCGGACCGCGCTCGCTCCGGGCCGTGACTCATCTCGATCTGACCGCGGCCGACGTGGAGCGCGCAGCGCAGCGTTTATGCGATGCGATCATCTCGCTGCGCGGAAGCGCCACGTGAAGCGCGCCCTGCTTTTGGCTGCATTCCTCGTCGCTTGCGCACCGACCCTGCCGGCCGCCTACGTGTCGGCGCGCGATGCCGCCGAGAGCGCGTATGCCCGCGGGCAATTCGTGCAGGCGGCAGAGTACTGGCTGAGGGCCGCTGACAGCGCAGCTGGCGCGCGCGACCGCAGTGACGCGCGCTATCGCGCGGCGACCAGCTACGAACGCGCCGGTCGCATCGAAGACGCGAGCAAGTGGTACCGACTACTGGCCAGCGGCCAGAGCGAGCGAGCCGCGCGCGCGACCTTCGCGCTGGCCGATTTGCGCTTGGCGAGCGGTGACGCAGCCGGAGGACTAGCCGAGCTCGAAGCCGCGATTCGCAAGTATCCGAGCTCGGCGATCGCCAGCCTTGCGCTGCGCCGCTACTTCTCGGCGCTCGCCGACCAGGGCGGCGATCAAGCGGTGCTCGACTACGTCGCACGCGCCCTGCCCGAGCTCGAGCAGAGCGACCTCGCCGAGCAACTGCTGTACGAGCGCGCGCGGCGCTTCGACGCTCAGGGCAAAACCGAGCAGGCGCTGAAGGCATACATCGCCGTGGCCGATCGCTTCCCGTATCCATACGGTGCGTACTGGGACGACGCTTTATTGCGCGGCTCCGATTGCGCGCTGCACTTGGGCCAGCCGGAGAACGCCATCGCCTTGCTCGAGCGCATGCTGCGCGCGCGCGAGACGTCGCATCTATCGGGTAGCTACGAGCGCCCGCACTTCGCGGATGCCGCTTTTCGCATCGCCGAGCTGTATCGCGACACGCGCCGCGACCCCGAGGCCGCGCGCCGCGCGTTCCGCGGCGTGTTCAACGACTACCCCACGAGCACGCTACGCGACGACGCGCTCTGGCAAGAAGCGCTGCTCGGAAGACGCGTGAGCGAAGCGCTGGCCTGCGAGCCGCTTCGACTCCTGGTCGAGCGGCTGCCGGACTCGCGTTACGCGCCGTGCGCGCACGAAATGTGCGAAAAAGTAGCGCCAGTCGCGCGGCGCGAATGCGCCAAGTACATCGAGCAGGAAGTGCGAGATCGAGCTCCTACTGTGAAGCCAGAGTCAGACGGATCCGCCGAATGAGCCCTGGCCATCACGGCCGAGCTCACTCCGGCTCTTCTTCCTTCTCTTCCTCTTCGTCGTCGTCTTCGTCGTCTTCGTCGTCTTCGTCGTCGAAGTCGTCGTCCGGCTCGTCCGGTTCGTCTTCGTCGTCGGCGGTTTCGCTCTTTGCTTCCGTCTTGAGATCGATGCCGACTTCGCCGAGCTGGGTCTCGAGTAGCTCGAGCAACTCGTCGACGTCGTCACCGCTCCATTCGTCGATCACGTCGGTCAAAAATTCGAAAAAATCGCCATTGTCTAGGCGACGTTCGATTTCCTCGACCTGATCTTCGGTAAATGCCTCGAGGATGTCTTCCCTGAGTGACTCAGTGTCATCCTCCTCGATGGCCTCTTGCGCAGAAAGTCGAATCTGCCGGACAGCGCGTTTGTCGAGGTGAATTTCCATTCCGATAGCTTCCTGGGGACTCGACCCGGCTTTAGACGAAGGATTCGGGTACAGTCAAGCCCGTGACGACGACAAAGGTCGAACCGGCTTGTCCCGCGCAAGCCGAGGAGCGGCTCCCGAAGCACGCGCGCCGCAGGAAAGCCGCGTCGTTCGTATTCGGCGTGCAGGCAGCGACGATTCTTTTCACGCTCGCGAATCGTGCCTCGGCCCAGCAGTCGCTGCGTCCTCCTCCCAACAACGTGGAGTACTTTCAGTACGGCGTCGCCGTGGCCTTGGAAAAGTTGGTGTCCGGCGGTGACGTCTGCCCGACCACGTACGCCCCTGCCAGCGGCACGGAGCCAGCCAAGAAGTCGACGCCCTGCATCCTCGGCAGCGGCGGCGGGCTAGCCATCCGCCTCGGGTATCGCTCACGGGGCCCTTGGTACCTCGGCGGCGCCTACCAGTTCACCCGCATGGATTCCTCGAACTTGCTCCGCCTGGGCATCCTGCAGCAGTTGCGCGCCGAGGCGCGCTACTACCTGGACCGGGGAAATCGCCTGACCCCGTATGGCACGTTGGGCTTCGGGGCAGCCTTTTACGGCAACGAGTGGAAGGTCAGCTCCGGCGGGCCGACCCTGAGCGCCGGTTTGGGCCTGGAATTTCAGATCACGCAGTCGACGGTGATGGGTCTCGCCCTGGGTTACCGCGGTTTCTTGTTCCATAAGTGGACCGACAGCGCCGGCCAGGTTCGGGCCGATGAGTACCTGGGCTTTGGCTTTGCCCACACCGTCGGCCTCGAACTCACCCTGGAGCTCAGGAGCCCGTTGGCTCGCTGGTAGCGACTCTCGGCACTTCACTTTCATTCCCCCCCCTGTTTGAAGTAATGAAAGCGAGGAACTAGAGATTGGGCAATCGTTGGTGAGGTGTAATCGCTGCGGCAAAGAAAACCCGGAGTCACTGAGGTTTTGTCAGGACTGCGGGAATCGCCTGATTTCAGGCGAGGTGGCCGGCGTCGCGCCGACGCCACCGCGAGGCCTCGCGCCCGTCGCACCACCGCCTACGCCGCCAGCCAGCCCGTCGGTGCCGCCATTCTTTTCGCCGCCGGCCACTTTCGCTCCACCCGGTCCAGTGAGCAGCGGGCGCGTGAGTGAGGCGCCCATGCGGCCGGCCGCGCCGCAGTTCGAGTTCTCTCCGCCGCGCCCGCCAGAGCGCCGCTGCGCCCGCTGCGGCACCAGTAACCCGACCAGCGGGCGCTTCTGCTCGAATTGTGGAGCCTCGCTCGATCGACCGCACGAGCCCTCTACGGCGCCTCAGGCGCCCCAAGCACCCCCTCCATCCGTCGCGCCGCCGCCAGCCCCGGTCCCTCAGTTCGCTAGCGCCCCGCCCCCGCCTGCGACGCTCGCCTGTCCCCGTTGCCGCGGCCCCAATTCGACGCAGATGTCCTTCTGCCAATTTTGTGGCGCTCGCCTGGCCGCAGGGCCGGACGATGCGCGCGGCCCGGCTCACGGCCCCGGTCCGGCCAAAGCGCCCACGCCAGCCCAAGCTCCGGTCGAAGCCAAGCTCGATGCACGCTTGGTCGTGATCGGGCAAGATGGAAAACCGGGACGCGAGTACCCGATCGTCGACGATCAGACCGACATTGGCCGCGAAGAAGGCAGCATCGTGCTGCCCAACGATCCCTACGTCGGGGCCCGCCACGCCCGCCTAACTCGGCGAAACGGCCGGTTTTTTGTTAGGGACCTGGATTCGGTGAACGGAGTATACGTTCGGCTCCGTGGGGCGGAACGCCTGCAGCACGGGGATTTGGTGTTGATCGGGTTGGAAGTGTTAAGGTTCGAGGTTGTGAGCGACGCGGAGAAAGGGCTCGGCCCAGCAGTGGAGCGCGGCACGCAGATCTTCGGCTCCCCGTCGGCGGCACGCCACATGCGCCTTTGCCAGCGCACGGTGGAAGGGGTGACGCGAGACGTCTACTATCCCACTCGCGATGAGGCGGTCGTGGGCCGCGAACAGGGAGACATCGTTTTCACCAATGATCCCTTCATGAGCCGACGGCACGCAGCCATCACACGGGAGCCCAGCAACGGGACGTTCAGTCTTCGTGACTTGGGTTCCTCCAACGGAACTTATCTGGCAATCCGATCGGAGCGCGAGCTCACTCCGGGCGACCACATACGTATCGGACAACATCTGTTTCGGCTCGACGTCGGGCGGGCGGACGGGCGATGACAGAAAACGCAGCGGGGTCCGGGCTGAAGGTACGCGTCTTCGGCCGTACCGATGTGGGCCAAATCCGGGAACACAACGAGGACAATTTCCTGGTTGCCGACTTGACACGCCGAACGCGAAGCTTGATGGAAAGCGACCGCGAGCCGCCCGTCGGCGAGCGCGGGATGCTGCTCGGGGTGTGTGACGGCATGGGCGGCGCCGCCGCCGGTGAGGTCGCAAGCCAGCTGGCCGTCGACATCATCTACGAGAAGCTGATCCAGGGCGATCCGCCGGCACATCACGATGATCTGGCGCGGCGCCTGGTGCAGGCCGTCGAAGAGGCCGGGATTCGTATTTTCAACGAAGCGCGCGCCGATCGTACGCGTCGCGGCATGGGCACCACGGCCACGATCGCGGCGCTGATGGACGCGCGCTTGTTCGTGGCGCAGGTCGGAGACAGCCGGGCCTACATCCTGCGTGGTGAGCGCTTCACCCAGGTGAGTCGGGACCAGTCGCTGGTCAACCAATTGATCGAAGCCGGCCAGCTCACCGAAGAGGAAGCCGAGACCTTCGAGCACAACAACATCATCCTGCAAGCCTTGGGCACGGCCGAGACCGTGCAGGTCGATCTCACCTATGTCGATCTGTGTCGAGGCGACCGCTTGTTGCTCTGTTCCGACGGCTTGTCGGGCATGGTTCGCGGCGACGAGATGCGCGAAGTGTTGCTCTCGACCCGTGATTCGCTGGAGGCCTGTCGGGAGCTGACCGATCGCGCCAACCGCGCGGGCGGACACGACAACATCACGGTGATCGTCGCCGAATTCGAGGGCCCTGCGCTCTCCGCCCCTGCGCCCGAAGCGTTGATCTCGTATCAAAAATACGCGCTGCCGGAAGCACCCGTGGAAACCACCGTACGCGCGCCCGCGGTCACCCAGCGCCCGTACGATAGCGAGCCCAGCGCCAGCGAGGAAGCCAACCGCGAATCGCGACGGCTACGCGTGGGCCACACCATGGTCGGCGGCGTGAGCCCCATGGCGGGCCTGTCGTCCGCGCCGCCCGGGCCGCGCGTTTCGGGAGCCCCGCCCTCATTCAGCATGGACAACGAACCGGTCTCGATTCCGACGAGTGGGCTGCCTCCGTCGGTGGTCGGCATCATGGTGCTGGGAGCGATGTTGTTCGTCGCGATGCTCGGCTACCTGCTCGTGCGGTAGGCCTTTGAGCGTCCGGGCCGCGATCCGACGACTCTTCGGGATCGCCCTGACTTTGATCGCCGTGTCGGTCGGCATGTTCTGGGCTTCGGCGAGCTACGCTCGACGCCCAGGAAACCGGCTGGCGTCGCCGTTCGCGGCGCTACCGGTGTTCTTCAACCCGCACCCGGTCGGTGTGCGAGATCTTTCGAGCGACGCTCTGCGCGCGATCGCTCGCGGCGGGCAGCCCGCGCGGGCCGCTCGAGTTTCCTTGGTTAGGCTCGGTGGCGCAGCCCTGCCCTACGTGCTGCCGGCGCTCGACTCCCTCGATCCACGCAGCCGCGAGCGGGTCGCGCTGGCACTGACGCCGATCGCCGTGCGCATGGAGGTGGCGCGCGCCGACGAGCTCAGCGACGGTGCACAGGCGGTCCTGTTCTGGACGCGATTCTGGCAAGATCGAGCCATCGATTTCCGCGCCGCCAGTGTTCGACACTTGGCCAGCCGTCTGGCGGAGCGCTCGATCGCGCTGCGTCGCGAGGATCTGATCCACGTCGATACGTTCGCGCTCCAGGCGCTGATCGACGCCTTGGGTCGAGTGGATACGCCGAGCGACGTTGCCCGCGTCGGGCGCCTGAGCGCCGTGCTCGCGCACATCACCGAGCTTTCCATGCCCTGTCCGCCGGACGCGAGCGTGGCGGACGCGCGCCGAGTGGTCGACACGTGGCGTGATTTCTGGGAGCTGCACGGCAGCGAATACTCCGCGCTCGACGGCCCGCGGCGCCTGGCCGCAACTTTCGTCGAGACCCAGTACGGGAAGTGGCTCGCGGCAGTGCTGCACGGCGGCCTGGGACGAACGCAGCGCGGCGAGCACGCATCGGATTTGGTCGCGCAGGGCTTGGCCACGACCTCATTTTTGCTGTTCGTCGGCCTGGGCGGAGGCTTCCCGCTGGGCGTGGCTTGGACTCGCTTCGAGCAGCGAAGCCACAAATTCATCACGCGTGTGGGCTCGGCCATCGCCGGCAGCGCGCTGGCTGCCATCCCGTGCGCTACGTTCGTGCGCTTGTTCGCCTCACCTCGCGCGGGCCTGCTGAGCGCGGTTTGCCTGGTGACGATCACGACTGCCGCGTGGGTATCGCGGCACCTGGCGCGCTCCACGATGAGCCAAAGCGTCTCGCCGATCGCCGCCGCCTTCTCGGTTTCGGCTCCGCTGGGCGCCACTTATCCCCCGTTCGTGCTCAGCGCCATCGTGCTCGTTGAGCTGGTCTTCCGGCTTCCCGGGCTGGGGCGAACCGCCGCGCTTTCCTTGGCCGCGGGCGACGTGAATGCCTGGATGGCCGCCTCCTTGGCGCTGGCCTCGGCCTCGTTACTGCTCCGGCACGCGGCAGACCTGCTGCGACCCCGCGCCGCACACAGCCCGATCGTGAGCGAACGGTGAACGAACCTCTGTCGGCCAAACGACGCCTGGGTTTGGCAGCCTCGGGCGCCACACTCTTGGTTCTGGGGGCGAGCCTGCTCGCGCCGCTCTCGCCCGGCTTGCAAGTCTACGCGCGCGGGCTCGCCTTCGCCGTGCTGGCGGGCTTGTCGATCACGGCCGTGGCATTCTTGGTCGCGCTGCCGCTCGGAGCCTTGGCCGCGAGCGGGCCGCGGGTGTTCGACTGGGCGCTGCGCTTTGCCTGCGATTTGGTGGGCTCGCTCCCGACGGTGTTCGTCGCCGCGGTGTTCTGGGCCAGTACCAGCAGCGTCTTCCGCTTCGTGTGCGCGCTGGGCGCCCTACGCGGCCTGGAGCAAGCCTGGCTTTTGCGTTGCGAGATCGTGCGACTCGAGGCCGAGGACCCGGAGTCCGTGCCGCGCGGCTTGGGCCGCACCCCACTGGTCGCGTTCCTACGACGGCGAATGTCGGCCGCGCTCGGCCCCCTGTTCGTCAGCGCGTCGTTCAGCGTGGCCTGGCTCACGGCGCTCGACGCGGCCGTTTCACAAGCCGGCCTGCGCCCGCCGAGCGCCCCGCCCACGTGGGGCCTGCTGCTGGGCACGCCCCAACCGGGCCCGCTGCCCGCGCTGCTCGCCGCGGGCTCCGTGGCCTGGCTGACCGTCGCGTTGCACGCGTTGTTTCGCCCCCCGAACGCGGGTTAGCTGCGCCTTGACCCCGGGAAGGACGGGCGCCATAAGGGCATCTCCGACGCGCTTCGTGCTCCCCGACGGGGAAGTCCTCTCGAGAAATTGCCATGCCCCTCCCCACGGTCAGCGAACGAAACTTCGAGCAAGAGGTGTTACTCAGCGAGGAGCCCGTGCTGGTCGAGTTCGGCGCTGAATGGTGCGGCCCGTGCAAGACCATGCTGCCGGAGCTGATGGCCTTGGCTGAAGAGCTCAAGGGCAAAGCCAAGGTCGTCACCGTCGATATCGATCGCTCGCCGATGATCGCACGCCAGCTCGGTGTTCAGTCGGTGCCCACGTTCGTGGTGTTCCACCAAGGTCGCCCGGTGGGCGGCAAGGTCGGCGCCGTGCAGCGGCGAGAGCTCCGGGACATGCTCGATCCGTTTTTGCCTCGCGCCGAGGGCGCGCTCAAGCCGGACGAGCTCGCTCAGCTGCTCAAAGCCGGTCGGGTGATCCCCGTCGATACGCGCGAGGCACCAGTGTTTGCTCGCGCGCACCTGCCCGGAGCCGTGAACATGCCGGCCACGGAAATCGAAACCCGGCTCGCCGAGCTGCACATGCTTGCGGCCACGCCGGTCATCTATTGCCGCTCCGGGGATCAGACCAAAGAGCTGGCTGCCAAGCTCGCTGAGCAAGGCGTGCCGGTGGCGTTCCTCGAAGGCGGCGTGCTCGGCTGGGAAGCTTCTGGCTTCAGCCTACAGCGTCCGGACTGAGCACTCAGCGCGCGTACGCCGCAAGCGCGGCTGCGATCACGTGCTCGACCGGCACTCCGGCCGCTTTCGCCGCGCGGGCGCAGGCGTCGAACTCGGCTTTGACGCGCGCGGGACCGTAGGGTCCTTCGCTCACTTTCAGCGGAATCACGCCGAACTCAGTGCTGACTTCGACGATGCGACGCGGCCTTTCGCTGCGCGACACCAGCGTGTGACGGACGCCGATCGAGCTGGTCTCGCGCAGCAGCGCTTCGGCCAAACGCGATTGTGCGCCGCGCTCGGCGATCACCGACAGCGTCAACGCCGGGCGGCCCTTTTTCATCACGATCGGCGTGGCCCAGGCGTCGAGCGCTCCGCTGGCCAACAAGTTTTGCAAGGCGTGCGCCACCAGCTCACCGGTCATGTCGTCGATGTTGGCTTCGAGCACCACGTGCGTCAGGGCCGGCTCGGGCTCGACCTGGCCCTGGCCCTGGCCACTGCCCAGGATGACGCGCAGCGCGTTCAGTCGATCGGGCAAGATGCGGGTACCGAAGCCCCAACCAATGCGCTCCGGCGCGAAGCTCGGCCAAGCTCGGTAATCACGCGCAACCGAAGCCACGATCGCGGCGCCCGTGGGCGTGACCAGCTCAGCCTCGATGCCGGCATCCACGGTCGGCACGCCCCGCAGGCAGGCAACGGTCGCAGGCGCGGGTAACGGCAGCACCCCGTGTTGGCAGCGTACGCTGCCGCGTCCCATCGGCAGCGGAGACGAGACCACGTCGGCGCCCAAGAAGTCGAAGCACGCGGCCGCCCCCACGATATCGACGATCGCGTCCACCGCGCCGACCTCGTGAAACGCCACCGAGTCGAGCGTGCTGCGATGCACCAAGGCCTCGGCCTCGGCCAAGCGCAAGAAGATGCGCCGCGCGAGCGCCTTTACGCCCGCAGCCAGGCTCGACGCGCCCAGCAAATCGTCGATCGCGCGGTAGCGACGATCGGGCTGCGCATCCGCCACCAGCACGTCGAACTTGCTGCCGCCGATCGCCCCGCCCAAAGCCGGCTTCAACTCCAATGCGAAGCCGCTGAGCCCCAGCAGCGCAACGCTCTCCTCCACCACCTGAAACGGCACCCCCAAATCAACCAACGCCGCAATCGTCATATCCCCCGCGACGCCGCTGAACGCGTCCAAAAACAAAACCTTGCCCGCTCCTGCTCCCCTCTCCAGCGTCTCTCGCTCCTCCCCGTAAACGTGCCCGTGCCCGTGCCCGTGCCCGTGCCCGCTCTCCTCTTCATGTGAGTGTGAGTGCGAGTGTGAGTGCGAGTGCGAGTGCGAGTGCCCCGGCCCATGAGAGTGTCCATGCCCGCCGACGAAAAATCTGGGCCCGGTCATGCCGGCGCCCGCTGCTTCTGCTGCGTGGCGATGATCCGACCCACCGCCATGGCAGCGCCAAAGCCGTTGTCGATATTGACCACCGTGATGCCCGAGGCGCAGCTCGTGAGCATCGCAAACAACGCGGTGAAGCCACCTAGGGCCGTGCCATATCCGACGGACGTCGGCACGGCGACGATCGGCGCGCCGATCAGACCACCGACCACGCTCGGCAACGCGCCCTCCATGCCTGCTACGACGATCGCGGCGGGCGCGCCGCTCAGCACTTCGACGTGGCTCATCAGACGATGAATGCCGGCGACGCCAACGTCGAAAAAACGCTCGGCAGGCAAGCCGAACATGCGCAGGGTTTCGTACGCCTCTTCAGCGACTGGGATGTCGCTGGTGCCAGCGGTGACGATCGCCACCGGCTTTCCGCCGCGCTCGGGGATGGGCTGTTGAATCAGCTTGGCGGTGCGCGCAAGCGGCGAGTAGCTGAGCGCCGGCAGCGCTTCTTGCACGAGCTCGGCCGCTCGGCCCACGAGCCGTGTGACGAACACGTTGTCGCCCGCCTCGATGATGCGCGACACGATTCCGATCACGTGCTCCGGGGTTTTGCCTTCGGCCAGCACGACCTCGGCGATGCCCTGGCGCAGGGCCCGATGGTGATCGATGCGCGCGTAGCCGAGATCCGAAAACGGCAGCGTGGCAAGGGTGCTCAGCGCCGAATCGATCTCCACTGAGCCCACCTTGACGGCCTCCAGTAGCTCTCGCAAACGCACCGCGTCCATTGAGCAGTCATCTAATCCAGAGCGCCCCGAGCGTCGACCCGTTCTTGTGGTTTTCCCGCGCGAAAGAAGCGCCGCGGCGGCCACCTTTTCGACGAATTTCAGGCTCCGAGGCCCGCGAAACGTGGGAAGGTTCGCGAGTGCCGGCGCCATTGACTCCCCTACTGGGCTTCATCCTGGGCGTGGCCTGTGCTTGGGCCGCTG
>Ga0247774_1000110_pt1 | contig 37971 bp, 47 predicted proteins | sample UWRJL001104B6_FD_179933 | JGI IMG/M metagenome (GOLD analysis project Ga0247774, IMG submission 179933) | Plant litter microbial communities from Arlington Agricultural Research Station in Wisconsin, United States - UWRJ-L001-104B-6 | ecosystem: Environmental > Terrestrial > Plant litter >...
TTGCGAACTTCCGGAGCCTCCCGTTCCACCGTGTCCACTGCGAGCGCCCACGACGTTGGGAAACATGACAGGCAGCAGAGCGGCGGCTGCAAAGAACGCCAGAGCGGGGCTGCTATTTTTGCCAACACAAGGGATGGGTGGCGGGTCACATCCATTTGGGTAGGAGTTTGCGAAGTACCGCTACCAGCAGCTTACACCAGACCCTGGTTCAGTCCGGCGATTTCAGGTCGCGGTTGAGGCTGAAATGTCAAATTCTCTTCAGAAGGAGCTAGGCAGCAACTAGAATGATCTAGCCTAACATATAGGCGTTTGAAGTAATCGGAGTTTTGTGCCGAAAGGGGGACGATAGGTGATTTGACTCTTAGGTGTTGCCGCACCTCGCAAGCTGAGGAGACACAGATAGAGGTATCCTCTACGATCGAGATCCTACCTACGACCCCACCACCACCACCGGAAACTGTACGTTTCTCTATAATGCATCATTTCGGGAGACGGTTTCATATTCAGGTTCCTGCCCGGGTTCGTCCATCGATCTCATCGATTTCATCTGTTTATTTAGTATTAAAGCCGTCCCGGCCGTTCTAGGCCGTTCCTTCTTCCGGGTCGCAGGCGGCGGCGGAAAAATGGGCTGAAGATGAGAGACGGATATTGGATGGTAAATGAGTACCTCTGGGCTTGCTGACTGCCGGGCGCCCAGATGTTGGAGAATTGAGCCCAAATCAGACCCATACATATGGCTTCGGTAGGTCCTAATAAGCCCCGGGTCCAGGGTTCGCCGCCAAGGCGGGCCAAGACCGGATCCTGGCCGCCTCGTGGTGATTTTCAGACTGGCCGCAACGGACAATGCCGAGGCTAAGAACCTGATTGGAAAAATAAAATTGGCATCGAGTCGGTATAAGCTCGCGATAGCGCCGGGTCCGACCCGGATGACCAAACTTCTTAAGGAGCTACAAGCCGTAGCACGCCGTGACTACCGACCCGATAGAAAAGAATACTGGCCGAAGGCAAATCTGAAGACCACGGGCATTTTGACCTCTTGACTCGGAAAGGGTTTCTGCACGCCGTGCGTCCCACAGCCGGTATGGTACTGTGGACGATCGCGAGATGGGTGGGGGGATGGAGCGGAAACCCAATCGAGCGACCAGTCCAATCCTGTTCATTCCAAAGAAGTCAGAAGTACGATAAGGTGTCGTTTCGGTTTTCAGAAGATGCGCGCGGGGGTTGTTGTTGAGATGCTCATGCAAGCCGCCGTGCTCGTTTTCAAGGCAAACATCTGCGTCGATGCCTAATTTAGCGAAGAACATGGTTCGCACAGAAACACATGTAGAAAGCATGGATTGGAAACGTCGACGGATATGGATTGCTCTAGGCAAGCAAGCCGGCTGCTTCGTATACATTTTCCCAACCTTGCCTGGCCGAAGTGGATCGCCGCCTGTCGAAGGACCTCTGGCCGTCTGGATGGCAGGTCTTCTGACTTTAACCCTAACCCTTCGCACTGGACTTCTCATCGTCAGTATTCGCTTCCTTCACGAAGCTGATGCGAATCAATTTCGTCCAATTTCGTCTTCTTTCTTCTGCTTTCCCTATCTTTCTCATATTTTCCCTTTTCATTAGTCCATTGTTGTGTTGTATACATGGAATCTTCATTGTTGTTCCTGACCCCTTTTCACCTTTCGCCTTGACTCGACACACTTTTTCATTGCCTTTGATGTTGAAGTCCGATTACATCCCACGTCAAACCGTCCTCACCCTCCTCGCCTCCTCCATTCTCCTCAGCGCACTTCCCCTCTCATCTTCCCGACTCACCACTCTCGAAATGGTCTCAAACTCGACCACCTCCCGAACATCCGCATCGTGCGCAACCCCAAACTTCCTCCCTAAATGCTCCGGACCCAGAAAGGTCAGTACCAACAAGTACGCATACACGCACCCCACAAAAATACACATGACCCTCCCGTACTCATACCTCTGCTTGCCATCCTCCCCAACCGGCAACGGGAACTGCTCCCCAAGCTGCGCCTCTATCGTCGAACTAGCCGACGAGGCGAGATTCCCCAGCTGGTACGATGTGCCGACCACAAAGGTCCGGAATGCACCGGGGGAAAGCTCCATCAAGTGAATGGGGACGACGCCCCACGCGCCTTGGACGCAGAATTGCTGGAAGAAGGCCGCGGCCATGATTGCATCCGAATTCACGAAAGTGTATGGGTACAGCAGTGCTCCGCCCAGCAGACAGCAGAGGATGATGCTAAAGCGGCGACCGACGATCTGGCTTCCGTAGCCGACAGTCGTGCCCCCTAAAATGGCACCGAGGCTGGCGACAATCTGGGTCACGGTTACTTTTGTTCGACTAAATCGGAGTTGGTCTTCGAGCATGACGGGGTATAGATCTTGGGACCCGTGGGAGAGGAAATTAAAGCCGGCCATGAGGAGGACGAGATAGGTTAGGACAAGCCAGTGTTTTTTGAAGGCGAGACGGCCCTGCTTTACGAAAGTCTTTGTGGTGCTGGGCCGTTGGCCTGGCAGGGCTTCGTCCTTTCCGGCTTCGTAGCGGAGGCGGGCGTGTTCTTCGTAGGTGTCGTTTTCGGGGAGAAAGAGACGCCAGATGATGATCAAGACAGGAGGACAAGCGCCGAACCAGAAGAGGGGGCGCCAAGTGTGCGGGGTAGTGTTGACAAGAGCTCGGGAGAACGCTGCGCAGAGCAGGTAGCCGAAGGCGTACTGGGTTAAGAGCGTCAGCATCTACGACTTGCCATCAAATGATATAAGAAGACATACCCCTTGCTGGAGGATGCCACTAATGATGCCTCGTGCTTCTTCGGGACAATCTTCTAGCGCTGTAGCGGCGGCGTTGCCGTATAAGCCCCCCATAGCGAGCCCAAAGAGAGCACGGCATGCGAGAAACTGATTATACGTTTTACAGAAACCGGTGGCCTAGAGAGCACGTCGGAGCATGAGCCGTTAGCATTCAATTGAGGTAACTGTCATTATGTCCTAGATTTCCATGGCCAAAGAGGCAAAGAGAAGATCCGTCCCGCCCCCCAATGGACAGGAGGGAAGGTTTGTATTTGGACTCCAGAGAGTTCTGGAGGTCTCTCGGCGGTGCAAAGTATGAGGATAGCTTGAACTACACCTCGCGAGCCCCTTTGGAAGATATCCTAGAGTGGGAACACTTACAAGTTCGAGAACGATGAACAAGATGTTGTTCACGATAAAGGGCCATTTACGGCCAAACCTGTCCGAGAAGAGCCCAAATATGACCGAGCCGACAGACCGAAACATCAAAACCAGCGTGATGCCCCATGTGATATCTGCCTTGGACCGGCCAAAGTCCTCGGACAGCTCGCGAACGGTTAGGGAAACTGTGAAGAAATCGAAGGAGTCCCAGGTCTGATGCCAGCTGGTGAGCATTAATGCACTACCTACAGCGGGACAGAATGAGGACCTACCCAAGCTATGAAGGCAACGAGGAAAAATGACCATTGCCTTGCAGTGAGGAGCTTCAGCAGGGGGATGGGATTGGGTGCCCTGGCCATGCGTGGCTTCAGGGACGTGAATCGGGTTCGTAGGTATTGAGACGCCGACATGCCGTGGTGCGGTGGATGGCTAATGCTATTTCGGAGCATCTTCATGACGGAATTCATCTTCTCGCCGGGTTTGGACCCGGGCGGGGACGGAGTGCCTGAACCCGAGCGGTGGCCCATGGTTGATATGGTATATGATCGTATAAGATGGTATGCAATGAAAATCGGAATATGAAGCAACGGACGAGGGTTCGTCTAAATTGCAGTTGAGCAGGAGGTTTCTATAATTCCATGAGAGGTGTTAACGAGACCAAGAATGTATTATATCTGGTTCTCAGGATCTCCATCGTCCTTGGTCTCCGCACTTCAGGTTACCCCCCCAATTACTAGATGATGCCGACTCAAGATGCACCTTCAAGCATTAGCAATTATCACACCATGCGCCTCGGCTCGAGGCGGCTGGGACGTGAATCTGCCGCACCGTCACGACACTCCTCATGATGAATATCCGTGTTTTTATTCACTCCGGTTTTTAGGGGTAAACCTCACAAGAGTCTTGAGTTGAGACACACTAGCGTGAACATCCCGGGGCAAAGAATTTGTATGTAATTGCACATTGCGAAGCCGATACTGCATCGTTATGCTCGTTTATAATGCTTTCATGTTGTAGTAGAGGAAGAAGATATATCCGGAAGGTCATTCTTTGACTGCAAACGAAAATACACTAGGCACTGATGCTTATTGACTGCTGGTCGAGTGGTGTGACGTGGGGCCATGTTCTGGGAGGCCCTGTAAGTCAAAAGGTTGGTTATTTACCTCTAGAGCCAGATTATGAGTGGGAAGCTCGTGATGTACTGGCAAATGGCGCCTAGGAAAGAGGCGGAATTTGGGAATGGTGGAGTTTGTTCTCGATCATGATATTTGGCTGATGCCGACAAGTGAAGGTGGGGTCCGGCCGGGTCCTTGCTTGCGGGGCTGCAGCTGTGGTGGCAGCATGCGTGCATGAGCGGCAACGATCGCATGCACCTGCCATCTGCCATCTGGTCCCAGCAAATCAAAGAATTGGCCGATGCGTACGTACCCTGCGCTTTGCACGTTGTCGGAATGAGGTCAGTTGGCAGGAAGAACATGGCCGGGCGAAAAAGCCCAAACCGATAACATGACAAATGCTCACGAGCTTTGTCACAATGTCAATACTGTCCAATTCTCATTCCAGTCCTGGAGACTGTTTTGATGTAGGCATCTATTTTCATACAAACATCGCGGGTTGGGGTTTTAAATCCTCTGCCCTGGCGGTTTTGGGGAAAGGAAAACGCCATCCCTATTTTATTGGCGAGCACTGGCTGCGGAGCGCATCCGATTTCTACGATCAGTCTCCTTGAAAATATCACATAATAGCCCCAACATTATGCCAATACCTGTCGAGTGACGCATTCTAGATCCTTGGTGTCGACAGCCGTGCAAACGCGTACTGGACGAACTAGCAGATGCAGCGATTCACTGTATGCGAAAATGAATCTAGTAGGTGATGCAACCGGCTTCGAGTCCCCCGCAACTAAGAATCCGGATGCCCATTCTCAGCGCCGCTGATTTGAGTTCAGCCGCACATGAAGTTCCGCCATCGTCAACGCTCGTACCAGCATCTGTGGTCCAGTCTATAGATTCTCAGGAATACCCGCATCTTAGGAACAGCCACCCTCTTGTGAGTTCGCAGTAATTTCTTTATGCTGACTCTTAATCTTACATTGTAGGTATGTGAGTAGACATTATATCGACATGTGCCATATCCTTTATCCTTCTAGTGCCCCATGACTATGTATGCTGTCCGCCTGTGGATGTGTCCACTGTCCCACCCCTTCTTAGTTTCCCTGGATGGTTGTTCAATGCCCTAGGCTCCCAATAGTGCGGTTTCTCTAGCGCGATGTCTTCTAGGCATCGGGGACGTAAACACCGTCCTTACACAACACAACCACCTTCTTGAAGAATCTTCTCCACTCAAGCGGATCTCCCTTGACTTTGATGAAGCGCACGTCAAGCAGCTCCATGTCATTGGCAAGATGATGCTTGTCTATCTGAATTTCCCCGTGGAGATTCTGCTTCCGTCCATCGACAGCTCTTACGCGGATTGTGGCAATCTTATCAGAACCATCCCCGTTGGCCCGGACGGGAGGTAGAGGAATGTTGAGCTGGTGTAGCGCATCCGAGATCATCTGCACCAGAAGAACAGGGGGAACATGGGAAAAGAATCGCGTAAGAGACTCGGGGGGGACGATGTCTCGGAAGCGTCGTGCCTGCTGTGTTAGCGTCATCGGGGCAGGTTGCTGGGAGAACTGCGTGATAGAAGGCTCGAAAGAAACAAAATCGTCCAATGGCTGACGTGAATGCCCGTTTCCGAGACGCATGTCGACGTCGTTTCGAGTGACGGGCTGTGTTGACGAGACGACAAGATTGGCCATGGAGCGCAAGGTTGGTCTCTCCCACGCCCAGGACGAATCATTAATGACGACCTCGGGCTGGCTGGCTGCCATATGGGTTGTACCAGGACCAGCGCCCGAGTCTATATCCATCCCGTCGGGATGAGTCGTGGACTGCGTTGGCGGCGGTGCTTGGCTGAAGTCGATCCTGAGGTTCTCGAGCATCTGCGTTGCCAGCACGATTGGGTCTGCCACCTTGCCATTTTCGTTGAGTAGCTTGTTCTTGCGCGTGTACCACGGGTGTTGGCGGATGCGTGGCCATGTAAAGCGACTTCTTTGGTCCAGGTTCATCATACCTCGGAGGAGGGACAATGCATCCGGCGGAATGCGCTCCCAGAGCGGATCGGTGCTGTGTCCGTTCTGGCGCTTGTATTCTTGGAATTCCCAGCTCCCAACCGACGGCTCATCCCACGGTGTGTTTCCGACAAGAAGGACAAAGAGAATGACACCGCAGGACCAGATGTCCGCCATCTCGGGATCATACTTGTGAGGCGCTTTCCGGCCATCTTCCCTTCGGCAGAGCAGGATTTCGGGGGCGATGTAGGGAGGGCTGCCGCAGAGCGTCGTGCTCAGCTTCCGTTGTCCTTTGTGGGCAAACATTGTTGCCATGCCGAAATCGGCAATCTTGAGAATGCCGTCGGCTGACATGAGAATGTTTTCCGGCTTGAGGTCTCGGTGGGCAACGCCTTTGGAGTGTATGAAGCTGACGCCGCTCACAAGCTGGAGGAAGTAGATCTGGGCGATGTCTTCGGGAACACCCACGTCGGCCTCAATCTTGTCGAACAAATCTCCTCCCTCTGCATACTCCATGGCGATCCATACCCAGTTCGGGTCGTCCCCCGAGGCGAACCATTCGATTATGTTGGGATGCTGGCCAACATAGTTGTGGATCGATACTTCCATCCGCAGCTGCTTCTCTGAAATGTGGCCCCGTTTGAGTGCATATCCCTTGTGTATAAGCTTGACGGCAAACACAGGTGCTGGTGCATCAATCGGATGGGCGAGCTTGATGCTACTTCGTGTAAGCCAATTTGAACATGCTGGGTGGATGTTGACTCGGTAGCACTCACGAGGCATAAGCTCCTCTTCCGATTGTCTTTGAGAAAATCTTGAACGGGAGCTCAGACGGTAGAGGGGCTAGCTGAGACTGTTGCATCGTGGTTAGGAAAAGAAACAATAAATCAGGAGAAAAGCGGTGTTTGAAATTGGAACATGAGGGAGTGTGACGGGCCGAGATTGCATGGGTTGTGACTTCCGAAATAAGAAGCCTTAATGTTGGAGGTTGACCCAGCTTAAACCCTTTTACTGAGGGTGAGTTAAGCAACAAATCAAAAACCTACCATGATTATCAATCAATCCTCCCGCTTCGTACTTTGCATATGCGAATATGTTTAGCCAGGCTATTAGACAGCAATTGGAGAAGGATAGAAATCCTGGATGTTGTTGTTGCGTGACTCCGTTGCGAAAAATCGGTTGAGAAATCGCGTTCCGGTCGCGTCTGTGGTTGGCAGTTTAATTGACTGGGCGGCGAGGAATGGGACTCACTGCAAAGCCTCTGAATGGTGCGAGACAAGGCACCTGTTTTGTTTCGACTACGGGCAGCTGTTTCACAAGCGCGGCGTTAAGCGCGTTTTCATTGGCTAATACTTGCCATGGGGGCCCGACCCATGAGTTGGTCACTGCACGGTGTGGCGGGCTCTTCGCGATCTGGCAGCCGCACGACAGGGCTTCCGTTGCTGGGGTAAACACCCCGCCAACCATGAAGCATTCCACTTACGACTTTCACAAGTCCGTCGTTCCGTCCTCGGCTTTTTTTTTACCAGAGCATTTCATAAAAACGCATCTGAGTTACAATCCCTTTCAGGAAGCTACGAGCCGCGTCCTCTCCTCAATCCATGCAGTCTCTGCCCGAGAATTCAGCCACGGCGTTCTCCTGGTAACCGTTTACATAGCGCCACCTTCAAATTCCTCCCCCGAGTCCAAGCGTTGCCCATTTTCAACTGGCGACCACAAGATCCAACTTTGGACATTCAAGCAAACAACATCGCCGAGAAGCTTTATCCCACTACCACATTGATTCCTATATCCTTCCGGGCCATCCTCAGTCGCTTGCAACATTATGGATTTCGCAATGGATAACCAGGCTGGCAGTGTGCCTGTCGGCAAGCTCGGCGCCTCTAGGAAGGGACCCGACGCAGGTAGTGTCACCAAGAGGTACGAACGAACTAGCCTTCCTTTGCTTCCTTTGCTTTTGCCATCTAACTCCCGCTAACCCGGCCGTTGACAGACTCCAGACGGAGCTCATGCAACTCATGACCTCACCGGCACCCGGCGTCTCGGCCTTCCCCTCGGCGGATGGGAATCTCCTCTCGTGGACGGCCACGATCGAAGGTCCCGAAGGAACTCCCTACGCTGACCTGACGCTCAAGCTCACCATGAGCTTTCCCCAAAACTACCCCTACGCCCCTCCCACCGTCCTGTTCAAGACGCCCATATACCATCCTAACTTTGACTTTTCCGGTCGCATCTGTCTCGACATTCTGAAGGACAAGTGGACCGCCGCCTACAATATCCAGACTGTGCTTCTGAGTCTCCAAAGCCTCTTGGGTGAACCCAACAAGTGAGTGTATCCTCTTGGCCCGCTATTTCGAGCTTTAATCACTGACTGTTAAACCAGCGCATCGCCACTCAACGGCGAAGCGGCTGAGCTCTGGGATAAGGACCCTGAAGAGTTCAAGCGGAAGGTCTTGGGTCGTCACAGGGACATCGAGGACGAGTAATCTTGCTTCAACACGGCGCAAAGAGACATTGGCCATTCGCATCTGTCTGGGAGAAAGGAGTCTGCTTGTATCATTATGAACTTCAGGGTTAAGGATCGATCCCAATTTGCATTGCATGTCCTGCCACGGCCTGGTAGGCGGTCTGGGGGTTTGACGGTAGACGAGTAGATTAGGGGCGGTACCTATAGTCCTGCCTTAAATCATCCTGGCTTGACATCCGTATCTGCCGTCTCGGTGCCATCAATCAGAGTAACCCATGTCGTAAGGGTGCGTAATTCCACATGGAAAGAAATTGATGCTCAACCAACCAAAAAGGAAAACCGAGGGCGAGATACACATAGAATGGCTGTTATCTCGAATCCTTATTGAGAATATCCGATGGGTTATAAGACCATTTACAACTCCGAAACCATGCCGCCTGTAACAGCCCTGAGAACGTGCGGTCCATCCCGTTCGCGATTCGTCCCGTAGCATTCCCCTTTTAATAACTCTCCTATTCTTCAACAACTGCCGTGTGGAGACCCTTAGGGTTCTTCACGTTGACGGCTTGGACATACGAGTAGAGCTTTTCCTTGGCTCCCTCCTCGTCGTTACGCTTACGGGAAATTCGGACTCGGAGTCGGTACGGAACGCCCTTGATGCCGCATTCCCAAACCTTCTTGTTGAGCTGGGGGTCGAGGCGGACATCGACCGTGCCCTGCAAGACATTCTCGGTCAACTTCAGTCCGGTGATACGAGGGCCAGATTCTTGCCGAGAATGGGAGGAATTGATGTATCATACCATTGACTTCTGCGCAAACTTTCGGATTTCCTTGATGGCCTTCGGCGCCCGCTTCTTGAAAGTCGTGCCGTGGAGCTACACCGAGGTCAGAATTCCATCACCAACTGAGATCGCAGCAACTCGACCGGGAGGTCAAATTTCAGGAGCCACCTACCCGCTTATGAAGGTGGATGGTGTATTCGCGAGCGACAACGTCTGCAATAGCAGACCGCTGCGCCTTCTTTCCCTTCGACGAGGCCATTTCTGCTATAATCGAAGGTTGGTATCGACGTTGGTGGAGTTGGTAGTCGAGGAACAGTCGTCAATGTAAAGTCCACTTTTGGCTCGCAGGTGTCCGATTTTTGGCCAGAGGATTTTTGAATTTCATCACGTGGTAATGGTGTGCTTCGTGGGGCTCAGGGTTGGCTGAGTGGAATTCTTTCTGGCCCGTGCGCTCCCGAAATTCGCAAATGAACCGGACCTCAACCGAGATCCACTCGCCGTCCTGAATTGTGCCAGCCACCAGAAGATACGTACCGAACGCCCCTGGCTTGGCGGGCGTGGTATGATGAAGCGGTTCATTGGCGGCGCTCCTTGTTCCTTGCATCTCAATCCTGGTTGGATACAACCTCGCCATCTGTCTGATCGACTGAAAAACACAACGCCCACGAACCGTTATGATCTTTCCTCCCGTCTCCCGCCACGACGACGCTATCCTTCCTGCTGAAGCTGTCAACACTCGAGAATCGCGACTGTCGACCGATTTACAGCACCTGACTTCATGTACGGCGCAACAGTCGGGAGAAGGTCACAAAGATTGAAAAGGAACCAGACTGCATCACGAGACCGCAATCATGTCGTCGCCGTCTCCCCAGCCCGATTTGAATCGGAATAGGCTTCCGACCCTCTTCGAGGTGCTCAACAGACGCACTCTGCCACCAGTTGATCTCTTTTCCTTTTACATATACATGCGTGACCAGCAGCGATCGGTGGATTACCTTGATTTCTGGTATGTTGGCGCTAGGTACGAGGAAATGTCAAATCGAGCTGGATAACTGATGGTAGTGTAGGCTCGATGTGGCCCAACACATGTCCCTCTGTCGCCACTATGTCCGCGAACTCCGGAGATCGGTCCTCGTCGGCACACCAGATATAGACAAGTCCGGGTCGAAGCGATCCTCGCAGATACTCGAGAACCTCGGCGAGATGAGCCACACTGCGGCAGGCCCGTCCATGTACGCCACGGAAAAGGAGAGGGACCAAGATGCGCAGATGTCGGCCTTCCTGAGAGAAGAACAAGCAGCGCAGGATTCGCCGCACAGCAGCCGCAACCGACCGAGCCCCCACTTCAGCACTCCTCGCGATATCACGTCCGACTCGAACTCGCCAGCCCACACGGTTGCGAGGCAGGATATCAGGGCGTCGGCGGAGAAGATTCTGTACACATTCATGTTGCCTGGTGCGGAGCGAGAGATTACGTTGCCGGGGTCGATTACGCAGGACGTTACCTCTGCCATTGAGGAGTTTGGTCGTGACGATCCCGAGGTGTTTGATGTTGCGAAGGACTACGTGTTCCAGGCCATGGAGCGGGATGCCTTCCCCGGTTTCTTGAGGATGAAGGCGCTCGGCAACTTGATCCCGCCCACGCTGGTCATGAGGTTGATTGTCGGTCTCGTGTCCATGTTTGGTGCATTCTGGGCAGCTTTCATCCTCGTTTTCCTGGACAAGGATCGCCAAACCAGACTCTGGGTAAGATTGGTCATTCCGGATTTCTTCGTCCCTCGTCTCTACAAGCGTGGCAAGGCTAACCGTGCCATGATAGCTCATCCTACCTTTCACCGTCGGCGTCTACTTTCTCGCTTCGTACCAGTACTCCCTAGATCCCATTACGGCGCTGATCGGCCTGAGCGAGTACACCCCCTTCAACTTTTCTCGCATTAGGGAGCCGTATGTTCGAAAACTACTCGCCAAGCGGGCCGTCATGGTTCTAGCGGTCACCATTCTCATTGACGCGGCCCTCTGCTGCCTGTTCATCTTTGTACCGGGGAAGAGGCTATGAGAGGTGATGATCTCTCATCCACTATCCCCTGGCGGGCGGAGCGGTATGCTGAGCATGCTGCGGATTTTCCCTATATCCCGCGTGTCGCAGCTGGATTCTGGCCTGGCGGGTGTTTTGACGACGATCTTGATGAGCATGGAATGGAATATTTGATACCAACGAAACGGGCCTCGGTTCCGTTGTAATTCACGGGAGCGTGGGCGGCGTGCACGGAAAGGGTGGTCATGACATCGGCGTCTATCTGGTTGCTTGCGTGTTTTGTATCTACTGTCAGCCACCTTGTCAAGTTAAGGAGGTTAGTCAAGGAACTGGTAGGAGTGCAGGCAAACACTTCCTGCCTAAAGACTTAGAAGCCTATTAATTCATCTTAAGCGGGCTCTACTACTACGCCTACCGCTTTGTGTCGGTTTGCTGAAGAATCTAGTTGCCGCCTTGGTACCCCATCTATGATACTTTTATAAAGCTTCCGCGCGAACCATGTAAAATATGCTGCAGCTTGCTCTTTCTGTCCGCCTTCCAGCTTGCTCTTAAGCTCTTTTTAGGCAATATAAGGCGTCACGTCTCTACAGTTTCCTCCGGCTAGCTCGTGTCTTCCCCGTCCCATCGTCATCATCGTCCAAATCCATAGCCTCTGTGCCCTCATCTTCCGGCGGACCGGGCCTTTTCGGCCTCAAATTCTTATTGCCACCGAGCCGCCTACCTCCTCCCAGAGATGATTGTTCGGTAGATCCCTCCTCCGTGGCCTGTGCCAAAAGCTTCTCCACCTTCTCATCTGCGTCCTTCTTCTCCCTCGCCCGCCTCGCCGCCTCCGCCTTGACCCCTTCAATCTGTCGCTCCAAATGCTCAAGCGTGTTCCCACACCGGTCCGACCAAGCCTTCAAACTCGTAATCATGGGCGGTATTGCTCCCGGGGCCAGATCCCTCAGGGGCGCCACACTGTGGACCTGCACGGTCGCCCGGTGAGGGTCGAGCGTGGCGTCCAACAAGCCAGCGTAGACGGCCGAGATGACGAGGTCTTCCAGCTCGCGGGCGTCGTCGAGCTCAAGCTGGGTCTTGAGGGCGTCGTACGTCAAGTTTTGCCGTGAACGGGCGAGCGTGAGCAACGAAAGCTGGCGGAGCTTGAGCTTCTGTGCAGGGTTAAGCTCGGGGAGGTTGGGCGTCGCCGCGCGGTACTCGGCGTACGTGCCATAGCTGAAGATTTGTAGCATTGTCAAGTGGGGGGCAAATTCAGTGGTGGCGGCGAGGGCCTGGATGTTTGGGGTGGTGAGGAGCTCGGTGAAGAGGTAGGTGGTAGGGGCGGATGTTGCGCGGGAGATGAGGTCGGCAGCCGCGAGAGGGGAGGTGGCGGATTTGTGGAGGGCAAGGAAGGGCTGGGGAATATCGTTAGATCCTTCAAAATAGAAATAATAGGGAGATCACAAACCTCCAAGGCATTCAGAGCCTTGATCTGCTCCATCTTGAAGATCACGGGCGAGCTCGGTGCTTGCAGTTTTCTGAGCAAATGTGGGGGGTCTTGAAGCTGGATGATAGGACTCCAGAACTCGGGTGGGGTAACACCTACAACGGGAGCAGTTGCAAGCTTGGCAAGGCTGAATGTGGATTTGGTACTAAAGACAAATGTTTTCGAGCTCAGGTGGTGAGCAGGGCCGGTGTAGCAAGTGGAGGCTAGGCTGGGCAACACCGCAATAGCGGCCTTTGTTGAGCTTGTTTCGAGTTGGTTTTAGATTCAGATTCAACTCAACTTGCGCCGCGGGGCAGTGGACGATGTCAGCTGCTGCTGCGGGGCAAATAGCACAGTGCGTTGGTGGCTCTGGAACAATTCGCGGGGCATTGTCCGCAAGCGTGGGTGGGCCATCGCGTGGCTAAACTTCAATTCGATAGCGCATACGGAGTAGGCAGGGAACCCAAAGCACACCTCAATTGCCACTCGGCGCACTCGCTTTGATGCACCGACGAAAAGTACAGGCAAGAAAGAAGGTAGAAAGAAAAGGGAGAATTGGTTGACAGTTTGATCAAGCCACTGAACGTTTCTCGCCTACATATCTGTCGACTGCCATCTAGATTCCAATGGCCTGTCCGTCCCGCTGCTTCGCCTTACATTAACTAGAAGACGGTAACCGATGAACCTCTGTAAATGTGATAAAAGGATTCAGCTCTCTGTTTTCAACTCAAAGCGCCCTGGCCACGGCCCACGTCTAATAAGATCGGGAGCAGGAGTCATGCCCATCAAGTTAGATCCTGCCGCCTAGATCCCACCCACATTGGACGTCAAGTCAGCGACCTACAGAAATCTCCCGCTCACTAGGTGGAGGATGAGGCTTAAGCAACTCAAGCGAAATGACCTTCAACCCGAGAACCAAACCCTCGACGTTTTCAATGCGTTCTGCTTTGTGCCCTCCTATGGGTTGCATCACAAAGTGCCAGAAGGTCACCATATCTAGAGTCTCGTGCCGCATCTAGCCCCCTTTTGACGGCGGCGTAACCTCAGCAGGGAAAGTCAAGGCATGACAACCCGCCCAATATTGGAGAGGCTCTCCTTTTGCAGGCGTCAACGCAACCTTGGCAGGGGCAAACCCACAGCTAGGATAGTGGGTTGGAGTTGCGCCTTCGCAACCGCACCGCTATCACAGTTCAACAACAGAGTTAAAGCAGCGCATGGCCTTCAGGGGGCTCTTAGTGGTGTCCCCCACTTCTCGTCCGAGAACGGCAACTGTGGGGTCGTAAGCCGTACCAAAGGGTTTTCGATGGGAAAAGATATCAATGTAGATGTTGCACGAGCGCGGATACCTTCGTGCAATGAAGGATTAAAAAAAAAAAAAAAAAAAGCCCAGGCCATGGCGCATAGGCTCTATTCTTGGGATCCCGACATTTTCTTAGGCGAGCCATAACTCTTTTACAGGTCTTGCCCTATCGTGGCGGCTTGCCTTGTTTTGGTGGTCGGATAACACCTAGATACAGTCAGCTTCCGGCCAAATCGAACCACTAGCATGAAAAGGCGCGAAAGCCAGCTCTCCTCTGGAATTACGTGAGAACTTAGTTGAGACCTGAGGGCCACTTGCCTAACAGATTGTGGCGTTGATTTGGCTGAACACTAATCGCCCAACCTCACAAAGAGATTCAGCACGTGCTTCATTAATTTTAGGACCCTCTGGACAAAGTCATGGAGCACCAAGTGCCGACGCTGGCGAGTTAATAACCTGTCAAAGAAAGTTAATGAAACGGCAAAACTTTCGCAGTGTCGATATTAAAACCCCAGTCGGTAAACGTCTTCGGAATTAGTGTTGATAGTGCCAGGTACTCCCTGTTTGCCACAGCTTTGGAAAATACCATCCCCCAAACCGGCTGATTTGGTATCGCTGTAAGCAATGTGTAGTGACTTTGTACAGGGAATGCTACAGCGTCTAAACCCCGGGATCCCTGTGATTCCAATCGAGTTCCGATCGTCCCGGCATGCTGGGGTACGGCCAACTGCAGCAGGTACTGCCTGTCACCAGCCATTCCGTCTTGACGGTACCACTAAACGGTCTTGCGCGTTAGCACTGTTTCTGGCCATCGCAGCACGAGATGAGCACAGTTCTGGACACATTCCGGATATCTTCTGTTGTCATTTGCAAATACCAGGGATTTCCACTACCTTAAGAGATCATTTGGTGGACCCGTTGCGGGAGTGGACAAGAAGCGCGTATCCATGTGTCTAAACGTCTTGACTTCGTACTTCGTCCTCGATTCTGAGACTTTCAAAGCGGAAAGTAGGACGCTTCCGACAGTGCACGCACTAGCCCCCAACATCCAAGGAGCTGCCGAGCAAGACACCCCCCTTCGCAGTACCAGAGATCGCCCACCTGCTCTGCAGCCGGAACAGTTCCAGCCTTGAGAACCCTAGCCAATTATGGAATGGCTGCGTGGCTGCAGTGCCGCAGAAGTTATAGTGTCGTCCACTTTTCAAACATATGTACCGTGTTCCGATTGATTACCCCCGGAGCCGAGAACACCATCTGCCACATCATTAATAATTGCTGCACTCCCCAGATTCCACTCTGCCCGGCGCAGACTTGGCTTTCTCGTCAGCTTCTCTTTTTTCGACGTCTTTCTTTCCAGCAAGAATGCGACTGGCGTGGATGCGATAGCACCGTCGGCGGATCGCAAGTCTGTCCCTGACCCAACTCCCCCAATCTCCGGAGAAGGACCGACTCGAGGTTTGGCATCACCTACGAGACAGCCGATTTTCCACAGGACACCTCGCCAGAATGGCTCCGTCATACATAAAGATCCCCACGGCGGATACCGGCTCGGGAATGGCTGGTGGTCGTATGGCGACGACGACACTGAAGGTCGGCGGCATGACGTGAGTAGAGCCCCTCGACCGCTTCTTTGCCGCCCTCTGATTTCCATGGCTCGCCAGGCCCTCAGTCAGGTGCTAACCAGATCCATAGGTGCGGCGCGTGCACATCGGCGGTTGAAGCAGGCTTCAAAGGCGTCGACGGCGTCGGGACCGTCTCCGTCAGTCTGGTCATGGAGCGCGCAGTCATTACCCACGATCCGTCCCAGATTCCGGCCGAGAAGATACAAGAAATAATCGAGGACCGGGGCTTCGAAGCGGAGGTTTTGTCAACTGATCTCCCATCCCCGATTGCGACGCGAGCATCGTTGGCGTTTGAACAAGGAGAAAAGGGCAGATTGACGACCACAACGGTGGCCATAGAAGGCATGACTTGCGGAGCTTGCACTTCGGCCGTGGAAGGTGGGTTCAAGGATGTGCCGGGAATAAAGCACTTTAGCATCTCACTACTCTCGGAACGAGCCGTCATCGAACACGATGCGTTGCTGTTGAGCGCCAGCAAGATTGCCGAAATCATCGAGGACCGGGGATTCGGTGCAACTGTTGTCGATAGCAACTTGTCTGAGCCGGAGCAGCATCAAGGAAGCAAGAAGGAGCATGATGTTGCGACGACGACGGTTGCAATTGAGGGCATGACGTGCGGCGCATGTACTTCGGCGGTTGAAGGGGGATTTAAGGCGGTGGACGGAATTATCCGATTCAACATCAGTCTACTTGCCGAGCGGGCCGTCATTACACATGACGTCGAAAAGGTCCCCGCAGACAAGATTGTTGAAATCATCGAGGACCGGGGCTTTGACGCTAAAATCCTCACCACTCTCTTCGGGACTGAAGACCACACTGGTGCCACCTCAACAGCGCAGTTCAAAATCTTCGGAAATCTCGATGCGGCCGCCGCTCAGCAACTTGAGGGTGGGCTTCGGGCTCTCATAGGCGTCAAGTCGGTCAGCTACAGCCTGGCATCGTCGAGGCTAACGATTACGCATCAACCAAGCCTCATGGGACTTCGAGCTATCGTGGAACATGTGGAGAGCCAGGGGCTCAATGCCCTAGTCGCCGACAACGATGACAACAACGCCCAACTCGAATCCCTTGCGAAGACAAGAGAGATCAACGAGTGGCGGAGAGCTTTTAAGACGTCGCTAGCTTTCGCCATTCCCGTTTTGGTCATCGGCATGATTCTACCTATGTGTCTCCCTTCGATCGACTTTGGCAAGCTGGCCATCATCCCCGGTTTGTATCTGGGGGATGTCGTTTGTCTCATTCTCACGATGCCCGTGCAGTTTGGCATCGGGCGGCGATTCTATATCAGCGCATACAAGTCGGTCAAGCACGGATCTCCCACCATGGATGTGCTGGTGATCCTCGGCACGAGTTGCGCCTTCGTGTTCAGCGTCTCCGCCATGCTCGTGTCCATCATCATGCCGCCGCACAACCGGCCAAACACCATTTTCGACACCAGCACCATGCTCATCACCTTTGTCTCCCTCGGACGGTTTCTCGAGAACAGGGCCAAGGGGCAGACGTCCAAGGCCCTCTCGAGACTCATGTCCCTCGCTCCTTCCATGGCCACCATCTACTCGGACCCAATTGCTGCCGAGAAGGCTGCAGAGATGTGGACCAAGGACCAACCGGAAGACTGCAAGACGCCTGCCCGCGACGGCCATTTCGCAGAGGAAAAGGTCATTCCCACCGAACTCATTCAAGTCGGCGACATCGTCATTCTCAGGCCCGGGGATAAGATTCCCGCCGATGGCGTTCTCGTCAGGGGAGAGACGTACGTCGACGAGAGCATGGTGACCGGTGAGGCCATGCCTGTCCAGAAGAAGAAGGGGAGCGTCATGATTGGCGGAACTGTCAACGGCCATGGACGTGTCGACTTCCGAGTAACAAGAGCGGGTCGCGACACGCAGCTAAGCCAGATCGTCAAGCTTGTCCAGGACGCGCAGACGACGCGAGCTCCCATTCAGCGACTCGCCGATACACTAGCCGGATACTTTGTTCCGACAATTCTGATTCTTGGCTTCCTAACGTTCCTCGTGTGGATGGTCCTGAGCCACGTTCTTGTCAACCCCCCGAAGATCTTCCTTCAGGAGGCAAGCGGCGGGAAGATTATGGTGTGTGTCAAGCTTTGCATCTCCGTCATTGTCTTTGCCTGTCCGTGTGCCCTCGGCCTTGCTACGCCCACGGCCGTCATGGTCGGAACCGGCGTCGGAGCCGAGCACGGCATCCTGGTCAAAGGAGGCGAGGCACTGGAAACCACGACAAAGGTCACTCAGGTTGTCCTCGACAAGACTGGCACCATCACGTACGGCAGGATGAGCGTCGCCAACGCCACGCTGGTGGCTGCATGGGACGATGGCGGGTGGAAGAAGCGCCTCTGGTGGAGCATCATCGGCCTCGCAGAAATGGGCAGCGAGCACCCCGTCGGACGGGCCGTCCTCGCCGCCGCAAAGGACGAACTCGGCTTGGACTCGGAGGGCACCATCGAGGGCAGCGTTGGCAACTTCAAGGCCGCCGTCGGCAAGGGTATCAGTGCCATCTCGGAACCCGCCAGTAGCGCCGAGCGGATCCGCTACCACGTCCTTTTGGGGAACGTGCGGTTCCTCAGCGAAAACGCCGTCGACGTGCCCCAACACGCCATTGTCGCCTCGGAGCGGTTCAACTCGGCGGCCGAAGGTTCCAACGCCGCATCGGCCGGCACGACCAACATTTTCGTCGCCATTGACGGGGCTTACGCCGGCCATTTGTGCCTTGCCGACACCATCAAGGAAGGCGCCGCAGCGGCGATTCGGGTGCTTCACAGGATGGGCATCAAGACGGCCATTGTCACGGGCGACCAGCGCAGCACCGCTGTGGCAGTAGCCCACTCGGTCGGCATACCAGACGACTGTGTCTTTGCGGGTGTTTCCCCGGATCAGAAGCAAGATATCATCCGCCAACTTCAAGATCAGGGCGAAATCGTCGCCATGGTCGGGGACGGCATCAACGATTCTCCTGCTTTGGCAACGGCCGATGTCGGGATCGCCATGGCGAGCGGAACGGACGTGGCCATGGAGGCCGCAGAGGTGGTCCTCATGCGTCCTACGGAGCTGATGGATATCCCGACGGCCTTGCACCTTGCACGGTCAATCTTCAACAGGATACGGCTCAACCTCGCATGGGCTTGTCTGTACAACATCATCGGTCTCCCCTTCGCCATGGGGGTGTTCTTACCACTAGGATTCCACCTCCATCCCATGGCCGCCGGCGCCGCCATGGCGTGCAGCTCCGTGAGTGTTGTCGTCAGCTCGCTGCTGCTCAAGTTTTGGCACAGGCCGAGGTACATGGACGACGCGTTGTTGGAAGAGAAGGGCCTCACCCCTGCGGCCAGAAGGTGGAGTTTCGGCGATCTTGCCATCGTAGCGTGGATGAAGGAGGCGATGGGGAGGAGCAGGGAGGATGAGGGGTACGTGCCGCTGCAGGCTATGGAGGAGGGACAGGACTGATGGCATTGTATATGCGACCGGGTATGGAGTTCGGAGCGTGCGGAGAGGTATTGCGACAGCCTCGTTCTGGTGTTTTGCTCTTGGGTTTCGTCTAGCATTGGAAGCTGGTACTGAGTGGGATTTTGTGGCCACAGCGATGACGTGAGCATTGACATTGGGCATCTCTGTTGTAGTAGTGTACGTACTTATAGGAAAGTTTTTCTCGATCACGACAAGCAGTTACTATCCCGCAGCCGTTCGTTTCTTGCCCCAGTACAGCCCTTTTTCTGATTGGGGTTTCGAAGACGGGCGTGTAGGAACGACAGGGTCGTTATTTTCGACTAGATATAGGTAACACCCCAGCCGAAAAAAGAGAAAAATGCTAGGAAGACCTCGGGGCGATTTTTACTGCAGTGCGCTGGCACTAGTTCGTTACAATGTCACTCACGCGTGGGGTGCCGCCAACTCCCCGTCGGAGATATGGATATAGAATTGTAGACTGGCAAGTCGCGACAAGGAAAGGAGCAGAGTACAGAGACCGAGGCTTTCAACGACAAGTCAAAGGCATTGACCACTTTCAGAGGCAAGCTGATGCTATATATTCTGAGCCAGCTGATAAGAGCCCCAGGTATCTAATCTTGTGTGACGTCCCGAGTCCGGACGTTAGATGGCACGCCGCCGCGCTTTACAGCGCCCCTAAAACGTATGATGAGCTGCTCGCAATCATGTCTCTATGAAGGCTCGCTGCTCAATGATGATAAGGTCACCGTCCTCATCAAGCCATCTCTCATGGCCAACCCATCGATCATCTACCCTGTGTTCCCAGCCGCCTCGCTGGTATGGCGGGTAGTTGTCCTCCCCCTGAGAGTATTCCATTCTATATTCGGCAACGTGGTGGCGATGGTGATGCTGCTGGTATTGGTGGTCGTCATCTTGATGATCTTGGGGCTCATCATGTAGCTCTCTCTGGTGCTGGTGTTGGTGCTGGTGCTGGTGCTGGTGCTGGTGCTGGTGCTGCGTGTGTTCGTGGTGGTGCGGTTGGTGATGCTGGTATTGTTGGTGTTGGGAAGGAAAGGCCCATTCGGGTCGAAGCCGATAATGGTAAAAATCGTCAGGCGCATTAAGCGTGCAAGGGCCGGTTCGATCAACCGCGCCCCTCTCCCACTCAGGTTCTGGACCCACGGCGGGCTTCTCCCTAAATCTTTCCAGGTCCGCCTCCATCTCTCTCAAGTGGAGATAGTCAGATCCCGCCCAGTCATCGATAATCTCGGCGATCATCCGGAAGCCTTCAGTATGCCCGCCACACCGCCTCGCCTCAAAGCCACACATGACAAACATGTAGCTATGTATCAACTCATGCAAAAACGTGCTAATAAGTAAACGTCGATGGTAACCCCCGTCCTTCCCCAAAATGGGCTGACTCAGAACAATGAGGGTCTCGAAGCCGCCTAGTGCGGCGGACCTGCGCAGAGCCGTCGTGCCGATGACCTGCGTCTCGTACTGGCGGGCGGACTCGTGGGACCAGTCCCACCGGACACGCTGAGATAAAGCATTCTTGAAGAAGATCTCGTTGGCGGATGAGAGGATGCTCTCGAGGGCGTCGTCGTCGATAGGGTACTCGGCCGCGGCCGACTTGGGACTGATGAGAGTTCGAAGAATTCGTTCGTGTTGTGAATCCCGCGACCGGCGAGTGAATGAATCGAGATGGTTACGGACCTGCACCGCTGCTTCTCTGTCGGACAGTAAGGGCGGACCAGCGTGGTCGTGGTCGGTGTAGCTGAATGAACGGTGACTTGCGCCCGAGGAGATGGACATGCCAGACGCGGTTCGCTCCATGGAGACTGGGGAGAGTCCCGTCACCGGCGCCGGGCCAGCACCGGCCAGAGCCCATGGTTCTGGCCTCGGGTCAAAGGACGGTTCATCGCCGTATTCGGTATGATGTCCTGTGTCCGATCGAGGACTAGCCGTGCACGCCCTTATGAAGAAGGGTAGCTCTTGACTGAGGTCCTCTACCGAAGGTGCTATTTCTTCGAACCCAAGGTCGACGCGTGCTTGTGTAGGCACCGAGACAGGCACAAACCGAGACGGCTGGTACGGACTCGGACTTGGGGACCATCCGGAGTCGCAGTCGGAGCCCTCGCTTTGGCTCACTCTTCGGGTGCCACCAGCTATGTAGGGTCTTTGGGAAGATTCGTCACCGCAAGATATAGGAACACGTCCCCCGCCGTCGTCCCATGGAGCCATCGAACATGCTCAAGCCAGGCGAAATCGCCAAATCCAGCACTATTATGAAAGGGAAGTGGAAAGAGTGGGCGAAGGGCAATGGACCAGCTTATGTATGAGCTGCTGGCCGCGACGGCCAGAATGCAGAAGGGAAAGCTGCAGGACACTGACATTCACCCCCCCAATCCCCACTGCCAACCAAAATTGATTGTCTGGCCCAGCTTGCTGGCAAACTCGTTGCGCCTTTGCTGCTGCGTCGCCTCGAATTACACTTGGTCGAGACTTGAGCGAGCATGCTGATCTCTGGGGTCCGGGTGGAGCTGTTTCGCTGTTAGTGGAATTTACCTGAACCGAGTGGCCATTATTGAGGGATTTCCCCTGCAAACCGCTCCGCTGCCTTCGTGTCATCCGGGCTGCCGCGAATATCAATCGGACTAGGCCCGACAGGTGGTTTCCCAAGCGGTGTGCCAACCGGAAATCACCACGGTCACATATGGATATGCCTGCAGCAGATTGTTCGCATGTCGTTCGTCCCCTATGCGCCACCCCGGAAAGCCAAGACCAAATTCAGAAACAAGCTGCCGCTCTCGGCGGCCACGCAGCCTCTCCCGTCCGGGTCCGATGCATGCAGATAGGCCGGCACTACCAAATACGATTCGGTTCCTCACGGTGATAGTCAAATTCCACTGTCGAGGTTGCATGGGCTGACAGTGTCATGTTGAGGCGACAACTTGGCTGGACGTTGCAAGTTCAAATTCGTCCTGAAAATTGAGGGGTCTGGGTGTCACCTGCGAGACCCGCCAATTCGGCGCAAGGCCGGATATTTAGCTACCATTCATTGGGTATAAATCAAGGCTGCCCGCCGATGATTGGTTGCCCTGAACGCAGCTGCTGCAGCAGTAGCTACTGCTTCTCGCTGTTGACGGCATCCTGGATCCAGGTAAATATTTTTGAGGCGCTCCTCCCCTTCAAGAATGACAGGTACACAAGACCTGATGAGGTTGATGCTGCTTAAGCACCATGGCCCCAATGAGTTGGCTTCACCATGTCCTCGACGTCCTTCGAGGCCCTCTCTGCATCATGGCGTACGAATTGAAAATATGGAGCCACAAGGAAGCTGAACCGCCATTGGAAGAAATTGCAAAACAGACCCTCTTTCCTGCTTCACGTTTGACACCGCCTGAGACGCCAGCTAATCTCCTCAGATGTTGAATGGATAGCGCTGCTGCAAGTCTAATTGACCGCCCCAACCTCAAATCCATCCCTAGCCAACGACCGATTAGCCTCCGTGCCTCTTCTTGCTCATACCCAGCGCGTCGCTCTTGACAACGCCGAAATATTACATGCTCAAGCACCATCGACCTTGGTGCTAATTACCCAGCCTTGCTATGCCCGCCGTCCAACCTAATCCTGATGACATCAAGGAGTGATTGGAGAAGAATAGTGAGAGGCATTCACCAAGGACATCATCATTGGGTTCCAACTCCTTACACATGGGGTTTTCCTACCAGACTGCTGCTCTCGACAAATCAGTCATTCCCCAACCCAAACCTCAGTGCCAGCCGAACGTCATCGGCATGTGTTTGCAATGCCCTCCTCGCCATGTCGCTGTGCATCTTCTCCTGCGCCTCAGCCTCAAGATTCTCCGCTGACTTGACATCTTTAGTTTCGAAATCGTCAGCTGTAAAGGCAGGCTTTGCCGAAAAGGACACCAATCCAAGCTTTTCGCCCGTCCAGAAGATGACATCGTCGTGGTTAGGTCGATCGCCTTCGCTAGTGGTCCGAGTCGGAAGTATTTTCCTGGCGATTTCACTATCCTCCCTGTCCCGTACAAACAAAAAAGGTTCCGCCTCGCTTATGTTTTCACTACAACCAATCCTGTGACGACGCACCTCCGTGGTTCCTTTAGGCCTGTCAGCATCTACCTAGATATTTGATACGACTTATTCCACGTAGCGAAGTTTGTAAAAGGTGAAGGAGTATGAATACGAGAGACGTACCATCCCGTTCAAACCATTTCATATACCCGTTCCCGTCCGAAAATAGGATACGGGTTCCATGGCTGGCGACGGATAGAACCTTGGCGCTGGATACTGTCTGGCGGTTCCTGAGGATTGATGACTCGTCGACCATTGGCCCTCTGGCCGCTTGGTGGTCTGCTTGAGTGACGCCGTACAGTTCGAGGCTGCCCTTGCTGTTATACTCGCCTCCTGCCACGACGGTGTGGCCACCGAGGCTCTCCGCCTTGATCTCCTTGATCCGTTCGTGTGAGAGCTTACCCCATTTGCGAACGGTAGCGTCGATATTAGAATAGCGATACGGCAACGATGCTAATCCACAAACACTATTGGCTCCGGAATAGATGGTCCCCATGACTCGGGGCCAGTTGCGGCGGTCATATTTAATGATGCTGGAAAATCTTCCCGAGACGTATATGTAATCGGAAACGCCATTCTCTGCGCCACCCTTCGAGGGCAGGTGGTGGATATAGAGCGGTGGTGGCAGTGACGCGTATGGTGGTAGTGGTTCCTTGGAAAATATCATGGAGCAGACGTCCCGTGGACGCTTGGGCGCCCTAAAATCATGGAGGAGCACACCCTTGGACGTGCCTACAGTCAAAGGGACCCGCGGATTGGCCGACGAGAGCGTCATGATAGAGAACTCAAATTTCGTAAAGTCAACAAGTTCTAGACGCTGCAAGTCGACCTCGGCGAGTCCTACCAAGAGTTAGCAAGCCAACGCGCCACAATGACAAGGAGCATGCCATTTCGAACATACCTCCTTGGACGGCAAAGAATGCCTTCCCTCCTTGGCCATCAATGCTCACGCACTCGGTCAGCCCGGCGTGGCCCAACTTGTGTCGGCCCTCTCCGACTTTTGAGCCGAACATCTGGTCAAACAGAAGGCCCGGTCTGCTTTGGGCTCGTATAGACCCCCTCTTGCCGTGCGTGCCCTCGATGTCGAACAAGCAGACAGTTCCATCCTCAAGAGGGGACACGGCAAACAACGCGTCGGCGGCATTCTCGTAGGCAGCTTTTCCCGGGCAGTATAGGCCGAGACCGCGTACCTCGTTCAGACGACGAACCGACCCTTGCTTAACGGCAGGGTTTTCAAACCAGTTGCTTGTCGTAGGACCATATCGCTGGATATACTCGTGGTACCACGAGACCTTCTCGCCAGGATACGCGGGATCCCAGTTTGCCATGAGACGCCTTTTCCGCTTTTTCTCCCCGCCGCCGAAGAACTCATTGACTGAGTCGTATATCATATGAAGTATCGACCCTGAGTCGGCTCCGCTTAGGCCGGGGTTGGCCACATCTGGACGGCTCCTTCCAGCTCCGTGCCATCCTTCCAGCTGCACGTGTCTATACCTGAGCGTGTCGAGGAAGGGAGACTCTTCGAAGCAACTCCACTTCCATATCGTACCGTCGCGACCAAGCCTCCGGAACTTAGATGAAGCAAGCTGGAGTGCGACGATAGACTTCTCGTCGAGAACTATGCAGCGAAGAACGGATTAGAATTGTTCATAGGATAGGTCGACGTTGGATCGAAAGACGCATACGAGCAATTATGCACATGAGCACCTCATCGGGAAGCTCGTTGAGCGACATTGGCCTCTTCGGCGTTGCAACCATGGCGGTGTTTGCTGTTTGTGGCCCAAATCCCAGCTCCCATTATTGGCGCGATTCTGGAGCGATTTCCTAAGTTGCCGACCTCCCCCATAGTCTTACGATTGTGGCCGCTTCGGAAATGCAATTCTCGTGGCAATGTGCCGGTCGAGTACGGAATCGAGAACTCGAGCGGCACAATCCAGAAAATGTGCATCTTCGTACATTGATGCCCTGTTCTTGAAGAAAGCACTTATGGAGTGAGGGGGATTTGGAGATTCGATCCTGTATTCACCAATGGAAGGGATCTAGCCTGAGCCGTACACAGCTATGACAAGTGGGGGATGGTGGGGCTCCAACATGGGCTATCTCAGATCCAGATCGCCAATAAGAGAGCTCAGGACTGCCGTCCTTCGTTCCGTACGGCAGGCGTTGCGAAAAAATTGCCTCTACATCTAGCTCTTCTTTCTTTGCGCCTTTGCTTCCTCGTTTCTATTTTTCTTTATTTACCTTGTGTTCTTTCTTCTTATCCCTTTCATCTTCTTTTCGTGTACATTTTTCTCTCTCCAAGTTACGTATTGCTTCACTGTACTTTGCTTGATGGATTGGAACAGTTCAAAATCAGGTTAGAGGCATCTATAATATGCCGCCATATCCATCTTGTTACTTGCCTCACCTCTTCAACCTAGATCACCACACTGTGCTACTTACGGCGATTCCAGTCGCCAAGGCCAATGTGACCACTGACATATGGAATGACCTCAACCCAGCACTCTGCCCCTCCTGTTGGTCAGCACCACCGGACGCGTCTGCCTCCGGGACATCGGCCTTGGGACTAACAACAACAAAGTTTTCGATGACGGCCGAACCATCGGCAAGTGCCTGTAGCTGGTTCGGCGCACAAGTGAATAGGGCATCCATAAGGAAGCAGATTGGCTCTGGACTCGCCGCTCCTTCATTCTTTACATCAGAGACGCTCACCGGTCCCGCGGACGAATATTTTCCGTCTGCGTCGATAGAGAGCTTGCCCGTTGCCACGTCCTTGCCGAACATGGATCGCTCAAATATTTGGAGGACGGTTTCCGGTTGATAGGCTGTCACGCCGTGACCCGCTTCAAAGACGCGAGAGAAGGAGACGTTGCCGTGCTGGCGGACGAGGCCACCTTGGTAGTCTTTGTTCGTGCTGATCGGGGCATAGCCTGCCGCGCGAAACGGCTCCGAGCTGGGGTATTTCATTTCAAGGCTTATCTTTTCGGCGCCGACCCAGTTGCAGCGATAGTCGCGGTCGCCATACACCATGGCCAGCTTTACGCCGCGGGAAAGGAGATATTCGAGATCGGAAATCTCGGCACGAACCGGGTCGCCCGTCACTCCAAACATAATCTGGCGGACAATGTCGGCGCTTAGGGTGAAGTTGACGGCGACGCCGAGGGCGTCTTGGACCCAAGGCTGGTTAAAAAAGCCAACTGAATATTCGGGGGGGAAGATGGCGGGTGAGAGTTGGGTTATGTCAAAGACATTTCTTCCCGACATGCTGTAAACGCCCTGGACATTGTCAAAGCAAAAGAGGGTGGCATCGACGCAGAGCTTGTTGACTGTTTCGTTTGTCCCCAGACCAAGGGAATCTCCGCCCTTTGCGGCAGCGCGGCAAGCCTTAATGCGATCCTGGCAACCACCCGGCATGGTCAAGTTTTTCATGGCGTCCTGGTACGCATCTTGAGGGATGGCCTCGATTCCATACGTGTTCTTGTGGGCGAATTCTGGGAAAGATTCGGACTGGACGAGCATGTCGATGCACCCATTTGTGATTCCCAAGGTACCCAAGTTTACGGGCTTGGCTTTGGAGTCCTCGAACGAGCCATCAGCAATGGCTTCATTATTTCGCTCGAAGTGGGAGAGTATAGCTGGACCCCAGATGCCGCCATACTGCCGCCGCAATCAGCTTTGCACGAGGACGGAGACAAGCAGGGTGGGGGCTGCGTACCGAGACAGTCCAGAGAGACACCTCGTCATTGGTGGTCTTGTACTCTGGGAATCTGTGATGGAGTTAGTGCGCCTCCTGCGACGAACAAAGCCGGTAACCTACTCCTGGAGCCAAACTTGGGCGAAATCCCACATGCCGCTGGCGGCTTGCTTCGATGTGAGGACGGTCTGCTCAGGACCCTGACCAGACAGTGTGGCCTTGACCATGGTGAGATTTGACTTGGGGAAGACCCCATTGGAGTCAACAGGTATGAAATCGTGAGAGGGGCTGAGAAGATCGACTACTCCATCAACTGGAGCTACAAAGGAGAAGCCAGCGGGAGAAGGTTGGTCAATATAGAGCATATTGACGTTTGCGTTCCAAGACCACGGGTTGAGCGTGGTGGTGTTGGAGTCCGGGTTCACAGTACAAGGAAATCCGCTCATGTTATCCAGGCTCGACGTTCCTGGCCCGCCCGAGATGTACATGGAGAGAGGCGCGTTGGATGGGTCATTTCTAGCCTCTGGCATCAAAGTCAGCGAAGCTTGGGAAGGCATTACCTGTCTGGAAGCCTACCAAAGTACCAGAAGAAAAGGCTTGTTTTGTAGGAGCTACCACCGGAGCCTGACGGAAGCGTAACATAGCCGCTATAGGCCTTCACGCCTGGCGTCGTCTCGCATATCGTTGTCTAAGGCGGGAGTCAGATATGGAGGGAGACAGATATTGGCCTAACTGGTGCCAAACCTCCTTGTATGAAATTGACGCGCCGGCATAGTTGTTCGAGGGGACGGTCTTGGTGTCTTTCGGCGTGGGGATGAAGTTTTGAGCGCCAACCAAAACGGCGAAGTCGAGGAAAGTCAACAGGCGCATAACGAAGTCTTCGGGATGGATCAGTGTGCAGCGTGCAGCGGGGATGAGGATGAAGGTATGACGGGGGTTGCAAACTCGGTGTCAGGTCATGTAGAATGTGTTCATTCTCCCTTTATATTTCCTCCCCCTTCCCCCGCCTCTGCTAAACATTATCTCATGAACTCATTGGATACTTGTTTCTCCCGAACCGCAAATCTCGGTAGGAGCAAAAACGGGCGTCTTCATGATGCTGGTGGCGAGCCATCCAATCCGCCGCCTGCCCTGTACCGACTTGCATCCTCTCTTAACGGCGGCTAGCCACAAGCAGCTAGCGAGGGACGCGACACTGGAATCACAGGGGACTGAGCTCAGCCTTGCGAGGCGCGTATCACAATTCCGGGCAGAGAGCTGCTTAAAAGTGTACCAGCGGACTACGTATTGTAGTTGCGAATACATGGCAGCACTCCTTGAAACCATCCGAATCTTCCCTGTCAAGTTTGGCGAGTCAGCCAATCAGAGTGCAGGAATGACGCTGTGCCACACGCCGTGCCTCGCATTGACTGACGAAATCCTGGAGGCTCATCCGTAGATTGCTACTGCCGCAGGATCCTCCATGAACGTTCTCAACATCCGCGAGGTTGGGCTATTCCGAAAAACTCGAATTGAGAAAGTTACGCGGATAGTCGAGGACTTCCGCATTCGGACAGCACCTCCAAGTCAGCTCAATCAGGCCAGGTCAAATTGCCACGCAATAGTGCTAGGTACTGGGCTTACTGCTTCTAGCAGCCACGAAGTTGTCGTCACGAGGTCGTCGAGTTCTGAAGTTATAAACCAGTGAACCTGACCAGAACACTGGCGGGGTGGATGCGAAAGAGCTGTTTCAAATAGAACATGCATTGAGACGAAGCTAGGACGCCATCGTTTGACTGTTCGCCAGCGGGGAAGTCAATGGAGCCAACGGAAAACCGACCGAGGAGATCGAAGACAGGCTGCATCACATGCAGGTAGGCGCACACACACCCGCACCCGCACCCGCACCCGCACTTCACTCCCAATCACTATCCCCGCTGCCGGCCTTCGCGTCCACACCAGCTACTAATGGCTTTTTAGAATTCGGCGTGTAAAATGCGACGAGGCAAAGCCCCACTGTTGCCGATGCACCCAATCCGGGCGCATCTGCGACGGCTACACGCCTGACACGCGACTCACGCGCCGCCGCCTTGCCGTCGCCGTCCGCGAGCTGGACGTTCTCGGGCCTGCTAGCCGGGTGCTCAGTGGGCCCCTCCCGGGTGACGACACCCTGTGCTTCGACCTCTTTCGCCTAAGAACTGCGCCAATGACGGCAACACTGTTCCCTTCCAACTTTTTTCTTCGGGAGATGCTGCAAGTGGCCCATGCGGAGCCGGCGGCCTGGAAAGCTGCGGTTGCGCTGGGGGCCCTGCATCGAAAGTGGGAATGTGGCAATGCAGAGCGACGGGGACAAGGGGACACCGATCTTGTCTCAGGGCCGGAGGATCAGGCCACTAGGTTCTCCCGCCAAGCAACAAACCACTATCTCGGCGCCGTGAGGCTCGCACAGGAGGTGAAGGAGCCGAGGCTGGCCGTGGCCCTCAGCGTGGCGCTGGCTGCCGTTGCTAACTTGGCTGGCATGTGGCAGGATAGTCAAGTCCATGTGCAGTCAGGCTTGCGTCTCTTGGTGCAGATGATGAATCAACAACCCAGCGAGAGACAGGGCTTAGAAAATGTGCTCCAGAGTCTGGTGAAGCTGGACATTCTAGCCATGACGTTTTGCGACGATACTGCCCCATATCCATTCGCCCAGTTCGATAGCACCTACGCCACCTTGGGCCACGGCGTCGGTTCGCCAAGTCTTGAAGGTGCTGCGTCAGATATTTTGCCCCTGTTTCGCTATGCCCTTTTTCTTTACGGAGCCCAGGAAGAAGACAAGTTGTCTGAGCCCGAAGTCTCGGCAGGCCAGGCCAGGCTCGAACATTACACGGCCATGTGGGAGCAGAACCTCAGGCGTCGTCTGAACGAGCATTACAGCCGACGCGGGAGAAGCAGCACAGAAGACGCAAAGCATCGGCGCGTCATCAACACTATGAAGCTCTACCACTCTACCTTGAAAGCCCTCATCGCAACAACGTGGGTCGGCCCGGAAACTCGATGGGATGCCTGTTTACCCTACTTTGAGCGCATCACTTCCGCCGCCGAAGCGATCTCCCAGTCCACTAACTTCCCCTTTTCGTTCTTCCTGTCACTCGAGCCCGGCATCATCATGCCCCTCTTCCTGACCGCCATCCGTTGTCGCCAGCCCCTGACGAGACGACGAGCCCTGACGCTCTTGAGAAATCTCAACTGGCAGGAGGGCATGTGGAACAGTGACGGCGCTGCCGTCGTAGCAGAGCAGATCATCGCAGTCGAGGAGGACGGCCTCGGCATCGAACTGCCCCTCTCTATTGAGAGAATCATATCCCCGGAGGATTTTACCGCGGACGATGAAGGGTGGCTAAATGATGAAGGTCCTTCCCATACCGACCTGTGGGGGGCTTGGCCTGTTGTCCCTGAGCGGCAGAGGGTGGTGAGGAATTTTATTCTTGCTAATACCGACTCCAACCGGGCGACGATTGCGCTGAGACTTGAAATTGCGGGATCCGAAGACGGTTCGCAACAACCGGAATTCATCTCAATAAATATCTTGCTCTGAACCTTGCCGGCGAGAAAGTCTGTTACAAAGGTCGGGCGCCAACTTGACGTCTGCCAGGTAGTGAACGTTGAATCAAAGATTAGGGGGCATGTAGACTCTATTCTAAACATATGGAGAAGCCACACAAAGTGGCCGCCAACGAGTGTCTTGCACTTCCCAGGCCTCCAATACAGATCTTTCACCAACCTCGACCATGAAGGCCCCATATCATACAGATGTCCTCGTCGATTTAACATCTCGGCGTTTAGCTGCAGGTCATGTCGGATCCTCCAGGCGCCGTGTAGCTCTTCGGAACGGGGTAGTAAATATTAATCATCAATCCCGGATCCCTCGGGTCATACGCCCCCGGGAATGCCATCAACTGCCCATTCATCTTCCCGCTCCCTCCCGCCACCCTCAGCTGCGCGCACGAGATATAAAGCTGCGCGCCACCAACGCTGCCCGCGCTGTGTAGAGCGATGTGCTCAATCCTGAGCAGATACTCGCCCGCCTCAAGACAGCTCGGGATCTTGATCGGCACGCTCCTGAGCCCCTGCGTCGGCCAGGACAGGCCCCCTGCGGAAATATTAGGCCCATCGTGCGCAATCTTGAACCACACCTTGCCCTTGCCGTCAAAGGCTGACGCGGCTGTGCCGTTGGGCGCCTTGGCCATGTAGACATTCAGAGAGCCGGGATGCGAGATGGAGGCTCTGGCGTTGAAATTGATCGTGGTGCCGGCCTTCACATCCATGGTTGCGGGGGCGGCGGTGGTGCCAGATTGGTAGCACGTCATTTCTTGGGACGATACGTCGGTTACCGGACTGTTGGATTGGTAGTTGTTGGTTCGGCGGACGTATTGCCAGTCTTGGGTATTTTGGCCGTTGTATGAGATGGCAGGGAAGACATCTGATATCATCATGTCAGCTTCTGAGGCTATTTTGACGGAATTTGGGGCTTGAGGAGCATACAGTGACCGTGAACGGCAGCGGCCAGGAAGGCAACGGCGGCAGCGAACTTCATCTTGTCGACTAGGAAAGCAAGGCCGAGGAGCAACGTAGCAAATCACAGCAATAGACCTCAAGAATCGGCTGAGAACGACGCAATCAGGAGACAGAAGCCACAACGCCATGGAAGAGGCGAGGATGACAGGGCCCAAGACTCTTTCTTATACCGCCAATTCATCTCCGTCAGCCCGAACTAGGAGAACTTCTAGAAGGTTGTTGGCCAACAACAAATGAACTTGCAGCAGGTGGGCAAATGAATTTACAGACCCACGCGACCGTAATTTGCATCGCAACGCAAGCTTTGAAAGCGGAACGGTGGGCGGCGCGTGGAGTTCGTTCGCCGACGACAATGACGGATGAGAGGCACGGGTGAGCCCTGCCGAGGACCAAGGGAGACTGAACGGGACCGAACAGCCGGCCGGTTAAAGCCACCACGTCCACAGATCTCACTTTCGAATTCCCACCCGTAAATGAAGTTCCAATCAGTGCCGTGGCAAATGAATTGCGCTTGTCCACCACATGATCTGGGGTAATCGCTAGCGTCCTGGGGTGCATGTCTGCATGGCATCCTGGAGTTGGCGACCATCTATCGGACAATATATGCTAAGCGGAATGCATGATTCCTGCCCACCACCAAGACCACCTGGGGAAGTGCCGACGCACAGCAAACCACTGGACTAGAAGCTTCGGATCAGGGATATCGAAAAACCCGCGTTACCGCGTCTGTGTCTCGATATTGCATCTCATCTAGAGGCTCGGCACGAAGACCGTCGTCGATGCGATTAAAGTCTCCAATCAGGCGCGGGGACTTACTCATGTAGTCTTCCTTCGACAAATCCCTTTTTCCCTTCATACTCGTAACCTGGTTCGACGATCCGTCCTAGCCGTCCGGGAGGGTAAGGAGAAGGGGTAGAGGCGGCTTGCAGTACGTCCAAGTAAAACTGGCTTGATATTGAGGCATGTAGTAGAGACAGTCCTAGGCGGGACACTATCGATGTTGCCGTAGTCACAGACATTGTTCTGAGTCCTTTCCCAACCCTACATTTAGGTTTCTGGCCGGTGTGGCGTCCATGGAGACTCTTGATGTTTTGGCGTGAATCAGTCCTCACTGGCATGCAGTTTTATCTGCAGAACGCCCTACCCTTAGTAATACATGATTAGGCAGCAGCTTCGTATGGCTATTGGGCAGTAAGACTCTGGGAATTCGCGTATAGAAGTAACTCCGTGGCTACGGATCAAATCTACCCATCAAACAATATCTATATCCCCCTTGGACCTTGGCCAGATGAAATCCAAGCAGTCCACAAGTAGAAAAAGGTATCCGAGTCTCAAAATGGAGGGCGGGCGAGACAGAGAGCAACTGCTGCTGCAATTTCCTATCCAGGACAGCTTCGCACCTCCTCTCACCTCGGCCCATTCGCTCGTACGAATTCTTCGGCCCTTTCGATAGCGAATGACTTGCCAAAAGAGGCATGCGCCTGCGTAGCCACCCACTCCAACGGAGATGCGAAGAAGCTCGAGGAGATAGTTCGCGCTTTCCTCGAGCTAGCTATAAGAGATTGTACGAAAGAAATCCATGCCCACTGCAACCCAGGCAGAGGCTAAACCGACGCACTCGTGCTGGTTTCCCATCCGCATGTCCCAGCCCGATACTAGCTTCGCCATCCCTCGCTGGCACCGTGACGGTCGATTGTTTGATTGCAGCTGTCCCGAGCCCCGTGTGCCGCACTCGAAGTACGCCATCACACTCCTCGGCCCAGGGACTCGGGTGCTGAAGCCTAGCCAAGAGCTTGACGCAGCTTACGACAGTGTGGAGTGGTGGCGGGACGAACAGCGGGAGAGAATTGCTTCCGGCCTCTCACGCTTTGAGCAAGCCGAGGTCAAGACGGGACAGGTCATCAGGTTCAGCTGGGGGCAGAATGACAGTCCGATCCATTCCGAGCCCGACTTTGGAGATTGTCATCGAGCATTTGCTAGTATTTTGGCTGGGAGTCGGGAAGAGCTTCGAGCCATGTGTAGGATGCGAAAGAAGACGCATGGGGAATCACGTGTCATCTCACGATGACAGGTCGCTCGGTGGCGGGTGGTCCGCGCGTCACGTGGACAAACTTCACAGCTGTCAGATCGTGAGTCAACTTGTCAAGGCGCGAACCAGTCAACAAGACGATGTGGAGCCAAGGTTTCACTTGCAATTTGCAAAGTAGTGCGTCTGTACTGCGACGCTTTTTGATCATCTAGTCATATCTATAGATCTCGTTGCGTGCCGACCACTAGGATGGCCATTATAGCGACCACAATGGCATCCATCATGGCCTCACGTTGTGTTCTCGGCAGGCTTCGTGCCCGCGCAGCGAGTCTAGAAATTTTATCTCATTGCTATTGGACTATCGGGGAGAAGTCATATCATCAGGCCGCGGGACGCGCCGCTGCAACCTCCGAACAAGATGGCAGCGGGAGTCGCCGCATTCGCGCCGGAGTTGCTCCACACAAGTGTTTCGAGATCTTGACGCGTCACAAGGCTCACCTGCAGTCGCCCGACCTTCGTCCCGGGTCGGTGCTAACAACAGTACGTTCAACTCGCCACCACGCGTTTTCCACGGGACCATCACCACCGTCGCTACCGCCAGGAGGCCCACAAAGGAGAGGAAAACATGACATGCCTACCTTCGCTGCCTCGGGAAGTTTTGTCATGGCCATGGTTGGCCTTGCTGCTTTGGTCGCATTTACTGGCTCCCGGGGAACACCGGCAAGCCTGATGGACACGCGGGGCAAAGGTAATTTAGGGAGCACCACGGCAGCGGCGGAAGAACACGACGCCGAGACGGAGAATGAGTTACCACGCTACAGGATTGCGGATATCCGGAGTCATGATGCAAACTCTAGCAGGCCATGGGTCACGCATGGCACCAAGGTCTACGATATTACCGACTGGGTGAGCGCCCACCCGGGTGGAGAAGTCATTCTCCGCGCGGCCGGAGGCAGCATCGATGCGTACTGGAATATCTTCACCATCCACAAGCAGCCCTACGTGGACGAGATCCTGCAGCAGTATCTGATCGGCCAAGTCGACGAGGCGGACCTAGTGCATGGAAAGCTACCACAGACCGAGATAGAGGATCCCTTCGTTGATGACCCCCCAAGACACCAACATCTAATCACTCTGACGGCCAAGCCGAGAAACGCTGAAACGCCAGCGGCTGCATTGACTGCCAACTTCTTAACGCCCAACGAAGTCTTTTATGTCCGCAATCACATGTGGGTTCCGAGGGTGGATGCTGAAGGTGCTCCTGATCACGACCTAACAGTTGAGTTTCCTGACGGGACTACCAAGTCGTACACGCTGCGCCAACTGAAGGAAAAGTTCAAGGCGCACAAGATTACGGCCACGCTGCAATGTTCGGGAAACCGTCGAAAGCACATGTCGACCGAAGCCGCCGCAACCAACGGCCTCCAGTGGAACGTAGGCGGCATCTCATGCGCCCAGTGGGAAGGCGTGAGGCTTGTCGACGTGCTCCGGGATGCTGGATTTCCCGTGGAAAAGGTGCATGCCGGCGACGCCGCGATTGTTCCTGCGGACGCGAAACACGTATGCTTCACCGGTCTGGAGACGTACGGTGCATCCATCCCGATCGAAACAGCTGCTGATCCAAGAGCCGACGTCTTGCTGGCCTATGCCATGAACGGCAAGCCGCTGCCGCCAGACCATGGGTTTCCTCTTCGTGCCGTGGTTCCTGGTCATGTCGCCGCCAGGTCAGTCAAGTGGCTCAGCCGCATTGTCTTATCCGACGAGGAGAGTCCGTCCCAGTGGCAGAGGAGAGACTACAAGTGCTTTGGCCCCAATGATACAAGCCCGGACTGGGATTCCGCACCAGCCATCCAGGAGCTGCCCATCACGAGTGCCATCACAACGACCGACGTCGACGGTGCCGACCGGGCCACCTTGCAAGGCTATGCTTTTTCAGGGGGCGGCCGCGAGATTGTTCGAGTCGACGTATCCCTCGATGGTGGCAAGACGTGGGACCAGGCCCGGCTGATGGACAGCTCTCCCAAGGACGCCCGTGACACCCGCCACTTAGATCACAGGCACTGGGCTTGGAAGAGATGGCAATACGAAGGGCGGCTCCCGCGTGATAGGATCCAGAAGGAGAAGGACCAGGAGCAGCGGTGCACAACTGCCGTGGTCAAGGCCACGGATGATTCATACAACTCTCAGCCGGAGAGCCACAGGGGAATTTACAATACGAGAGGCAATCTAGCCACCGCTTGGCATACAGTGAAGCTCTGTACCCCATGCAACAAGAGAACGGCGGTAGCTGGAGCAGGCGATTAAGTAGGAGTAGTCCTTGTAGGATATTGTCCGAGACACAGAAAGAGAGATGGAAATACCCGGAGCCAGCAGTGGATTACAGCAGCATTAGACTCTATGCCGGCGTGACAATAGACAATTAATACTCATCAACATCGACACGTGAATTCGAGCCACCGCAGCCCATACGTCAACAAAAAGCAACCGCGCCCTTTTACGCTATTGACATTGCACCCTCGGGGTCTCGGCGCCTCCAAGTCAAGTCTGACGTCGCGGCCAAACTCCGCATTTGCCCACTTCATAGCCAGCAGAAACATTACCGCATGCCTGGATCAGTATTGCCCCACCAATGATTTTGAAAATGACTGCATGGTTCACTTCATAAAAGAGGCTGGTTTCTGCATCGTAGCAGGCAACTGCTGACAATTTCTGGCCATGGCTCACCGGAGGAATTGTTGATGACATGTTACCCAGAAGCTTCTGGATGCTTGTTTTAGCAGGTTAAAGCCATTTAACTAGATGGCCAGATGTTGTTGAGCTGTCGGATAAATCCTGGCTGACGAATTCCAACCAATCATGCAGCTTGAATACGGCCTGACCGCTGGAGCCTGCAGGCAACTGACAGCCTCTCGCAAAGGTCTCCTGATTGCCGCAGCGGTTGCCCGGCTGGCCGGGAATGGCCGACCGCAACCCGTGATGTTAGGACTTGTCTCTGAAAAGCGTCGCTGAAACTTCGACCACGATAATTCATGACATCGAGACGAACCTTGCAAGACGAACCGGCCGCGTATACCAATTTAGAGTCCAGGCAGACTCCTGTCCCCGACTTCCGAACAAACCACTATACCGTCTGGCAGCTTCGGAGCTCTAAACGATCACTCACCAAAGCCGAACCGCAGCGATTCTGAACAAACCTCAGTCAAGATGGTAAGCTCCAACCTGCTACCTCTCTCACCCAATATTCCAAGCCATATCAAGAGTGGTCGTATGCGGCGCTCGCTTGGTCTCTCCCGCATCTGGCGTGTCTGACTTCCCAGCTTCTCAACTTACTGACGTTGGGAATGTGGTCCAAGATCGGCCGACTTACCCATTACGCTTTCGACGCTGTGCTCTGTAAGTTCCTTTCCACCGCTTCTAATGGCTTTTACGAATCCCCCGAGCGGGCCGTCTTTTACTAACACTTATGCGCATAGTCTCCGCCTTGCTCGCCGGCATGAAGCGCTCGACAGGCCTCACGTGAGTCTTGTTCCTCCCTCCCCCTGCTCTCGACCTTGACCCCGGTTGTGTCTGGCCTCGAGGCAAGGCGAACAGCAGCAACAAATTCTCCCCACTGAATCGAGCCATGCAGAAATGCGGAAACATGCTAACTCGTACCCTCTCCTTTGGGAACCCCCAGACCCAGTTTCAAGACCGAAAAGGCATCTGGCGAGAACAAGGAGATGGCGAAGTGGATCAACAAATATCTCGGTGTCGGAGAATGGGTCATGGACCAGAGCGTGGCGATTGCAGCCTCGAGCGGATGGTTCGAGAGGACTCGATAGTTCGACCTCTCCGTCGCCTTGTACTACGAATCAAGACGTTTCGAGGGACATTCCTACCTTGCGCGAGACGTGCGGTAGTAGCTACAAGCAAATGCTTACCCTGACTTGTGAATGGACAAAGAAGGTTGAGCAACCCGAGGGTCGGTGTTATGGGGCTGGCGTTTCGGATAATTACGGGCACTGGGCTGTTTTTTGCTGGACAACTGGACTCTTCTCCATTCATGCCTATGTTAAAATCCCACTCTGATTTCGAGCTTTAATGCAAACCGTTCCACGAAGCCGTCTTCCTCCCCATTGGTTTCTACCCTCAATCGTAATTCAAGGCGCCATTCCTAACGGGAGGAATGCAAAACCATGCCTATCGCCAATATACAACCGTGAGCACCGG
>Ga0247774_1000111_pt1 | contig 37539 bp, 37 predicted proteins | sample UWRJL001104B6_FD_179933 | JGI IMG/M metagenome (GOLD analysis project Ga0247774, IMG submission 179933) | Plant litter microbial communities from Arlington Agricultural Research Station in Wisconsin, United States - UWRJ-L001-104B-6 | ecosystem: Environmental > Terrestrial > Plant litter >...
TTCCCAGAGCGCCAGTCCGTTTGACTAAGCAACAAAAAAAAAAGTTTAAGTCCCTGGGCAGCATCCCACCAGCAACCATATGCAGAAAACGGCGGCCTAGAATTCTGCTTCCGCCAACAACTAAAGCCCACGAGATACCCTGAACAGCTGTGCAGTGTACTTGGCTTCCCCGTACTCGACTTCGAGCATACATTCGTCATGGCAGCAACAGCGTCGGCCGGCGGAAGCTCCGCCAATGCCACTTTCAGAGTTAGAAGCTTCACCCCGCGACTAGGAAAGGCTGCGTAGCTAACAAAGTCTGCAGGATAAGGAAAAGCCCATGGCTGTCCGTGCAGCCAATATCGTCGCTGCTAGAGGTATGGATGAAGCTACTGCCGTTAGCTCGACTTGTACAGTTTTCTAACATTATCTACCGAAGCTGTCGCCGATGCTGTGAGAACTTCGCTTGGACCCCGCGGCATGGACAAGATGATCCGAAGTGGCAAGGGCGAGACCATCATCACAAACGATGGCAATACCATGCTGAAGAGCATGTCAGTCATGCATCCCACAGCCAAAATGCTGGTGAACCTATCACAAGCTCAGGACATCGAGGCTGGAGACGGCACCACATCCGTTGTCGTCATCTGCGGGAGCTTGCTGGGAGCTGCGGACAGGCTTCTTCAAAAGGGTATCCACCCCTCAGTAATCTCGGAAGCGTTCCAGAGAGCTGCTGCCGCTGCCATCGAAGTTCTCCACGACATGTCGCACCCGATTTCCTTGACGGACACTGCGTCTCTCCTCCAAGCCGCCAACACATCGCTGTCGTCTAAAATTGTGTCGCAATATTCCAATCTGCTAGGCCCAATGGCGGTCACCTCAGTCACGAAGACAATAGACCTCAAAACGGCAGACAATGTAGATCTCAAAAACATCAGGATAATCAAGAAGGTCGGCGGAACCATTGAAGACAGCGAGCTTGTCGATGGGCTCGTCTTGACGCAACCCGTCCTAAAAGGGGCTGGTGGACCTGCGAGGATGGAGAAGGCAAAGATCGGTCTGATTCAGTTCCAGCTTAGCCCTCCTAAACCGGATGTTTGTTTCCCCTTTTCCTTGCGAACTATGCTTTCTGATCCATATTTTTGGACTATCTTGGCATTTTGTGTGCTACGTAAAGCTAACACGTTACCTAGATGGAAAATACCGTATCGGTCAATGACTACCGGCAGATGGACAAGATCGTCAAGGAAGAGAGACTTTACCTTCTGAACATTGTGAAGAAGCTCAAGAAGGCGAAGTGCAACGTGCTTCTCATACAAAAGTCTATTCTCCGCGATGCAATCAACGACCTGTCCTTACATTTCCTTGCCAAGGTCGGCATCTTGGCCATCAAAGATATCGAGCGAGATGAAGTCGAGTTCATTTGCAAATCGACAGGGTGCAAACCCATTGCCGACATCGACTCCTTCACAGAAGAAAAGCTAGGAAGTGCCGATTTGGTCGAGGAGGTACAGTCATCGGGATCTCGGATGGTGAAAGTTACAGGCACGAGGTCGGCGGGGAAGACGGTCTCGGTGGTGGTGCGCGGCGCTAACTCGCTCATTCTCGACGAGGCCGAACGGAGTCTCCACGACGCGCTCTGCGTAGTCCGGTGTCTGGTCAAGAAGAAGGCACTGATTGCCGGCGGCGGTGCTCCTGAGATTGAAATTGCCGCACAGCTCTCCAAGCGCGCGCGGGCTCTCACAGGTACCGAGGCCATTTGCTGGAAGGCGTTTGCCGATGCCATGGAGGTTATTCCCACAACGCTAGCAGAGAATGCCGGCCTCAACAGCATCAAGGTCGTCACTGACCTACGGCATCGGCACGAGATGGGTGAGAAGAATGCCGGTGTGAGTATCAAGTCGGGCGGCGTCAACTCCAACATTGCCAAAGAGAATGTGCTGCAGCCGCTGCTTGTTAGTACAAGCGCGATCGAGCTGGCGGCTGAGACGGTGAAGATGATTCTGAGGATCGATGACATTGTGCTTAGTAGATAGACAATAGCAGCTCTAAAATGGACAGGCTGCTATGACTGGAGATGCCAAATAGATATCCTGCGGGGTTTGCAAAGTCTATGTGGCTACTTATTATGTTTCCTGGTGATGTAGCACCTGGGTAGGTTATGACATATTCCACTAAGGCGGTAGGACTTTTGGGGAGACCAGTACCATCGCGGCCCAGAAGCGCGCAGCTTCAACCAAAATGTGTCGTTTCAATGGCGATGCCGAGGCTCATGCATCTTCCCCGCCCCAAGGTCTCTTTTTAGGGCGATGATCGACTTCAACAACAAAATCTCATCATTCCTCTCCTGTACCCATCCAGCTGTTAAATCCTACAGGTCATATCACAATACGAAGCTCACCAGGAAGGCAAATCTCCACTCACAACCCCATCACCATGCCAGACGGAAAAGACGAAGATGCATCCACCGATAGAGAACCCTACGCAGACTATCTCTACACCATCTACCAGCGAGGGATCCTCCTCAACCAGCTCCCCCCCGTCACCACGAATCCCAACCTTCTCGAGGCCCAAGCTCGTAAGGCCATGAAGCCCGAGGCCTTTGACTACGTCCACGGTGCTGCGGGGGAGATGGCCACCATGGAATCCAACCGCCTAGCGTTTCGGCAATGGAAGCTCATCCCGCGCTTCATGCGCGCCACCAAGCCGCACCGCTTGGCAGTCGACCTTTTCGGCGTCTCGTACGCCTCCCCCATCCTCATGGCCCCCATCGGCGTGCAGGGCATCTTCCACCCCGAAGGCGAGAGGGGCGTTGCCTCGGCGTGCGCCGAGCTGGCGGTGCCCTACACGCTCAGCACCGCTTCCACAACCTCCATCGAGCACGTGGCCGACGCGAGCGGACCCGGCGCCCCGAGGTGGTTCCAGCTCTACTGGCCCACCAGCGAGGACATCACTGCCAGCCTGCTGGGACGGGCCAGGAAGTGCGGCTTCGGCGTCCTGGTCGTGACGCTCGACACCTTCTCCGTGGGGTGGCGGCCCCTGGACCTGGACAGGGCGTACCTCCCCTTCGCCACGGGCACCGGCAACGCCGTCGGCTTCAGCGACCCGGTCTTCCGGCGCAAGTTCGAGGCGGCAAACGACGGCGAGACGGTCGAGGACAACGTCGTCATGGCATCCCGCGCGTGGACGTCCGAGATCTTCCCCGGTGATGGCCGCGACTGGTCGCACCTCGAGGTGCTGAGAAGGCACTGGGACGGGCCCCTCCTCCTCAAGGGCATCCTCAGCGTCGAGGACGCCCAGCGGGCGGCCGATACGGGCCTCGTCGACGGCATCGTGGTCAGCAACCACGGCGGGCGCCAGGTGGACGGCGCCGTAGCGTCCCTCGAGGTCCTTCCGGAAATCGTCGATGCCGTGGGCGGCCGCTTGACCGTCCTGTTCGACTCGGGCATCCGGACGGGCGCCGACGTCATGAAAGCCCTCGCCCTCGGAGCGAGGGCTGCGTTCGTGGGCCGGCCCGTCATTTATGGGCTGGGCGTTGCGGGGAAGGAGGGGGCCAAGTGCGCGCTCGCGGGAGTGCTTGCCGACTTTGATCAGTCCATGGGGCTTGCAGGCTTTGGGTCCGTCCGGGAACTAGGGCGGCACGTCCTGAGAAGAGTCTCTTACGGGGGTGACTTGAAGTCGAATCTTTGAGGCTCTTGAAATCGGCACCTTTGCGAGACATGTAACCCTACCGTCCATTGAGGCATTTGGCAGGTATCTAGTCCAATCCGTGACAATAACACTCGGTCACGGTAGCAATGGTAGAGAAGGCTCGAATTCGGATCCTGAATGGGAGGCCTGCTCCAGGTAGCTTTTTTGCGATAGCATCTGCGGTTTGAACAGAGTAGTTCCATGATATTTAGAGAAAGCCTGCCTGTCTACATGATACTGTGTGTGTAAATGAGCAACGAGAATTATCTTCGCCCATCTTTAGCTCTCTCGCATCCCACGCGAGCCAATGCTGCGGCCGAAACTTCCTCATCATGTTCCATTTAAGCCTGGTATGTCGACGCAGACACATTTCCACCTCGCCCGGTCCAGTTAACATGGATATCCTTGCCCACCTGGTACTTGGCGTTGGCGCACTCGGGCTTGATGCGGAAAGTGTGGGCGCCGAAGTAGTCACGCTGCGCTTGGAGAAGGTTGGCGGGCAGGTCTTTCGTCCTGTAGCCGTCGAACCATGACAGGGCCGTAGAGAAAGCCGGGAGAGGGATACCAAGAACAGCTGCCTTTGCAACAACGTCTCGCCAGCCAGGCTGGGCCTTGTGAATAGCCTTGTTGAAGAAGTCGTCAAAGAGAAGGTTTTGAAGATCGGGATTCTTCCGGTAGGCGGCGGTAATGTCCTTTAGGAAGACGGATCGGATGATACATCCACCACGCCACATGAGAGCAATCGAAGGCTTGTTGAGCTTCCAGCCGTAGTCGCGGGCGGCCTCTTGCATGAGCATGAAGCCCTGGGCGTACGAGATGATCTTGGAGGCGTAAAGAGCCTGTTCGAGATCCTCAAGGAACTGCTCCTTGCTGCCTTCAAACTGGCTGGGCCTTCCAATGTACTGGAGTTTTGTCGACGCAACCGACCGTTCCTCCTTGATGCCCGACAGACATCGCGAAAGCACAGCCTCGGCAATCAGGGTGACGGGCATGCCCAAATCCAGAGCATTGACTGCCGTCCACTTTCCTGTCCCCTTCTGGCCGGCCTTGTCCAGGATCTTTTCCACCAGGGGTGTGCCATCTTCGTCGTTGAAGTACAGAATGTCGCGGGTGATTTCGATCAGGAACGAATCGAGGACGCCCTTGTTCCACTTGGCAAATGTGTCACCGATCTCCTTAGCACTCATGCCAAGGCCGCGCTTCATGAGATCATAAGCCTACGAAACGAGTCTTTGTTAGCATCAGGATTCAAGACACCACGGCTGACGTGTACCACGTACCTCACAAATGAGCTGCATGTCACCGTACTCGATACCGTTGTGTACCATTTTGACGTAGTGGCCAGCACCTTCATCGCCGACCCATTCGCAGCAAGCTTCTCCGTCGCTCTTGGCCGCAATAGACTGGAAGATGTCCTTGATGAATGGCCATGCCTCCTCGGCGCCGCCAGGCATGAGGGAAGGGCCGTATCGAGCACCCTCCTCACCACCTGAGACGCCGGAGCCGACAAAGCGGATGCCCTTGGTAGCCAGGTACTGCGTGCGCCGGTTGGAGTCGGGGAAGTGAGAATTTCCACCGTCGATGATGATATCGCCCCTTTCGAGGAGAGGGAGCAAGCTCTCGATCCAATCATCAACGGCCTTGCCAGCCTGGACAAGGAGCATCACTCGTCGGGGTCGCTTGAGCTTCGAGATGAACTCCTCGGGCGAGTGCGCGCCAACAATTGGCTTTCCCTTGGCTTCGTTGGCAAGGAATCGATCAACCTTGGAGATGGTACGGTTGAAGGCGCAAATGGTGAAGCCATGGTCCGCCATGTTCAAGATGAGGTTCTGTCCCCTAAACCACCATTGTCAGACAACGGGAAAGGAGAGGTGCATTCCTGTGCGAGTTCACTTACATAACAGCAAGGCCGATGAGGCCAAGATCAGCGCTTTCCACATGGTTAGCATTGTTCGAAGCAGGTTGTATTGCGCTCGACGTTTCCGTCTCCCGCCCGCCAACTTGGTATCTCAAGTTCGCCAGACGAGCTCTGTGTGTAGAGCAAATAAGCACTTCGTAGGGCCCAGAAGCCAGGGAAGGGCGTGTCCAGCTCCAAAAGACACAAGTGCTCAGTCTGGAGGAAGACAAGGCGACGTGACATGTAGCAGCGCGGATTGGACATCGTGGGGTCAAATGAGGGCTGCTCGAGCGGGGTGATGGTGGGGTAACTTGACCACCATAGTCGTCATGGGTTGACTTACACGGCGCCAGACATTTTGAGTAGCTACTGAGATGTGCAACTTGTTCGTCAATTGTGGGATTGAAGGTTGAATGGGCCCCTGGGCCGGCAAGAGGAGATGAATCCGAGGAGGACGGTTCGAGTGGGAATCTAAGTTGTGGGAGAAAAGCAAGACCAGGAGCTGAACACCTGGCGGATGTGGCGGAGGAGCTTGCCGTTATATGCCGGGGTAAAACGACTTCAAAGGCAGTAATGAGGCAGAGAGCAACAGGAGAAAGATAGGCTGATCGTTTTAGCTTCCCGTGCTGGTACAGTGGGGTGTTTCCAGGTCGCAAGGTACAAACCGGATTGCAATTGGATTGCTCGGACTTGTGGACCGCTGCAGGACTTTGAAGATGGGGGAGGAGTTAAAAAGTTTGCAAACGGGTAGAGGGGAAAGTGCACGGAAGGAATTTCGCATTTATGAAGCGATGCGGGCATTTTGGTTATCCAGAACCCAGCATGTCCGGCCTCCGAATCTAAGTTCGCATCTTGCGCCGGTAGCGGGGCTTACTCAGACCTCGAGCTACCGATTTTGCACCTCCCACCTCTAACACAGTGCTCGCCGCCTCTCTTTGAACTCCTAGGAGCAATTGGCATGTCGTCCTGATGCTACAGAGCACACCGGCATTTATTTTCCCATGTCACCGACCAGCAGCAACAACCGACTCCCCTGTCTGGCCACTCACGATGTTGATGTCGTTGGCGAGGAATCCTCCATGTTGCTTCCTGTTTGCCGGGGTGCATGTACGAGCGTCTTAAACCCGATATCTACGATATTGATGGCCGCTCGTTATGCAATAGGAGTAAGAGATATTCATCGAGTTTGCAAGCTCATTTCCAGGAGCAAAAGCCGGGCTCGACTGGTGCTGTGTTGCCAAGCTGCCCCTCCATCGGAGAGCGTGGGGACCAGCTGAAGGTACTTACCCTGTAACGTCTGCAAGGCAACCTCCAACACGCTGCTCCCATTGGGCCGTCCTCGGCTCCGCCTTCACACTCTTCTTGTTCCAGGGAGATGCGCGACTCCGTGCATTCAAACCCGTCTCGTCAGACCTTTACATATTTGTAACGCAGCACCCACGGAGTATCGGGCCACTTTGGTATGGCAAACAAGACTTGTAGTTCCAGCTATTAACTGGCTAATTCCCCTTTGTCTGTTATTCCACGCGGCTCGAAGGAGAAGATCGAAGGCTTTGGCTGTGAGAGTTTGGCTAGCGTGCTTGACCCCATATGGGAACATTCTGTGGGCGTGGAACTCCGGGTAATCCAACTAGTGTCTTGCGTAGCAATCAGCGTATCCAAATCGGGCATGAAGAATAGCGTGGGGCGGTGGTTGTTCAAGTACTAGTCCGTAGTATGAAGCAGCATATTTCAAACCCAGCTCTTTTTGGTCCCTCGTCAACTGTAGGAATCAATCTAATGTGTTCAGCTTGAGGTCTAAAGGCTCTTTGGCTCAACCCACGCTGGCAATCTCTTGACCCTCTCGGCAGAAGAACCGAGTTTAAAAGCCGCAGCTCAAGAAAACCCGACGGAGTTGGCGGCCGAGCCCCGGCATCTGTCACAGGCTCGTAGCTTTCCAGAAGCGAGTGGGGACACTCGTCGAGGTGTTTTCCAGCCGAGAAAAATATCGCGCTGAGCACCGTGCTTCGTTGCCGCTTAGCCTTACTCCCTATCTTTCAATTGGTCTACAAAGTTGAAAGGGTTTTACTCTTAACAATAATGAGCAGTCAAGCTGGGCGGTCACGCATCGAATGCAGTCAGCCATAGCAACCGTATGGATCGAGTTCTAGATGGCATGGTGAGGATGCTTTCTGAGGCTGCTAGCTCTTCGATGGAGATAAAAGCCAGAAGCGAGGTTGTGTTTCAAAAACCTAGAGCTCCCGTACCAATGCACATTCGTACTCTACAGGGAGCTCGACCACTTATTAATCCAATGGGGAATTTGCCAAACAATTTGACCTGTCCACACGTGAATGAATATTTTGTATTGGATAGAGAAATGTGCAACTGGGAAAGTACTATGAAAATCAAGCTTCAGCCACGGGTCGAAACACGTGATATTTGTGGCTGATAACAAGTGGCCGCAGTGGGTCGAGGCGGAAATGCATATTGTGGTGCCGCCGTTTGGCGACAGGCAATAGCTGGCGTCGCGCATCGCGTGAATGTCTATCTGCAAGAATTTCCTCTTTCTTGGGTCGCCCATAGAAGTTGAATTCCATCGCGCTTGCCATTCGCAAGACATAATTCCTTCTCTCTGACTCTGTGGATGCACATTTGGAAACGGAATTACATTTTCAGGTAAATATTCTACTAATACTTCCGCGACAGCACCGTCGTCTGCCCGGTTCGCTATTCAGAATATCTACCCGAACCCAACACATTTAGAACCAGTTATTAACAATGCTATTCGATAGAAACTTTACGTCTCGTCCCATATAGCACCGTAAAGTTAGCCCGATCTTCGGTGGCAACGAAGCGAGAAGCCATGGCCTTCAACTTCGGAGCCTCTGGCTCCAACCCGGCGTCGAATAGCCAGAGCACGCCAGGCACATCTGCGCCCGCATCGACCTCAGTCTTCGGAACGCCGAGCTTCTCGTTTGGAAATCTAGGGGGCTCTGGCTCTGGCGCAGCTAGTCAGACAGGAAGCGGCGGCCCCAATCCGGGCGGACTTTTTGGGGGTAGCTCTGCCACCCCAAGCACCATAGGCGGGTTCGGGGCCAGCAGCACCGCACCTGCGAGCAGTTCTGCTGGACTGTTTGGAGGATTACCAAGCACTTCTGCTGCTACTACCAGCTCTACTCCTGCTGTTGGCGGCAGTGGCACTGGTAGCAACTTGTTTGGCGGTTCTGGTACTGGCGCTGGTGGCGGCGCGCCGAGTTTCTTTAGCAATCCTACGCAAACGACGACGAGCTCTAACATATTTGGTGGTGGCTCTGGAGCGTCCCCTGCCCCAGCTTCGACTGGAACTTCGACCCCTCTCTTCACTAACAAGCCTGCGACAACGGCACCTGGTAGTTCAAGCACGCCCCTCTTTGGTGCAGCTCAGCCATCGGCTACCCAGGCTGCGGCCACTCCAGCGAAGTCGATGTTTGGTGGGCTTCCTTCTACAACTCCAGCCGGGGTCCCTTCCCTATCTCTTGGGACTTCACAAGGACAGCCCTCGGCAATTGCAGCAGCCTCTGGCCCGTCTCTATTTGGCGGCATGTCAAAACCCACTGCCTCAATGTCAATACCTGCGTCCCAAGCTGGCACCGAACCGAAACCTGGGACTTCCTCTCCTTTTGCAACATCATCCCACCTATTCGGACCCAAGCATGGTACGACAACTCCTTCGACATCATCATCCTCCGCAGGCTTGTTCGGAGCAAGCAGTCAAGCAACTTCTTCAGCCGCTCCTGCCGCTGCAACTGCCACTACTACCGCCCCGGCGGCCACCTTGTTCGGCAATGTCAAGCCAACAACGACGTCTGCGCCGGATTCTAATGCCACTGCTACTACCACAGCTACAACACCGGCCTTGTTCGGAAAGCCGGCTGCCATCTCTACAGCCCCTTCAAGTACACCCGCCTCTGCCCCGTCTTTGTTTGGGGGGTCCACCACAGCGGCAAAGCCAACCGGTTCTCTATTTGGAGGTTCTTCAACCACGCAGCCTGGCACGACCACATCTACCGCTCCGACATCCACGGCGCCCGCCACAACGGCCTCCACAGCCGGGGCCAGTCTTTTTGGACAACCCACGACAACAACGGCCACCAGCGGAGCCGGCACCACCACTACCCCCGCTGCCACGACAAACGGAACCACGGGCACGACAGCTACGGCAGGCAATGCTACTCTCGGTGCGTCAACATCCGGACCGACATCTCAGCTGCCCCGGCTGAAGAACAAGAGCATGGATGATATTGTCACACGTTGGGCATCCGACCTGTCCAAGTACCAGAAGTCTTTCAAAGAGCAGGCTACCAAGGTGGCCGAGTGGGACCGGTCCCTTGTCGAGAACGGTGAAAAGATCCAGAGGCTCTACTTGGCTACGTACGAGGCCGAACGTGCGAGCAACGAAATTGAGAGGCAGCTCATGGCCGTGGAGAGCCAACAAGATGAGCTCGAAAACTGGCTGACTCGGTACGAGTCTGAAGTGGATGACATGCTAAGCAAGCAAGTCAGCCAGGGTGGTGACCAGCTCGGCGGTCACGACCAGGAGCGCGAGCGGACTTATAAGCTTGCCGAAAAGCTCTCGCAGCACCTGGATGAGAAGAGCAGGAATTTGGCGAATATGGTCAAGGATATTAACGAGGTGTCAACAAGCCTGAGCAAGAGCACGAAGCCCGAAGATCCGGTAAGTTTTGAATGCCATAATGTTGAAGGGATTGGGCATCAATATTAACGTTTCCACAGGTGAGCCAAATCGTCCGAGTTCTCAACGGCCACCTTTCGCAGCTTCAGTGGATCGACACCAATGCAGCTGCCCTACAAGCAAAGGTGACGGCCGCGCAGAAGGCTAATAGTAGCTTGGAAACTCCCCCGGGCCTCTCCGAGAACAACGCCGTGGAGAGTTTCTACCGTTCATACATGGGCCGAAAGTAGTAGTGGTCAAGGGAGGCAGGTCTTGATACACTAGCTATGAGGGAAGCAGCTAGCAGGGCTATCTAATAACACTGCCTGGCAGCACGGAGGAACAGCATTCATAATACCTCAAAACAAATTGATTGAGGAGAGCTTTTGGTGTTTAGATGTACATGTAGTATGCCTTAGACAGGTGTTGGCCGGAGAATATCATAACATAGTTGCTGAAGGCATGAAGGTAATCTTGTCTCCCATGTCTACCATCATGCAGTTCCATATTCGTCCCTTGCCGATGTAGTCCCGGCCGCAGTTAGTTGTGCTCGCCGCCTTGCTCCTTGGTGATTTCGTCGCTGAGAATCGATTCGATCAGCAGACTGGCCCGAAGAGTTGAGGCGAATACAGCTCCATGGAGCTTGGGTTGACACGACTCACATGTGGTCTGACAGCTTCTTGAGGTGCTCCTGCTGCTCGTGAAGCTTCTTCTTGAGCTCTAGAAGCTTCTCCTTCTCCCGCTGCCTGATGGCATAGTCTTCGGAAGCTTTCTCTCGGCGCTGGAAGGCATCCCTATAGATTCAGAAAGAGCGCACGGCACCACCGTTAGCAACCGACTCCAATTCTTTTCCAAGTCCGGCACGGCCGGCCAGCGTCTCGAGGCACCAATTAGAAATTCCATTGCGACGCCATCGGGAAACTTACCCACCGCCTCCAGTCTTGGGAGGAGCTCCTGTGTCGCCTTCGGACATGGCTCGCGCGGTCGTGGAAAAGACTCGAGCAACGGGAATTCGGGTGGTTGGCTTGGAGACTACTGCTCGGAACATGGCGCCGGATTTGAATTGAGGAGAGAATGGATGAGAAGACAGCGACCTATTATTTGCGGAGGGTGTGCCGAGGCGGGGCGAAATCAGGATTTACGATGATGGTGTAGGAAGTGGTTCAATTGCTGGGTGAAAGGTAGGTCAGTTGACTGTGGCAGAAATTTGCTACTGTTTGCAATTGGACCGATCTTCGATGGTATGAATACTATGTCATCAATATGATCTGATGGGCCAAAGCTTCCGATCTGTTACGGCGGTACCTAGTTTATTTGGGAAATTGCGAAGATATTACGTACCTTCTTAATACTTCAGCAAAAGCATGGCTTACCGAAGATGAACTACCCCCACATTGGTAGGGTTCATGTCCTTAGAGGTGTCCCCATTCGAGCATGTTGGATCGATGCACACTTCCTCCAGTGCGGTGGCAGTTGATGACATGGCGTTGTGAGCCTCGTCCTAAGGAAATTGATGAGGCTGAGAGACACCCTGGTCGGTGCGAGGAAACGAAGAATTACAAGCAAAGGAGTTATGAGGCTTATCAGATTGAGAATGGGGCTGCATATGTTTGAGGCTCCAAACCAAATACCTGGGTGCATGAACCCGACAATAGGCCCGGATTCTCCAGTAAGTTTGGGTCTGAGGTCCATTCACCCTGTAAGATAGCGAGATGATTCTACATGCTTTGTTTCCAACTTAGGGCCTGCCTTCATGCCATCTGCCTGTCCCGAATAAAGATGAAATTGAATCTTAGCGTCGCGAGCACCCCGGTGACTGGATATACTTGCGCGGAAGTTTCAGCTAGTGAATGTATTTGTTGTGCAATCGCCTACGCTGGTACTATAGCTAGATCGAGTCAGCCTTTAGCAAAATGCAAAAAGGGTGTGATCGAGGACCGAAGCTTTTGCCAGCCTAACCAGGCCTGGCCTAAATGCTGTGCTTCTGTGCTTGCAAGTGACACAAAGCCTAGCAAGGGTCTAGAAGCTAGGCAGCCAACCTTGGCGATTGAGATGAGCCTTTCGTATGTAGCATTCCTGATATGAGGCCGATGAACCGGTGGGAGATATGAGCGCGGAGCAATGAGAGCACGTGGAACGAGAGGTTGATGGTCCCGAGGCTCGGCAACTTTCAGATAATGCTCTTTGCCATTTCGGTCATCACCACAAAAGAAAAGAAAATTTGAGTATAATGCAATATGTATGGTTGGGTGCTTGGTAGGCACGAGTAAACTTTCCCATATCTCCCCCACTCGACTGGCTGATGCTCGGGGGATCTAGGCTGCCTCCTAGATATTCGCCATGTATCCGGGAAATTGGTCTAGGATATGGAACTGCTACAGGTGCAAATGGTAGCCATGTGAAAATTCAACCGGATTGGTTCGTTGGAGCTGCGCCAGAAGGCCCTTGCGATTTCCCGACAGTAGCCCATGGTCCTTGACAAAGGTTGACTGCCGTGCCCGATGTATTTGATATCTGTGGGTGTAGCATGAAGAGGCAAAACTGGTTCCTTGGCATTTCGCATGTTGCTCTGCCCCAGCCGTCATGGCCGTTGATCCGTTCACTATTCTGCCTCTCACTGGATCTGGAACTGCCTCATTGTGTACAGTGCGTGCATACGTTTTCACAGTGTCATTTTTAGACAATTTCAGGCCACCAAGGCATACTGAAGCGAGCACAGCGACAAGCACAGGGAATATTTTCGGAATATGGAGTGGAGAAAGAGATATGAAAAAAACGATGTAAAATGGAGAAAATACAATAAAAAAGCATTGGAGAACAGAAGGCCAAACAAGATAAAAGTGATGGGGAGAAAAGGTAAAGAGGCAGGACGACGAAACGGCGGAGAAGATGGCAAATACTTTGTGCACTCGGCGCCCCTCTCTGTTTCGTGCTTGGTACCAACCATACTTTTTGGTCTAACACCGAGCCCATGCCGCCTGAACGCTTGAGCCGGCCATTCCACCATTCCAACTGTGTCAGTCGTCGCCCCGAAATTGATCCTGCAGCAATCCCAACCCAGGGCTCACGCGCTCCTGTTTTTTCCCTTGTCCTCCAAACTCTCTCCTAACATCACTTGACTCTTTCGTCTAGCAACCAACCGCGAAACCAACAACCACAGATATACACTCTTTAGCCTCGTCTCAGAAGGGGCTCGCATCAAATTTCCGGTAAGTTGTCGCTGCGCTGATCTCTCGGCAGTGGTGGCGGTCACTGCCGTTTGCCTTCTGTCTATCCATGCCTCTGTCGTCATCGGCCGCATTTTGTCAATTCCTCGGTGAGGAGGCTCACGAAGGCGCCGACCGGTCGCCTACAGACCATTGCCTATCTGGCGACCCCTTCGAAAGGCTTGCGACGCATTCGTACCCTCCAGTTCTCCTTCCATGGCCACGATTAGGCAAGGAGACGCAGGCATCAACAACAAACTCGAAACCCCACCACGAAGCGGGGGCCGGCGTCTGGACATCAACAGTTGTGCCTTCTGCCTGCAAAGCGCAGCCACCGGCTCGACAAGCGATAGCCTCGTGTTATCGGCTGGCTTCCGTTTTACGTCCTCATTCACCTGCCGAATTCAGGGTCGTGCGCCTACCGCTACAAATTCTTGTCAAACTCGACCATTCAGCCTTGACCGGCCGGCACTTCTCAAATTTCCACCTGACACCCGCACTCCCTGTTCGACAACAAATCTATCCCCATAATCTCGTTTGAACTGTCACAAATTTCCCATCTTCGACGACTGCGCCAACACCACTAGCATCCAGCCGTGGTCCGTAGCAATCAAGGCTAACATTCATCCTACTACAGCAAATACCAATCAGTGAAAAATCAGTCACCATGGGTCACGAAGACGCCGTGTACCTTGCTAAGCTCGCCGAGCAGGCCGAGCGCTATGAAGGTGCGTATGAAATCACAGATGGCGCCTGCCAGTTGCAGACACACTGACACGTGTGGTCACATTGCAGAGATGGTTGAGAATATGAAGATTGTCGCATCGGAGGACCGAGATCTCACGGTTGAGGAGCGAAACCTTCTCTCGGTTGCCTACAAGAACGTCATCGGCGCTCGCCGTGCCTCGTGGAGAATCGTCACCTCGATCGAGCAGAAGGAGGAGTCCAAGGGAAACTCTTCGCAGGTTACGCTTATCAAGGAGTACCGCCAGAAGATTGAAGCCGAGCTTGCCAAGATTTGCGATGATATCCTTGAGGTTCTTGACAAGCACCTCATTCCCTCTGCCAAGACGGGAGAGTCAAAGGTCTTCTACCACAAGATGTAGGTGTCAACAGCTTTCGCCTCCACCTCCAAGCTCCTGCACCATGTTCGCCGACTAACGCCACGTATAGGAAGGGTGATTACCACCGCTATCTCGCCGAGTTTGCCGTTGGCGACCGCCGCAAGGACAGTGCCGACAAATCCCTCGAAGCCTACAAGGCTGCCACCGAGGTTGCTCAGACAGAGCTTCCCCCCACGCATCCCATTCGTCTCGGCCTTGCCCTGAACTTCTCAGTCTTCTACTACGAGATTCTCAACTCGCCCGACCAGGCTTGCCACCTTGCCAAGCAGGCGTTTGATGATGCCATTGCCGGTAGGTCACATGGTTCTCGGCCGTGAGATGCTTGGGTGCTAACTGCACATTGCTTCTAGAGCTTGACACCCTTAGTGAGGATAGCTACAAGGACTCGACTCTCATCATGCAGCTCCTGCGCGATAACCTGGTATGTGCCGATTGCTTGTTGCTAGGATTAGCAAACGTGCTAACGCGTCCCTTTAGACTCTTTGGACCTCATCGGAGGCTGAGCCGGCCCAGGGGGAGTCCGCCACCAAGGACGCCTCGGCTGCCGAGGCAACGGCCGGAACTGCCGCCCCCGCTGCTTCGGAGGAACCTAAGCCCTCCGAGTAAACAGCAGCCTCATTGTTCCCCCATACATTGCAATGTCATCGTACCTGGTTGCGGTGGCGTCGGAAAAAGGCGGACATGGTGTCATCGGAGTGCGGACCTTTTGAGATGCCTTGTTTGTATGCTTCGGCATTGATAAAAAAACCAATACAATTACACAAGAGTAAGGCGAGGATGTCTGTTCCCGAGGGAACTGGCAAAGAGTGGCACAAGAAGGGAGAAGGAACTGTTATGAGATGCCTTGTCTTTTTTTAGACTTCTCTTAATCCACGACCCATCTGGACAATAAAAATCAACTAAAGTTGCTTTCATTGGCACACAGAGCTTGTGTGTCCCATCAGTGCCTGTTGTGCATGTGCGGCCCTGGGCTAGACGAGGTCGATAATCCATTCTTGCGTATCCTTCCGTCTTTACCGACAATATGTATCATGTGACAAAGCCCAACTAGTCATGTCATCCGTTCGATCACCTCCAGCGCCGCAGTCGTCTGAAGGAGTATCAGGACTTCGTATCGGACAAGGCCGAGAGGGCTGTTTTCTCCGCGGTCCACTAGCGAGCCCGCCTCAAGCGCTTCCCACCTCGCCACTATCCTAGCAGGAAGTCCCGGGAGAACAACAACGGGGGCCATCGAGGGTCCGCTCCTCAAACCCTCACTCGTCCACCACGGCAAAGCAAACCCTCAGCCAGAGGCTACAGTCCTTACACCCGACGAGCACCTCCCCGTCCTCGCCAGCCTCCTCGAGATCGGCCTCGGCGACGCAGTACCCCCTTTCGTTGCCGCACCGACAGGACCGCGACCACGTGTCCGCGGCGGGGTCGTGGACCAGGTCGTCGAGGTCCACCGTCTCGATGCCGGTCCGGAAGTGCTGCTCCGCGGACGAGCGGGCCGGGGCCTGCGCCCGGGCGGCGGCATCGTACCGCGCGCGGAGGGGTGGCGAGGAGAGGGTCTTGTAGGCGGCGGTGATCTGGTCGACCGTGTAGAACGGGGAAGGGGCTCGTGGCAGGGAGCTTGTTTCCAGCAGGTCTTCGCGGTGAGGTCGGCTCCCGCTTATTATGATGTCGTTTTGGAGCGTGGGGCTTTCTCCCCCTTCTCTCTCTGTGCTGGTGTGTATGCTGAGGTGGCTTGCCTTGTCGGGGTGGTTTTGGAGCAAGGCTCGGCGATACGCCTTCTTGAGCAAGGCGGCCGGGTCGTGAGAGGATGAGAGGATCGAGCACGTCAAGGATAGGATTTCGTAGTACGAGGCAGGCTCCTCCTTGGTTGATGAATGACCCCCTTCCATTTTCCTCTCCAATTCTTACAAGGCTCTTGATCCTCTCGGTCGGCACATTTCTGGGCTTTTCTTCAAAATTTGTGGCATGTCTGATGAGGCGGCGACGATTTTGGCCTCGACCCCACAACTTTAATAAGACGTCCTGCCAAGATCTCGGATGTTACCAACGAAATAAGACCACCACCATTGTCCATGGGAGGGAGCTGGGAAAGGGGTCATAAGTTGCGGATTCTGGCTTGCTATTACTCTGGGGGGATATAACGACAATATTTCAATGTCCAAGGCATGCTCGCTGTTTTACTCTTTACTCATTTCCCTTTCAAAGCAACAGCAGAGATAGCTGCAGGGAACCCAGCGAAAACATCACTTGAGACAGCATTTCATAGAAGAAGAAAAAAAAAACCCTTTATTACGCCTATGCGATGGGTAGCAAAGCCTAGAGTCACTCATTCCATCGTGTTTTCCTCGATACTTCTACACTAAGAGATGATAGGGTCAAGTGTAACCCCCCTGGAAGCAAGTCAGTCCTAAAGCCCCTCGAATATTAAAAGGTGGAATCCACTTACGCGACAATGGTGGCCCATCCGATAAGACGCCAATGCTTTTCAATGCGGCGGCTGAGAGCCACCTTCTCTCCAATGTTTGTGCATGCTGGTGAGGTTAAGACGAGCTTCGCAGCGTCGTTCTTGACAGCCGAGACCTTGGCACCGGTGGACGTAGAACCGATATTGACCATAATTACTTCATTCTTGGCAAGCTTTGCAACCTTGGCCTGCTTTCCGTCTGCCGTCCGCACACCCAGGAGGCGGCGCAAGAGGTAGAAGTTTACTTCAAGCTCGCTGTAGATGTCGGGCAGACGGCCCTTGAGGCCCAAAACATGGCCGACGAGACGATCGGCGCGACATAGCGTGGGATCGATGCGGGTTCCGACCCCAATGAGGCCACCCGGAACCGCGTACTTCAGATCGTTGGCCTCCGAGTTCAGCGACACGATCCGGCTGTTGATGGGCTTGCATTGAAGCGCACCCGCATCGTCTCGTGAGACAATCCCGGGGCGGATCTCGATTTCGTCACCAAGCTTGAGGAGGCCGTGCAGGATAGATCCTCCGGCAACGCCGCCCTTGAGCTCGTGGATTTCACAGCCGGGTTTGTTGACATCAAAGGAGCGAATGATGATCATGTACGGGTCCTGGCTGAAGTCTCGCGGCGGTATCGGGATGGTGTTCACAATCGAGTCTAGAACGCCATCAATATTGAGCTTGAGCTGCGCCGAGACCGGAATAATCGGCGACTTCGAGGCGATAGTGCCCTTGATGAACTTCTGGATCGACTGGTAGTGCGTCATGGCAGCTTCCTCGCGCATCAAGTCCACTTTGTTTTGGAGAATTATAATGTTGTCGAGCTTCATGATCTCAATAGCAGCCAAATGTTCCGACGTCTGCGGTTGGGGGCACGTTTCGTTGCCAGCAATGAGCAGGAGCGCGGCATCCATGACCGCGGCGCCTGACAACATGGTGCTCATGAGAATATCATGTCCAGGGCAGTCGACGAAGCTATTCAATCAGCTGTTAGATATGTTCTTTCCTTCCTGAAAAAAAGGATCTTCGATTCCACTTACGAAACATGGCGAAGCAGACGGTATGTGCCCTCGCATCCAGCGCGTTCGCACTTGGGGTCCACTTCCTTGTCGCTCTTGAAGCTCCTGTAGCAGCCTGGCCGGGGGCATTTCTCGCTATCGCACTTGTAAATCTTTGCGTTGGCATAGCCAAGCTTGATGGTGATGTTCCGAATCAACTCATTCTTGAACCGGACAGTCTGCACACCGGATATGGCCTTCACCACAGTCGATTTGCCGTGTGCGACATGTCCAATCGTGCCGATATTTATCGTGGCCTGGCGAGCAATAATTTCAGGCGTCAGCGGCGTGAGCGACTTGACGTCGAGGTCTTTCGGCTCCGTTTGCGGTGGCAGTTCGGGTCGCGGAGCAGAAGGGTCGGCCGCCGCCGCCGATGTGATTGGATTTGACGCCTTCTTGAGGGCGGGTTTGAGCGTTGTCTGCTCGGTCTCTGATTCGGACGACGAATCTGAAAGATCCGGGGCCGGATCGTAGTTGTCGTTGGAAGCCATGCTGGGCAGGGATGTTGGGTAGGAAGTGATGTGTAATTTCTTCGAAAGTGCTTCGCTGCGTCTCCAGAAATATTTGTGTCGCCAAAAGTTGAGTCAGAGAGGGGCAGTTGAAAAGCCCCACCATCGGCGTCAATTGGCTGCCATGGCTTCCTTCAACGATTCTACCGAGCGAAAATAATACCCACCCGCCCAAAACTACGAGCCCACCAGCATATCTGCTTCTCTTCAAACTTCTTTCGGGTTCTGCTATTCTTCCTGCATTATTATTTCTTTAATTGTATCTTTATTTCTCGTTTCCTTACCTTCTCTTATACCTTCTTTAAATGTCCCGCACCTCTCTTTCTCTTTGTTTTTTAGTTCCGTGTATACTCGTTAATTTACTTATCAGTACTTCATGTTCCATGGTTTCCCCTTCATCCCTATGCCATTATTTTACTTTCCTCTCCATTTATTCTACAGTGTTTTTTTCTTCTTGCATGCTATCATTTTTTTCTCCATCTTTATCTTATCCCCCCCCTTTTTTTACCCCTTCTTACCGGCCTTCTCCGGCAAGCCTCCTTCCACGTGCATGGATACTTTTGGTCCATGTTTTCAGCCCACTCATCTTCGTATTATATATCCACTGCTTCCGCCGTTCCATCACGTGATAACAAGTTCCGGAAGACTATTGTCCTCCGGTTCATTTCTCTTTTGTCTTCTGTAGTGTCCATGTGCTCTTTACCCCAAAATATGGGAGATTGAAACGGTTCTCTAATATCCTTTTCAAAGGTCACATGAATTGAAAGACATCAAACATCGTATGTGGGTGAGCAAGGACAATCTGCAAAATAGCCCTGCGGATGTCTCTTAGGTATAACGATTCCCGCCCCCCGGCTATTTCCTAACCTTTCTAGCATGCTTTACCAGATTCTCAATTACACCCTCAAACGCCTCTCTGTCTCCAATCTTCTCGTCCGTCCTCTTCTGCCAGTACTCCAACGCCTCCTTAGCATAGCCCTCGAATGCCTCAAGCCGTGCAATGTGTGCCTTCAGCTCCTCGTCCGTCATGCCGTTGAGCGCCTCGTCCGTTGTCGTGCAGAGCTGCTTGGCGGAAACGATATCAAACTCGGGTTCCGGAGGCGCGCCCTTACGCCGCCTCGAGGCGCTCGAGGGCCGCCCCTGTGAGTCAACCGAGGCTGAGCGGTTCTTGGCGTCGCCCTGCTTAAGCCGGTCGACGCGAGAGTCGGTGGAGGCTCGCGGAGATGCCGAGGATCCCGGGTGAAGAGACAAGGACGGCAATATAAGTTTCTTTTGCTTGGAAGCGGGCAAGATCTCATCCAGGTCGACGGGGACGCCGAGCGAGACCAGGAATAGCCGCCTGATCCTGGACCGGATCCAGTCGGGAGGCTGTAGAGGCGGTGGTGCGACGAGTTGCGACCATAAAGATGCGCTTCTTGGAGTCAGGAAGATGGTGTTTTCTTTTGAAAGAGGCGGTAATGCTGGCGTGTCGTGCTCGGGAGGGAAGAGGGCATTGATGTACGGATCCAAGGTATTAGATATTTCGTCGGCATCAAGGCCGTCAAAGTCAGGTATAGGCTGTAAAGGGATCAGGATTCTGTCAGCGAGGTAATAAAGAAGAAACTTACAAATGGTAGAGTCACCAGTGGTGGAGCTGCGACAGGAGGTGGTGCTGGAGTTGGTGATGGTTCTGGTTGTTGGAAATCGTCTTCAAAGTCGTCAAAGTCGTCGTCGTTGCCTCCTTCTTCAAAATCGTCAAAATCGTCCCCGAAATCATCCTCGTCTTCAGTATCTTCGTCTTCAGTATCGTCGGCCGCCTCTGCGTCCTGTTCAAAGCCAGACCGGAACCCAGGTGACACGGGCGAATTGAGTGATCTAGGCTTTCTTCTAGCACGGTCGGACGAGGGAGATTGCAAGGTTGGTGATATTGGACTGTCTATTATAGAGAATACATTCGTCAACAATCAGGTACGTGATGAAACGAGTGAATGAAAAAGGAAAGACGTCACATCATAACATTCATCAAGGATTCTCCGTATCCATACCAGAAGCAACTTTCCTAGCCTCATCGCCCTCGTCATCGGCCTTCACCACCACATCAGGGGTAGCATCTGTCTTCTGCACTTCCTCCATTCTCTTCTCAAAAGACTCTGTGTGTGGTCCCGTGTCACCGGAAGCTTCCGAGACAACGGTTTGCGGGATGGGTTGTCCCCCAGGAGACGCAGAGCCTGACGTAGAGCCTGACGCAGCGTCACTCTTTGCCGCCTTGGCAGCGTTCGCCTTGTCAGGAACGATAGCTATCTCATCCGGCTCGGCGTCGCCTTCCCGCAGGCGATAGGCCTCCGTCCCAGGTACCTCGCCGTATGACGGCTCATCGCTAACCTTCTCAACACGTGTCTTGGGAATCGGAGAGGTTGGGTCCGGACTGACGGACTGCTGGGCATCCGAAAAGTGATCGTCCGAGTCCGAAAAGTCTTGCGTTTCTACATCGATACTGCGTTAGCTGCGATTCTGGGTATAGAACAAAGCCATTTAGACCAAAGGCGGCCGAGTTGAACCAGCGGAAAACGTACCAACATGGCGGGTTCCTGTATCTATAGTGCCGGTCCGCTTTGGCGGCGCCAAGGTCTCAAGATTGTCGGACATTGTTGACAGAAGAACGTTCACCAGTCCAGAATCTCGAGGGGGGTTTACGGCGATTAATTGATGGCGGGCTATCTGATAGAGACGCCTATCTTGGCGCCTTGGCCAAGCTTATAGTCCGGAAAATCAAGCATCCATGCACCTGTTTGCTGCCAGTGGAGATTTTTTTCAAGCGCAAGATAAGGCTATGGCAAACGAAGGCGGTGGGAATGGTAAGGCCGTCAGTGTGGTTCAAAGTTGCTGAGGGATGTTTGGAAGCAGGTTTTCGGAGGTTTGCTTTGGAGAATGTTCACAATGCTGGCCAGCTGTGCTCAGCTGTAGTAGAAAAACATGAAAGTGGGGTTCTCCTGAGCATGGGCAAAGCCTAGTCTTGCCTTCGTGGACGGCAACCACGGTCGAGTCGATCGGTATTCGATGGTGGTTCACCAGTGCAAACTCAAACCTACTAGAGATTCTCGACAGTGCTATATTTCCAAATTGCGGCACGCCCAATGTCATTTGGTATGGTTTCGTAGCTCAGTAGTAGAGCGGAGGATCGCGGCGTCACATATATCCTTCGATCGCATATTCGATCCACGCCAAACCATCATTCTTCTCTTTCGTTCCAAACCGCAGATGCACTTCGTACTAGGCAGGCTTTGACCAATTTTGGTTTCAATTCCTTTTTCCTACTCTGCAGAATGCCCTGTGAGTGAGCGCCTGATGTAGATAGCTGGGCAGTTCGGTATCTGTAGTCCTTCCTGTTGAAATAGCTTCAACCTCAGTCCAATATTATAGCCTACAAATACTGTTCTCGATATACCAGCACAACAGCCTCTAATCCATACACATGCCATTTCCCTGGCATCACGAGCTTGGTATCGAATATAGCAACTTTCTCGCTCATCCGATGAACTCGTTATTCAGGAGAGTTTCCCAAGGGTGACCCTCCGCCCACACCTTCTCCATTAGCTCCCTGGCACGTCGCACCTAGTTAGAGGATATGTTAGTCTAGGCCGTGTTCGGGAAACGGTCTAATGAACACCTTACCTGCATCATGCCATTTCTCTCGATGCTCCTGAACCGCTCCAGAACAGCCTGTCGACCTTTCGGGCTGACCTCGCATCCAGCAGTGAACATGGGGAAGAGGAACCCCATCTCGGCCTGTCCGCCTATCCTAATCTTTCTTAGGCAAGCCATTATTTTTTCCACAGCCCCAGTGACGTCGGCGTGCGTGGAGCTTTTCCCTAGGATACGGCGGTGGATCTGGACGACGCCGGCCCAGTGGAAGGCTTCGTTGGTAGCGGTCATCTCATCGTAGTCGCGGCCTGAGACCGAGTCGGCCTGGATGTGCTTGCAGGGGTGCGAGTTGCAAGCCACGGACTCGCGCAGTTGTCGGTCGAGGTCGTGAGCTCGTGCCTTGATGTCCTCGCTAGGATACCACCGGGGATCAATCCTCTTCGCGGGCGTAACGATGCGTTCCGAGTCGCATCTACGGGCAAGCTCAGCCGTTTCGGCCAGCAGCTTTACACAACGCGTGGTAAAGCCCATGATGCAGTCAATCTCGTCTGGGTCGTCGGTGGAGTCAAGCACGCCATAGTCCATCAGCCATTCCTTGTTCGTCCGTGGCCCTCCGGAGAAGGAGCCCAGGACGTCCAAGTAGGCGAACCAGCTCCACAGGAAGGAGCACACCTGGTCTTCGCCTTCACTTCCGGCCGGATCTGAGTGCATCTTGCGGATGGTACTGACGCTAGAGAAGCGCTTGCGCATGAGGTCTCTGGCCAGGTTCAGATGCTCCTGCCAGGGGATGGTATATCCGAACGCTTTCGGTGATATGATCTCCAGCGAGGCTAGCATGATGGCGGTAGCGAGGCTTGTGTTGGAGACAATCTGGGTCGAGTCGTTCAAAGACAGTCGGAGAAAAGGAAATATGTCCTGAACCCAAAGCGCCATACGCATCTCGGGCTCCTTCTGTCGCACAAGTCTAGCTCTATGAGATGCTACGGCAAGTTAGTCGCCGGGTCAAACAATGCTACACGGAAGGGAGGTGTCAAATTTTCCGACGGCGTACCAGAGTAGGCTAAAAGGAGGCTGAGAAGATGATCATTCCTGACGGCCATTTGCGGAAGTATAGTCCGGAATGGGTTGGATTGCTGGTCATCGTATGGCATGAGAACTACTAAAAGTCAGCACGCGTACCAAGGTACGTCCATGGGCAGCATATGCCACTTGCCTCGAGCTGTGTGGTCAAGAAAATGATGCTAATAGTAGCGTTAGTGAGGCATCTTGCGAATTTTGGGGGTTGCCCTTACAAAATACTAAAGTCTTATTAGAAATGTCTTAAAGAAGGCTTGGAAGCTAGGTATTACTCACTAGTAGGTTCATTTTGTTCTCGATAAGCCTATAATGTCAAGAGTCAGCCTCTTTATCGAATCCTTTCTCGGCTAGCATCAGACTCACTTTTCCGGGAGTGGCTCAAGCGAGTAAGGGATCCTGATAGGAACAGGATTCTTGTAGTAATCGCCTCCTCCCGGAGACTGGGCTCCGAATCGAAAGTCAAAGGTAAGGGTGTCGTCCCCAGACTCGGTCTTGACATTGAAGTCCTGATCCGTGTCGGCCACGGCGGGCGGTGTCGGCGGCGTCATAGAGATGGCGTTCCTATCATCGTTTCTCCCAATGTCTTCGTCGATCCTCCCGAGATCGTATCCGTAGAGGTGGGACCCTTCCATATCTTCAGCGCCACATTCATAAATGTGTTGAGGGTAGCAGGTATGACTCTCTGTATTGGGACCACGCAGGGCAGTTCTGTGTTTAACACGATGGTGGAGTGGGATTGGGACAGCAGGATTTGCATTACCCTCTTTGACGCTGCTGCGGACAGGCCCAGGCCCAGGGGGGCAGGGGGGGCCAGACAGCAGCGAGTTTACCGAGAGACGGACGTAAGTCGGGTTCGACGACGAGTGGCTCGGCCGCCGTGGCAGCGCCGGGAGACGAGGTTGCGGATCATCGTCGCTGTAAGATGACGGCGTCGCTGGCGTCAGCGGCGAGCCTAGTGAGATGATACCAGGCGTAGACTGGAAGCGTGGCGGGAAGGTTGGGCTTGCCGCCGTCATCGAGGTGGGCGATGAGATTGCTGACTCTCGTTGGAATGGCTCGCTATCAATGGATTCGGATATGGACTTTGTTCGCTTCTGTGGGCGAGAGAAGGCCGTCGCTGAAGAGCCAGAAGGCCACTGCGTAGGCTGTGACCCTCCTGAGGCAGTGGCATCAGGGAACCTCAACATTTGCTCGCCCGGTCGAGGCGATGCCATAAAACCTGCCGTATTGCTGGGGCTTATAGGAGCCGCTGTGGCAATAGGAGGCTGAGAGAAGTTTGGCGACGCATTATCGCTCGAGTCAAGACCCCTCTTTTTCCTATCAACCTCAGTTTGGCTTTCGCCAGGCACCACAAACTGAATCGGGGAGTTAGAGAGCAGCGGGACTGTATTTGTGGGACTGGCGCTCGGCGGCTCTACCCAGTAATTGCTCCTGGCAGGGGCTTTGGGCTGGGGAGGCGTATGGTTTATAAAAGCAAAGGGGAGCGGCGGCCCAAGAGATGCATCGGAGCTCATCAAGCCCATTCCCCCAACAGTACCGCCTGACTCATTGCCCACCGAGTCCCTCTTGACCCGTCGTCCCTCCCAGTTAAGGCGGATACTATAATCGCAGGCATCGCCTGTCCTTTGGCAGCTAAGGAGATTTCGTCAGCAAACAGGTGACTTGGCATGTGTTGGGTTGGGTTTCCCCAATTTTTTTGGCCCAGCCAGTCACCCAGCAGTCCCTCCACAGCTTATTCTGATGCCATATGGACACCCGCCATCTTGAAGAAATGTCGGACTGATAAATCGAGATAGGAAGGAGCGAATGGATTATTACTTGATGCATGTTGGATGTTCCTCCCCGCACTTCACTTTCCGACCTTTACATGGCCTTGAAAATGGTTAGTTTCTTCTCTGTTCGGATGCTGCAAGTGCCATAGGTGACAGCGGGGTTGGTGGCCGAGGCTGTTGCGGCGGGCGCTAAGCGGGCCGGGTTACATAGTGTCCGCCACGGTTGCCCGTTGCGAAGACTGCCTCCAGGGTTCCGCAAGCCTGCTGGCGCGCGGCTTTAAACTCACCAACATCCATTTCGACTCCTCCTTTTGGGTTCCGGCGCGCCTGGCTTCTTGGGGCGCGGCATACTAGGGCCTGGACGTCATGCCCAGGCAGAACGATCTTGCAGTTCGTCTATTTTTCAACTAACACCCGTTCGGTCGAACCACGATGAGTGGGGCGGAAGGCGGCGCGAGGTTGGTCATACTACGCTGTGCTCGGGCGACGGGGGCGTGCTTCCACAGGGCAGAACCGACGTTCTTCTCTCTTGTCAATGCTCTGCCCGGCAAGACTTGGGGGGTCTGGCGTCTCGTCTTGTCCGCAAGCCGTCGCCGTGCGAGGCAACCAACGGGGAAATAAATAAAAAATTGATCAGACAGAGAAGGATGCAGAAGGGAATTCTCAATTCGGATGGCCCATTCAAAAGTTGGGGTTAAAGGAAGAAATGGGGGGAAAGCCCACACAGTTTGCGCCAGCTTTTGTTGGTTTTGTCACTTGCGGGGGATGTGACTGGTCATGGGTGATAAGGCTTGCTTTGGGTTGGCAATGCATTGGGCTCTCGCGCAAATTCGCTGCGAGAAGCGCGGGAGCGGCATCGGAAGATGCAACAATTGAACTTGGCCAATTTTCACTTCTTCGCCTGCCGTCCACGTGCATCCCACACCAGCCACCCTGCAGGCAGATCGTGGGGTGCGTACATTCTAGAGTTACAGCTGGATGAGATTGCACCAGCTCTATCAAAAAGCACCACCATGCTGGTGCTTCCCTGTCCGGCAAGTTGAAGTGACATACTCCTCGCGGCCGACGCCAACGAACAATGAATTTATGATGGAGAACTGGACAGAGAGTTGTCCGGCGCTTTTCGTAGATGGCGTCGGTAGGAATGGGAGATTAGCATTAGATTTACAGGCCTTCAGAGTAAAATGAAACAAATATGGAGGAGGGAGGCGGCACGGTAATGGAACACAAACAGCTATAGTATAGGGTTAGGGCTGGTATGCTCTTACATGTATCCATTAATGGGCAGAAACGTCGAGAAAAGCTGGAGCGTCTCGGTGTTCTGGCGAGTATATTTAGATCCCAGACTAGCAACCCTGTCTTAGGGTGGCTTTGAAGGCCCGGAAATTTCTCAATATGTGTGTTGGCAAGACGCCGACTAGTAGCATATTGAATGGTCCTCGAAGAGACCAGGAGAAAGCGAATAGCGATCCAGCTATTCGTATTCTCAGGCAGGATAATAGTGACGGAGTATAAAAGGCTATTAACATTGCTCCTATCTAGGCAAACCTGACATGGTAGACGATATAGAAGTATATGAGCCAACCGCAATAGTTAATGTCGCTCAAATAGTACAAAAGCTCTCGCTCATAATTTCCAATCAGCGCCCGTTTGGCGCGCTAGAATGATTTTTTGAAGGGGTCTCGTTGGTAGCCGGGGTGGCTCCCGCAATTCAAATTGACAGGGTCTCGTTCCGATGGCCCGTTGCCCGTCCCTCATGCAGCCGGGAAGCAGGCAGAGACGGCCGGGAAAACCCACATCCTACCCTCCATCTACGTGTTTGGCTGATCTCCCGCAGAGGCTCCCCCTCCATCCGAACTGCTTATCAACACCGGCTCGGCAGCTCTTCGTACTACACAACCTCAATGTTGAGGATTTTGATGTCTTCTTCTGGCTTATCCTTGTAGGTGCGGACCCCCTCGATCTTCTGGATTACGTCGAATCCCTGCGTAGCGCGTCCAAAGATTGTGTGCTTACCATCGAGCCAAGGCTGTTTGCGCGCGTTAGCGGCTGAACCATGCTGGTTGTCGGGGGCTCACTTACCGTCTTCTCGGTTGTAATAAAAAATTGGCTGCCGTTGGTGTTGGGCCCTGCGTTTGCCATGCTCAGTGTGTATGGCTTGTCGTGTTTGAGGGCACTGAATTCATCCTCAAACTCTCTTCCCCATATGCTCTCCCCGCCTGTCCCGTCGCCGAGAGGATCTCCTCCCTGGATCATAAACTTGCGGATAACTCGATGAAATATGGTGTTGTTGTAGTAGCCCGATTTGGAATGTCCGACGAAGTTTTCGACCGCCTTGGGCGCCTCTTTGGCGAAGAGACGGACGTGGATGTCGCCATATGTGGTGTGAATGACTGCGGCGGTTCCCGTCTCGGTCGGTCTGGCTTGTGCACCCACCGCTCCTTGCTGCTTGCCTGCAGACGGTCTTTCATTTTGCACATCTCTCGTCGACTTCGATATCTCTTCGTCGTTCGTGAATAGGTAGAATCGCACCTTACCAATGCCAGTTGCGACGAGGATCGGATCGACAATTTCTTGCTGCTGAAGGAGCGGGTTGCTCGATGCTGCCATGTCGATAGTAGTGATACCTTTCTTCTGCGGTCGCCCCTGATACATGGCTAAATTTACGGCGCGGAATGTCTCCTCTTTCCCGAACAATTTGATGACTCGGTTGGTGTAGGTGTTGACTACCTTGATGCCATACAGCGACCCGTATAGAATAAAGTTGCTGGACTCGTCAAATATGACGTTGGACTTGTTGGCGAAAGCCTTAGATTCCACTTCTCTTTCCAATCCGATCCGTCTCCCGTACTCGCCGCCGTCCAACTTGTGTGGTTCGGTGCCTGCTTGGTGCATTTCCTCGATGACTTGAAGAGATTCGTCGTATGTCCGAGTGAGTTTGCCCGTGGCAAAATCAAACAGGCGGACTTTCCTATCCGGCAAAGAGAAGGTAGCGAGTTTCTTCCAATCCGGGCTGAGAGTCAACGAGACGGGTACCGACTTGGACTTCTTGAAGTCAAAAAGGTTCGTCGAGCTCTTCAGCTCGAATACGGTGTCCGGCTTTTCGTAACTCCCGCTCGGACGCCAGTATTCCACCATGCCCTTCTCATCTGCCGAAACGACACAGTCGAACAAATCATTGAAAGCCATGGCCGAGACAGGACTTCGATGTAGGCCTTTCAGGGTATGTATCGGCTCTGCGTTTCCAGACTGCCCATCGTAAATATGCACCAGAGCTTTCGAATCTTCGGAGACGGCCAGCAACGAGACCGATGCACCCTTTTTATGGACCCAACATATGGTCCTCGGGGCATATTCGACTGTGATGATGTGAAGGAGGTCGAAGGTGATGACGTCGAATACCTTGATAGTCTGGTCCGATCCGCAAGAGGCAAAGCTTCTTCCATCCGAACTGGCCGTAACAGCGGTAATGCCGCCTTCGTCGTGGACCTTGAACTCCTTTACGAACTCTATACCCTCTGCGACCTTCTTCCAGAATTTAACGACTCCGTCGGCTGACGATGTGATGACAAAGTCAGTCTGTGCTGTTACCGTCACGAAGGAAATTTGGTCCTTGTGCATCAATGACTTGGAATAACGGCTCCCTTTCGGGAGGCCTGATATGTAAAGCTTTTCGTATGGGAGGACGCGTCGTTTCTTCTTTTTGGGCGATTCGCTGGGCAGCTGGGGCCCCATATCGTCGTCTGACGAGCCATCATCGTCGCATTCCGCATGGCCCCGTTTATTAGACCTCGTTTCTTCTGTATCGCTGGCCATTTTGTCGGTCTCTTTGAACTGGGAGGTGTAGAATCGTTGCGCTTTCTGGCACTCTTGCGACAGTTGCAAAGGCGTGTTTCCCAGAGGATGGGACCCACTAAATTTTGTAGCGAGGCTGAGCCCCACACCAGATCTCCGAAGAGGACCGATCTGGACTCGAGCTCGAGCTTCCAGTCTTTCTTCTTTCCTTACCTCAGCCTTTTTCGTCCTTCTTTCTCTATTAACTTTCCTCAATTCTTTTCTTCTGTTATTCAATCGTCATTTTCTCTTTTTCTTTATATTTTTCCCTTTGTTCTTAGTCCGTAAGTTTTTATGGTGGGGAAAAGAATTCCGGTCCAACATTTAAAGTTTTACCGAGCTTCGTCAACCAATCGGCACCTACCCCACCTGCAGGGCTGCAAAAAAGTCGTAAACCGCATCAGTAGTGGAGTGGAAAATTTCGCTTTCGCGGCCGACTTCTACTCGGATACTGACAAGCAGTCAATTCGCCAAAATGGCTCAACATGTCGTCGACGACGTTTCGGACTATTTCTCAGACGACGTCATCGATAAAGACACGGAAGAAAAAGAGCTTGAGACCCTTGTTCTCGGGGGTGGAAACGGCTTCCGCAAGTTCCTCTTTGAACAGCACGAAGCTTTGGGTGACATCAGCAGCTCTTCCAAGGCACTTCAGGTTTTCTCCGACATTGAAAATGTGCCAAACTCCCAGCTTTTCGAGTTCGATAATGCAGTGTCCCACGTGCCTTTAGCCACGACAGAAAAAACTTCACAGCCCGAGGACAAGTACGACGAAGAGCGAGACGGGCTTGCTTGGCATGATAGCGACGACGACCGGTTGCGGATCAATCTCGTAAGCGACAAGCGGCTGCGAAAGTTACGGATAGCACAAGATGAGGAGGAAATCTCAGGAAGAGAGTACCAACGACGTCTTCGCCAGCGATTCCTTGCCCTAAACCCTACCCCCAAGTGGCAGAAGCCATCACAAGGCGCGAGAAAGCGGCGGCAAGGGTCGGAACCCGACTCGGATACAGATTCTCTCTTAACGGATGAAGAAAATGAAGTTTCTGCCTCGCCCCTAGCCGAGTTTTTGCGGAATGTGACTCAGTTGTCTGGGCGAGGAACGTCAGGTAAAATGCGGTTGAGACCTGAAGTCATCGATATCCAACGATCTCGCGACATTCCCGACAAGCACAAGGACCAAGTCCTGAGCATATCCTTCCACCCGAAATTTCCCATCCTTCTCACATCTAGCCCGGCATCAGTGCTGTACCTCCATCATCTCGATGCGGCGGCTCACCCTACGCCTAACCCAAAGTTGACGTCCGTTCAGGTACGCCATGTGGATGTTCGGCGGTCAGAATTCTGCGGCCCGCAAGGCGACAAGATATTCTTTGCTGGTCGCCGAAGATTCTTTCACTGCTGGGACCTCGAGTCGGGCCATGTTGATAAGACCAGCATCGTCATCGGACATCAGCAGGAACACAACTCGATGGAAAATTTCCGGCTTAGCCCTTGTGGGAGGTATATGGGCATCATGGTATCGAGATCCAAAGGAGGTGGTGGAAATATCAATATTCTCAATGCCATGACTCGCCAGTGGATAGCTGCCGTCAGGCTTGATGGCCGTCTCGGCCTTGCGGATTTTGCTTGGTGGCAAAACGGAAATGGTATGACGGTTCTTTCAAGGGATGGTCTGGTGGGTGAATGGAGTATGGTTAGAAAGCGGTTTTTGTGCTTATGGCGGGACGAAGGGTGCATCAGTGGGACCAAGATTGCCATGGGAGGTCAGCGAGGGCCACGAGAGCTCGGTGGTGATCATTGGGTTGCCGTGGGTTCCAGTAACGGCATTGTGAACATCTACGAGCGTCAGACCCTGTTACAGGCCGGCAGCGACAATTTTATTGGTGCCGAGACGCGTCCCAAGCCGAAGCGAACCTTTGAGCAACTTGTGACGGGAATCACATCTATGACTTTCTCTGCAGATGGACAAATGCTCGCATTCGCAAGCCGCGAGCAAACGGATGCTCTCAGGATCGCACACCTCCCCAGCTGCACTATCTACAGAAATTGGCCAACCGCCCAGACCCCACTAGGCCGTATCACCGCCATCGCATTGGGGCCTAGGAGCGACATGCTCGCCGTGGGGAACGACACAGGGAAAGTGCGCATTTGGGACATACGGCATTGAGCAGTGTCTAAACATGTCACCCGTTTAACAGAATATGATTATTTCCCCCGAGACAAGAGTATCTATATTTGCTCGTGCCACGTGCAACGTGACCCTAGCCCACATATAGATATTCGTTGTTACCAAGCCATCACGCCAGAAGCCTCAGAAGCGCCTTTAAGGGGCTTCCGTTCGGGATGTTCCTCCTCGGAAAAAAGGAGTGGCAAACCCTAGTATAATCCTCCAGCTCGCGGACATTGCGGAAGAACATAACACCGACGGGCCTGCTAGGCGTCTCGAGGAATTGGCGAATATTGACATGAACCGTTCGGAGAGCCTGCACCGAACCCACCTTCTTGTCAGCCACCGAATCCTTGTGCGCCTGCAGTAAGCGAAGAATATCTATGCCTACCCTTCGACATTTCGACTTGCTGCTTAGATCCCAATCATCCTCGAGATCGAGATCACGACATAGGCGTTGCCAGTCATCGAGAGTTCCGTGCTGGAAGTACAAGTCCCACTCCGCGATGAGGGAATTGGCAGGCTTGCGGACCATTTTGTCGAGATGAATTATGTACTGATGCTGAGATAGAAGAGTACGAAGAGTAGTCGATCTTTGGCAATGATGCCGTGGATCATGGGCGTGTTGATGAGAGCACCATTTTGAAGAGAACTTAAACAGGGGACAGACGCTAATTGACAAACAATCAGGAGGTCTTCTCTTTGGTTCTATGATCTGGTTCAAGAAGCGGGCGGGAGCATACGGATCCATAGAGATCATTCAGCAATCTAAGGACCTCCAGCGGCCGGATCCCGAAAGAAGCCAGCCAACGAATAGTGCTTGACAGACAGCAAACAGAGATAGGTCCATGCTGCATAGACATCCTAGGAAAAGGAAACGATGAAGGCTTCAGCACGGCTGATGAGCTACTATCGTCAAAATGAACTCAGCAAGGTTACTGCTGAAGTACCGACTACGTCAAGTCTTACATGATGGATTCACACAGGAGGCCTTAATGAGCAAGCAAGGGAAAAGAGAGCATGCTCTCGGGGTCACTAATAGAGCAAAGAGAGGCCTAGCGGCAGTCTACGGCGTATATAAGGACGATCTCCAGCTTGCCCAGTCTCAGCTTTCTAAGTGACCCAAACAAAACACTTGAAATTACTTGAAGTCAGTCTGTAGCCCGTCTGAGTTGCGCAGCCGATGGAACATCCATCTCTGCGCGTTTGTCTCCTGTCAGAATCCGTTTCACAAGCTAGCTAGGTTCATGGGTGTTTATCGTGGATCACTCGTTGCCAGTTGGGTAGGGGTGTAACCCTTTGCTATTGACCTCCGAAGACGCCTAACATGACCTACTTATGGCCTTTAGAGCCCTAGGGCTTCCGCCTGACGTCACCCCACGCTTCCTTAACTTCCCGTTTCTACCAAGGTCGCCATTCGCATCGACTGCATCGGGTATCTGCATCCTCAAAATCTCCACAATGGTAGATGCGTTTGGCATCGGCGGTTGGGTCCACAATGGCCCCGCCACGTTCGTCCACTCTAATGCGGGCACGACTGAGGGGAAGGTTAGGCAAGCCAACCAAGCGCCGCGGAAGCTGAAGAATGGAGCATTTCTGCCGCAGAGTGGCAACTTTTACTCGTTCAGCTTCGTGCTAGCCTTAGCCATCGGGCATTGACGAAATTGGTCGGCGGCTGCACGAGATTTTATTGTTGTTCCGAAAAAGAACTTGATGTACCTCCGTACTTGAAGTCTACGAAGTAGTAGTACTTCCGTACTGTTCTGCCCGGACAATGGAATGGGGGAATATCCGTATCAGGGACAAAAAGCGGCACTGATTGTTTTTGTTTATAGGTAGGCAAAAACGATGCCCTGTTGCCCCCATCAACCACCCGCCATGCAGGCAAAAAAGTGCGCCAGATACCCGACTGGATGGCCTGATTGGTGGGGCCTGCTTGCGAGAAGATCGAGGGTTGAGATCTGCCCAATCTTTGCACATTCGAAAGCGGTAATTTTTTGGCGTGAGGAACAACAAAGAACTGGCACTACTGCCAATTCTACCTACTGCTTCCTACTCCGTAGACTTGCAGAGGTACCAGGTTCCCCTGCCACCAGCGGTCTGTGACTTCCTGCCGAGACAGTCCTTCCATAACCAAGGCATGCGTGTCTTTGGTTGCTCCTGCGCTGTACCTGCGCTCCATTGGGGGGGTCGAAACTGATACAGGAGCGTGGATGGATGCCCACCTAAGTGTCTGGCCTCTTAAAGCAGGTGACTGCCCACTATGTGCATGGGCTACTTACTTATTATTTCAGCGTCTTTAAATACAAGAAAGACGCGTTTCGCATTGGGTTTTACCTATAAGCCTTTCTATTATTCTTGCTACTCCCCTTCGTTCCATGAAGATTTGGTCACATATATCAGGACACTTTTCACCAGGCTTGGCCATATTCACAAAAGACTGAGTCGCAAACAACAAACTTGACGGGCAAATCTTATTCGGTCCTTGGAAATCAGCCATAGGACTCAGGCCCGCTCAGCAACAAGGAGATTTCGTTCTGGCTGCATTTCAACACCGTGGAAACCCTTTACAGTTTTGGTGGAGGACAACAGCATGGCTTGGGATGTGCGGCATGAGGGCTACTTTGACGTCGGTCAACCGCCACCACGCCCTAATAGGCGGTTTCCACTCATGGACAAATCCAAAACACCGCTGTCTGTCACAACTAAAGTGAGGTTTCCGGACCTCAAAATCGACTACTCCAGGACATACGAGGCAACTAGGGAGCTCCCGGTGACGGACGAATTATTCGAATGCCTACTCTACAGACTAGAGCACTCTTCGGAGGAGCTCATAACCCGAAGAGACTCTGGCGCGTTGCAAAGCTATGGGTCACGGTCCCCAAAGGTGCTCAAATATGAAATTCACTTCGAGATAGATGGGATGTCGCAGCCTAAAAAAGAGAAGGTATTTCGGTCCTTTCAGAAGCAGGCGACGACGATGGATCAGGCCAGGGAGGTGATCTTGGCGACTGATCGCATGGTGGGGCCTTTCTTGAAACGCCACGATGGGGGCTTCAGGTGGGTAGACGGACCGGTCAGGGAGCACTTCACCACGAGACCCGAGACTTCAAGACCGAGTATCGGCGGAACCCAGTCCCTCTTGTGCGTTCCTCGCTGTCGATTCATCGAAGCCACGCAGGACTACGAATTCGTTCCAGGCTACGAGATTCTGGTTTTCTTACAGAGTTCCAACACGGCGCGGCAGCAACGACTCGTTAGCAAGTCCATCCGGGTATCTAGTCGAGAATGCTCGCCGCTGAACTTGGAGCTGGGCGAAGACCTCCTTCGACGAGCATCTAATGCGCTAGATGGAATATTCGATTCGAGAAGAAACAGTCTTCTTCCTCGAGATCGTGGGGGCGAGAACCATTCTCTCACCATGGAGCTGCGAGTCAAGAACAATCTAGGCCCAGATTATGACCACCTCTGCCATACTATTCACAGCAAACAGGCGTTGTTCAGGGCGCGTGATGGATCGGATTGTGGTGGATTTCTCGAGAACGTCCAACTCGCTCTATCTAGAGTGGCGTCCGACATGGATCGAAACGTTGCGAAGCTGAATGAGCTAGAGATTAACGTCTCCCAACTCTCGGGCTCCGACTGGCAAATGGCCGAGCCCTTCACCATCTACCTTGACAATACAGTCTACTACTCGCATAGGAGCATGGAGGCTGTTATGGATCGCGTCCAAGCGGGAATCGCCGACATCCTTCACGGCCATTCCGCGCGCATATCGCTCTCCGCTCAGTACCGAGGCCATCTCATTCTCGATAAGACTTTGGTGGCCCACGAGGATCCTGAAGTCCTTGCACTATCTCCATCGGTTCTTCCCGACGAGGAGCGGGCCAACACCATCTCGATGCTCAAGCAGCGCATTTGGGCTGACATTGTTGCTGTGTGCAAAGACACTTGTAAGCTGAGGGAACCGACCGACTATCTTCCCAATCTTCACCTCTCACCAGATGACGGGCTGCTGCACCAGCGAGCCGATGAAACCGGAGCACTCGGCGACACCTTCGTCACACCTAAGAATAGGAGATTTTTCCCTGCGCATTTGTCGCATGGCTCGGCAGAGTCAAACTTGACCAGCTTTGCAAGTGCCTCAGTGGGCCAGAGTCAGGTGTTTTCTCGGGGAGACAGGGCAGATGATGTCGATGATTCGACGCCACCATCCACGCCAAGCCTGGTGGACGGAGAAAGCGAAACCCCGCGAGACAGCCTCCTGGTCACGCCGCCGTCCGAGACGAAATCCAGCCCAGGAGGTAACGAACCCGAATCCGCCATTGGAGGCTTGCACATTGCGGATGACGATGTTAACGCCACTGTAGTCCGCGAGTTTGCCTACCTTGACGAGGCTGCGGAGGAGAAGTCCAAAGGCTTCGACGCCGAATCGGAAAGGCGGCCCGCACACCCACAAGCTACGCACTCCCACTCGATTCTTGACACGCCGACACCCGTTAGGAATTTGGTTAAGCTTCCGGCACATCCTGAATTCCCACCCAGCCCATCGAAAGCACCCTTTGCGCTGTGCGGTGAAGAGGTGGCGACACCGACCCTGGAGGCTCACGCAACTTCGGATGAAGAGACGCCGAGGGCGGAACCTGTCATGGAACCCATTCTGGAAGGAATCCTGGAATATGGCTGTGAGCTAGTTGATTCCGAGACCGAGGATGATGCGCCAGCCGAGAAATTACAGCTTGAAGAAGCCGTGTTGGAGACACTGGAGGAGAATGCACGCTTGGTGGTAATCGAAACCGTAGTAGAGGGCGTCCTTGAAACCGCAGGGGAGAACAACCAGACTGAGCCAGAGGATTGCAAAACTCAGAACGCAGCCGAGGCGGAAATAGGAATGGAAAAGGAAACGACTGGGGAAGGGTCGCCTAGCTTCGAAACTGAAAACTCTACCGCTGGTGGGATGACGACCGAGGAAGAATTGGCAAATTCTCAGGAAGTTGATAACAAACCGCCAGACATATCGGCTTCTGTTGCGATGCCGGAGCAAATGGTCGATTGTGCGACGGCGCACACATTGTCAAAGAGCTGGCCCGTACCTGAACCTGTGGAGGCTCATCACTCTACTGACGACTGTCTCCCTGAGCCCCCGTCGGCCGAAACGGAAGACCCGTTCGAAAGTGTCGGAGCTGTGGAGATGGATTATTCGACGTCGAACAAGGACGAAATCCTATATGTCTCGGTCCCTCTTCAATACCCATTCCATGCCGAGGAGCAAGCGCCGATGGAAGATGGAAGCGCTGTAGAGGAAGTACTTCTCGGGGATCCCATCCTCCCAGTCTCGCCAACCAAAGAGACACGGGCGGTGGATGACGAGCAGCCAACCTCAGTACCTACCTCTCGACGACTAAGCAGCACGGCCCTCATGCCACGTCCAACATCGCTCCTCCCAGCCTTTCGCCCATTCAGTAGCCCCTTCTTTCCGGCAACGGAGAGCGTCAGCTCGTCCCCGATCCTCCGCCCACGGTCCGCCATCCCGTTCGGTGGCCGGCCGTCCCACTTGCGCCATCATTCCATGTCGACTGCCAACTATCTCGGCCTCCACGAGGAGCAGCTCTTCTCCGCTCCGCTCCAGGATGCGCTTTTCGGGTTCCACTCACGGCCGCAGTCGTCGAGGAATTCGCCAGCCCTGCGGCCCATCACGGCACATGCGATGCTGCCACCACCTATTCCGGCTCCCGATGACACAAACACTTATTGGAGCGCGAGCGGGAGCATCGCCGCGGACGAGAAGGAGGGGATGTCGAAGAAGAAGGATAGGGGGCTGAAGAGGATATTGAGGAGACAGAAAACGGAGGAGGTCAAAGACAGTGGTGGGGTGAACGCCATTCCGGGCATGATGATCTTTGCGGCGGGCGTTACGATTGCTTCGTCCATGTTTCATCGGGGGTGAGATGCCCCCTGAAGCCTTGGGATGAACAGGTTTCGGTTCTTTTCCTTCATGGCGAATGAGATATGCAGTCGTTAGGTTTTTTACTTGCCGTTTTGGTCTTGGGACGGGAGAGAGGTACGCAAGGCAGGGGAATAGCATGGAAAAGAGATAACGGAGTTTCTGTTTTTGCCGGGTTGCATGGAAAAATACATGGCATGGGTGTTAGGGTTGCATACAGAAGAGGATGCATGGGACAGTAGGCTCAAGATTGGATATCTAGATGCAATGCATTGAGACGCATATGCCAGCGTTTTGCTTGGATGAACGTCTATCGGGCAATAGTCAGTAGAGTTCAAAACCACATTTCCATCGTGAATCCTCAGTCACTCCTCTGCCCTTTTTGTTCTTTTATCCCTCTATTCCCATTTCCGACAGGGGAGTAGCTCTCCTGATGACATCTCCTCAACTCCACGGAATGGTATCTAAATACATGTGGCCTCCCCGAAGAGCCCCCTTCTTGCAAGTACCTTG
>Ga0247774_1000112_pt1 | contig 37407 bp, 21 predicted proteins | sample UWRJL001104B6_FD_179933 | JGI IMG/M metagenome (GOLD analysis project Ga0247774, IMG submission 179933) | Plant litter microbial communities from Arlington Agricultural Research Station in Wisconsin, United States - UWRJ-L001-104B-6 | ecosystem: Environmental > Terrestrial > Plant litter >...
AATAGGTCAAAAGGTTTCTTGATGCCCCTAAGAAACCTGAGATGGGGTTGGTAGACACGTTAGGAGCTACGATAGCTGGTTGGGCCATGTGCTGATGAAAGCAAAGATGGTGGCAAACAGGGGGCAAGGCCGACGGGTCTTGGCTCGGAAGGGATGGTGTCTTCGGCCGAGACACTCTCGTGATTTCCACAAGGTGCCGAAAATCCGAGTATTCCTTTTACTGTGTCTTCTGTGGCCCCTAATGACGCGCCTAGCTCTCGTAATCGTAGCACGTGTGGCAGATGCTACGATGGCGGGTAGAAGAAAAATGGGCATGTCGCAGCCAGTCCAGCTTTGTCGCGGCTCCCCCGTATTCTATCGGCCATCTTCGCGACCGCCATGGTAGTGTTGTCTCTTCAAGATGACATTGCAACCTTCCATCTCGTGCGCGTACTGTGGTGGGCATGGAGTCAAGGATCTTTTTGTTCGGCAGAAAAGGCCGAGATCTTGATCCTTGGTAAATGAAGGGCTGCAGGATGCAGGTCGTGAGGTGGGTGAGCCGCAGCTGCAAATAATAAATCAAATCCCCGGGTTGCAAGATCACTCCTAGTTCTGACCCAAAAATCCCCCGCGACGTCCCGGATTAAGGAAAACATGCCCGGAAAAGATAAGCAGGAATGATCTGGAGAGAGACGCGCCGCAGTCGATCCCGGTACTCGGCCCCCCACAATCTGAGCCACCTCCCGAAATAATCTCGGCAGATGATCGCAGGATCCACCGAGGAAGCGACAGCGGCGCCGTCTTGGCAGCCACCTTCCCGACTCGAACCATCTGGCCGAGAAAATGACACAATGCTATCAGTTAATATCGCCTGTGCTGGAAGGGATGCACGAGACAAAGTTATGGGATGAAAAGGATCATGATGTGACGAGTTTGAATTTACGTGAGACGGGAATGGGGACTGGAGGAGAGCTCCTTACAGTGCAAGAACTAACCCTAAAAATACGACCCTAAAACCATGCCATGCAAAATGCTCGATTGCAAACATGAGAGAAACAAGGCTATTGCCGCGGAAGTATTAAAAACACATAAGCGAATTCGAATGGTAGGAAATACAGGTACACCAAAAATTAGCATTACTTGGTTTCGATCCAAGGACCCCTGGGTTATGAGCCCAGTGCTCTACCCCTGAGCTAAAATGCTTGCCGCTTGCTGAAAGACTATGACTGCAAACTTGTTCAAGAAACATTGCACACTTCGTCTAAAATATGCCTCTAGCTTCCACCAAGTGAAGTGCTACGAGTCGCCTAAAGACCACAAAAAAAGAAACCTGAAAAGACCAAAAAGAAAAATCAATATCTATTCATCCGCTAATAGACTTCCCCAAAATTTCAACAATCGACTCTACAATTTGCCTGGCTTTCTCCTTCGAGACTCGCTGTTTGGTGCCAAAAACACCGATGTTGAGGCCGGTGGATGTTATGGATGCCTCAATGTCAATGGGGTCCTACATTGGTTAGCCATGTGTATATAAGAGTGCTTTACAGGTGGTATTGGGTGGCCTTACGGGATAGCTTGCGGCGACGGGGTTGTCCTTCAACCACCCTGGAACGGCAAAATCCTTCGAAATATGCTTAGGAGGTGGAGCTCCGGCTAGAGATATGGAGTAAGTCCTTTCTCTAGACGACCCCGTCTCGAGAATATCGGTGCCCAGAAAGTTGACAAACGAGTCAATCATCACACCTGTCCACCTGTGCACCTCCCACAGTCCAACCGTTGCGTTGGAACCTTCACTGATGGCTAGCAGATCTCGCTGGACCTGCGCTGCGACCTCAAGGATTGGAAGTTCAGGTTGAACAGCAACATTGAGCGGAACAAGATTCAGAGTCGGGTATACTTGTGGCAAGTCTGGTTGGAAGGAGCGATTGGCGAGGTAAATTCCAAAGGCGACCGACTGAACACCATATGCTTGTGCCGTAAGAACGCGGGCATAAGCGGCGAAGAAGAGAGCTTGAAAAGGGATTCCGCGTTTTGTACATGCAAGTTTGAGCCGCGAAACATCGGGGATGGCAGCAGGTACGAAGAGGGAAGTCCTCGATGTAGCCTCTGCTGCTTTGGTCTGCTCTGACCGAGGCTGGAGTGGCTGGCAGCCTTGGAGGTAGTTCGTCCAGAATGCGTGCCGTTCTGAGTAAGTCGAAGTGGAAGCGTGCCTCGCAGTGAACGGTTCCCATATATTGCGGGCATTTCCTGGGTCCGGGGTAGTCGGCACATCTCCGCAGAGATCGCAAAGTCGCCTCATGATTGCTGAGAGGCTGACCGCGTCATAAAGTGCATGGTGGATTCGGAGGTCAAGAATCCATGCTTGGGAGCTATTCTTTGTCACGCAGAGCTGGACAAGCTCATGGCCGTCGAAGCTGGAGGACTCCTGGGTCGGGTCATGACTCCCAACCATAGCTCGTTTCGTGGCGCCGGCCGAAGCTCCTTTGAGGACTAGCTGGAGAATCGGCCAGTCCCCTCCACTTACCACGAAGTAGGTCCGCAAAATCTCATTCTCGGCCACGCACGCCTCCCACGCTTTCTGGATTTCCGCCTCATCTTCTGGCCCAGTCAGATTGTACCTGAAGCTGGGGAAGACAACAATCCCACCAGAGTTTTGCCATGTTGTCAACATGTATACTTGCATCGGTAGCGCGGGTAGTATCTTCTCCACGTCATCAGGCGAGACATCAGCCCTGCGACAGGCTTCCTCCGTGTCGAACTTGATGTCGTCCAGCAGCGGGCCAGTCGTGAGCGCTGTTCCAGGGCCTTTCTCTCCACGTGTATTGGAGACTCCCATTTCCTCAACTGAGTTCGCGGTGAGGAGTTGTCTAACGGTGAGATTGACGCCTCGAGCCCGCAAGTTAGCGGCTACTTTTATGGCGCTGATGGAGTCTAGGCCGAGGTGGTACAGACTCGCCGACTTGGAAATGTCTGACACAGAAACACCCGACATCTCGGAAAGTACCTCCCGAATGATCTCTTCAGTCCGTGTCCACGAGATATTTGGGTGTCCATCGACCGGGCTAGCTGACGCCTCTTCATTTTCTTGGGAGAGTTGGGCTAACTGGATATTGGGCAGACCGCATATAGAAACCCCAAACTGGTCGAAAGCCAAGACGTCCTTGTCATTGGGGTGGCGAAGCAGATATTCCAGAACCTGGTCAAGTCGGTGCAGAAGCAGGCTTGCATCCTCTTCGCCCATGACCGAGCCATCGCAAGCGGTCCTCCATACCAACTCCTCTCCAAGCACCTCCATCTCGACACACACGGGATACTCTACGGTTGCAGAGCTCTCAACCGATTTCATAATTGGCTTCCCTTCCTTGTGTTCGGTTGGAGACTTTTGGAAGAGAAAGAGCGTGTTGAACAGTTGCTTGGGCTTTCCCTTCGCGGCAGCCACGGCCATTCTGAGAGGATACGACTGAACGTTGCGAATGCTGCGCATGTTCTCCTCCATGTACCGGAGGAACTCGATGGCCGTCCCATGCAGTACGCTCCTCACAGCCACCGTGTTCATGGTCGGGAGCATTATTCTTTCCGCATTGTCAAAGTCTCGGCCCGAGAGGACCACGCCGAAGGTGAGATCCAGAGACGCGGACAAGCTAGCGAGGACGCCAGCCCAGCAAGCCTGCCCCACAACCTGAAGGGATATACCATTAAACTTGCTAAAGGACATGATGGTAGATCGCCGGATGGTGGAAGTTGCCTCGACGCGATGTACATTGTCAGTCGTGGTAAAATTTGCGAGTCTTTGCGGCAAAATTGTGGGCTCGGCATCGGCAAGATACCCGGACCAAAATGTTCTCGCACTCGCACCTGAGGTGATCGTCCTCCGGAGGCCATCTGCTGACGGTGGCCGGTCAATATATTTCCCGTTGTATGCGTCTTCCACATCTTGATGAAGAAGAGCGAGCGACCACCCATCATATAGAGCATGCGCGATGGAGAGGAGAACAAAGCGCCGCTTCCCAACCGTCAACACATGAATTTGGAATAGCCCCGACCGGCCTGGTGCCGCAGCCGCAGTAGATTTCGCATCCTCGATGACAGAATCCACTTCTTCCATGCTCTGCAACGTGCGGACAGAAATGCGGAGCTTAGTGTTCCGAAGGACAACTTGGCAGAAGGAGATGTCCAGCGTCGGATCCAACACCTCGACGAAAATAGTTCTCAAGATGGTGTTTCGAGTGTACGTGGTCTCCCAGGCATCCATCAACTTGCCAATATCGATGTCGGATCCAACTTCCAGAAGATCATGATTGAAGTAGCGACGGAATCCAGACTGCATCATCTGCGATACCATAGCCTCTTGGAGAGGTGTCGGGGGAAGGACATCCGCAGCCCGCAGCCAAAGTTGCTGGTCATGGTTTTCGATATAGTCACGGATTTTCTGGGTGAGGCTGCTATAATAATCTGGCTCAGGGTCTTGACCAAGCTCGACTTGAGCCCCCGCATTTTCTTCCTGGAGCAGCGAAACAATGATTCCGAGATGTTGGCGGTGTGTCATATCCCGAGCGGCAAGAACGACACCTCGAGACTTGAGCCTAGCCGAAAGTTGTACGACGTCGATGCTGTCAAGTCCGAGATTGGTGAGGCTTAGGCCGCCGTGGAGATCTTGAAGGGGCACTCCTGACTGGTCTGAAATCTCGTCGAGGAACACCTGGGATCTTGGCGTGAGGTTTTCCGGGAGAGCTTCAGTCTCCTGCTGCGAGGGATGTCCCCAGCGGGGATCGCGCTGCTGCCCTCTTGATGTTGTTGGGACGGACTGGTCTTGGAGGGGAATGGTGGACAGGTTCTTCTGGAGCCCTTCTTCTCCTTGACCGAGCAGGATGGTGACTGCGTCCTGAAACTGTCGCAGCGCAAGGCGCACACCTTCTTCATTTGCTGTCTGGCTGCTAGTTAGAAGTAAAACCTCAAGCTCGCCAGATCGTTTCAGCGTCGCCTCAAAAGCAAGGGGATAGTCTGCTCGCGGCGGCTGATCCTCTACAAGCCAGAGGTCACCAAAGCCCGGTTCCTCGGCTGCAAGCTGGAAAGCAAAGAGGTTGTCAAACAGAGGCTTTCCGCCCGAACACCATCGTTGGATATCCTTGAGCGGAACATGTTGGAATGCGGAGACGGCAGCGCTGAACTGGTGGCATCGTTGTACCAGCGATGCGAATGTCTCCCCCTCTGGAGACTTTCCAGCGAAGAAGGGGACAGTATTGAATAGCGGACCAATTGTCTTCTCGATCCCTTCAACATCAATGGCCCTGCCAGACACGACGATCCCCATGGTGGTTTCAGGGCAGAACTGACGCAGAGTTGAGACCCACAGTGCGAGGATGACTGACTGGATGGTAACGCCGAGGGATCGTGCAACGCTATCTAGGGCCTCGGTTTGGTTGTGGCTGACCACTGATTGAGCAAACGATCCAGCATCTCCTGTGCCATTTTGATTTCCAGGAAGGAAAACCTCAACCGATCTCCAATTCTGGAGGTGCTCGGCCCAGAACTGTCGGCAGTAGTCGTACTTCCAAAGGGGACCAAGCGGAAGGGCGTCTATGAATGCAGGACCAGCATCCACAGTAACATCGGATCGATAATGAGCCGCCACAGACTGGAGAATCAGGTCGAAACTGGCGCCGTCGTATATGGCGTGGAAGATATTTGTTGTTAGGCGCGTCTTTGAAATACCATCTCGGTTGTGTTGTGAGACCAAAAATTCGAGTGGCGAAGTGATGTGACTTGAGTTCGCCTCGATCCATTTTTCAAACATAGCTGGAATGAGTTCGTCTGCCTCTTCACCCTCTAGCTCAGTCCATCGAATATTTGACTCGCGCCTTGCTACCTGGCAGAAGCCATCCGGGGTCAGGACAAATTGTGTTCTCAAGATGGCATTCTCAGAAATCACGGCCTCCCATGCCAGCCTCAGGCGGCATAGATCTGTAGCCTCGCACAGAATGAAAGAGAATGTGTTGAAATACACTCCCTTCTTGACATCCCCAGCCAGAGCCCTCGAGATAATCCCTAGCTGAAGCGGCGTGCACGGCGCAACATACTCGACATCCCCAACTCCGATGCCAAGCTCCCGACAAGCGAGGGGCCGATACCGATGGCTGCAGGCCAGTGAAATCTGCCTAGACTCGGCGACGAGGTTCCTCACATCCGGCGTTGACGCGCTTGCCAAAGAGGCGAGCAAATCGCCGAGCTTTGGATGTCGAAGGAGAGTTTCCGGCGTTGCCGCCTTGACCCCTTTCCTTTTCAGGGCTCTCGCCAACCTCGGTATGGTAATGGAGTCGACGCCAAGCTCAAATATGCTTGTCTCTAGTGAGATACTGTTGGCGTCTAAGCGGCAAAACTCTGAAATGATCTCGATCGTCAACTTATCGACGCCTTTCATCTGCCCAAATTTCAGGCCATCGCTCGGGACATCTGATGCTGAAAGGCGGGACGCAAGCTCAGGACCAAGACTCTCGAAAAGGCGACTTAGGTCCCGAAGCTCGGCCTTGTTGTTCCGCGAGAGAGGTATGTAGGGCAGCTCAATGACGTACGTGGGCACCATGTACGCCGGGATTCTCACCATGCAGGCCGCTCTCGCGTCGTGGCATAGCCGAGCAGAATCGGCTGTCTGCACAACCTCGAGACGCCCACGAGATTGGCCCTCCTTCGCCGGTTGCGAGGTAATGAATGAGACTAGGAGATCCTTTCCCGTTTTTCCATGCTTGGCGACGACAGTAGCAACATCTCGAACTGCCGGCGTACCACTTTGAATGGCATGGTTGATCTCGCCGAGTTGGAGTCGCTGACCACGCAACTTGACTTGGTCATCAGCCCGACCGAGGAAGTCAAACGACGCGTCGCTCAGCAGCCGGACGAGGTCGCCTGTGCGGTACACGCGCTCTCCAAATCGCTCCAGCGTCGGGAAGCGCTCTTCCGTCAGTTCGGGCCTGTTAAGGTAACCTTTGCCAACAAGCTTCCCTGACACGCACAGCTCGCCAACGCCGCCCTTGAGCACGGGCATCTCAGTCCCCTGGTGGAACACATACGTTCCCACATTCGGGAACTGGTGGCCGATGTTGATGGGTCGCCCTGTGGACGGTACCCTCTGACGCATGGTGACACCGATGGTAGCTTCTGTCGGACCGTATGCGTTGTAAATAACGCCCTTGGGTCCCCAGGCATCAAGGATGTCTTGCTTGAGCTGCTCTCCTCCCGTGATGAAGACACCTTTCCACAAGGAAGGGACATTTTCCGGCTTCACGAGACTTGCCAGACTTGGCGTCAGGTCAATGTGCGTGATGCTGAGCTTCTTGATACATCGTTCAATGTCATCAAGGATCAAGTCGCGAGGAGTGGCAACGACTGTCATGCCGACAGACCAACTCCAATACTGCTCCAGGACGGAGACGTCAAAGTGGAGGGATGCAAACTGGAGCCATTTGGAGGACGTATCCCAGTGACCCCTGAACAAGCCTTGAAAGGCCATCATTGCTTGCACTGCGTTTTCGTGCGTGATCTCGCATCCCTTTGGCATGCCAGTTGTCCCGGATGTATATAGACAGTAGCAGGGATCAGAGGGTAATATAGTCTCAGGTGTTGTCTCCTGGGGTGATGAAGCTGATGTTTCTGCGCAGATGTCTAGGGCGCTGAACATCTCGTGCTGGATCTCGAGCATCCTCACTTCTGTATCGAAGCTTAAATCACTGGATTCTCTAAGAAGAAGAGCTGTAGCATGCGAATCTTCGAGAATGAAGGCCTTCCTAGCCTCAGGAGCGGCGGGGTCAAGTGCCAGGAAGCAGCATCCAGCTTTCAAAATGCCCAGAATCGAGAAATACGCCTCGGGGCACTTGTCGAAATGGATGGCGACAATTGATTTGGCGGGAACACCCTTGGACTTTAGATGCCGTGCTACCTTGTTGCCGATCTTGTCTAGTTCTGCAAATGACCATTTTTTGGTTATTGGTTGGCCATCATCACCAAATCGGGACACAAATTCGAGTGCCACCTTTTCAGGTTGCCGAGCAACTTGCAGCTCGAGCAGTCCGTGGAGGAGCATGGCGTCGGATGGAATTTCGGATTGAATTGCCGGCATGACTGAGAAAAGATGCGGCGACCTGGCCCATAGCCCATCCTCATCACCGTCTGGATACACAACTAGGTGTTTCAAGGCACCCTCGAACTGCTGGAGAATAATTGTTGCTTGTTCCTGCGGCACTACATCCGTGCGGTGCGTGATTCGAAGCTTGATATGTCCGTCAACAGGCTCGACTTCGAGGGAGACAGGGAAGTCCACAAAGCCATCATCCCGTTCAACCCTCCAGGGGCGAGGCGTCCCAATTCCAGAGGCTCCTCTCTGATATACCAGCAGCGTGTCGAACAGCCGGGTCCCAGGGTGTCCGACCCACTTTTGGACGTCAGAGAGCCTCGAGAACTGATGCTCATACAAATTCTTGTTAAGTTCCATCATGTCTCTCAGAAGCTCTCGATTCGACTTGACATTCTGGGCAACGACGGGAACCGTTGCGATGCACGGAAAGACAGCGTCCTGTATCTCGGCATTTCTTCCTGACATGACAACGCCAAATATAACGGAGTCCTCGCCAAGATATGAAGACAGCACTCTTGTCCACGCGGCTTGGATGGCGGCCTGAACCGAGATATTTGCTTTTTGAGTGGCATGGCGCAGATTTTTGATCGACAGGGATGCAGTCAAGAGTTGAGAGAGTACCTCGCCACGCTCAACACGGAGGGGGGTCATGACCGGGAAGCTGTTGACAACTGCCCTGTCCGCCTTCGCCCTCCAAAACGTTTCTGATGGCCCTTGATTTTTGGCGCAGGAGAGCTCCAGAATGGTGCCCAATGCCGTCACGAACGAACCCTGTTGAACGGGTTTCTTGCCGTTCATGCATCGGCCCAAATCGTCGAGCATCAGGTCGAGAGAGTGGGCATCGTACAAAGCATGATGCAAAACAAGGTGCATGGAATGCTGGCCGGTAGAGTCGTCAAGAAGTAACAGAGTCCTCCACGGAGGCTCTTGGAGTGACTGCAGGGCAGCTTGGCGGGCATCCAGCTTCCACTTGCCGACGCTGAACTTGGACGCCGCACTGGAATTGACCGATATGGGAACTTCTCGCATTCCCACGCCGTATTTGATCATGGCATATGGTGTATCCACGTCATCGGGATCATCTACCACTGTAAAGCCGGTTCGGAGTATCGGATGCGTCGCAACGACGGCCTGCCAGCTGGCTACTACTTCCGGCACGGGAATATCTTTCTCCAGGACCAGGTGAAGATAGTTGAAATAGTTTTGGCCGCCTGATCGAACAAATTCGGTCAACATGGCGGACTGAACTGGAGTGCATGGGAGGATAGCTTCAAAGTCACCAATATCGGAATTAGAGGCTACGACTCGTCCTTGAAAGGCACGATAGTCAATCGACATGGTGGGCTCGCTCGGTTCGGTTGGTACACCTTGTTTCTCGAGAAGAAGACTTGCTAGCGCCGCGCAGGTGGGATAGCCAATAACATCGGTGGCGGTTACGTTCATGCCTTGTGCCTTGAGGATCGAGGCAATCTGCACGGCGTTGATACTGTCGAGACCGAGCTGGAAGATGGTTGTCTGTCTCTGGATTGTCGTTTCCGGAATCCCACCGAGCTGGGAGAGCACTCTGCGCATTCGCAGTTCGACGTCGGTCCAGGATATATTAGGGTCTGCTGCAGCCGCGGCAAATCCGGTTTTGGAGTCCCGTTCGACTGGAACGAGACGGATGGCTTGTTGGACATGGTCTGGTAAGTCTTCGAGTTGTGGGATAGTAGAAGATGGGAACTGGATGGAGAAGCTCAGGATATGATTCATGGCGTCGGCAAGCGCGCTGATAAACTGCCGTGGGAATCTTCTGCATTTGTTAGTGCCCGAAATTGGCTTTCCAAAGAGTACTGGAGACAGACTTACCCGTCGTAGTGCAGATTAAGATGAATTTTATTGGCGTCTGAGTCTGGGACAATCTCGCACACCAGAGGGATGTCCATAGCACCATCATCTGAGATCAGCTCCCAAATATCTGTATTAATGGGGGCCTTGGGCGGCTGCAGCAACAGGATCGTTTCAAAGAGACCTTGCAACCCTGCCAACTTCTGCACACGCCGCAAGGGAGTGAACTGGTACTTCATCGCGTCCGCATTCACACGGTGTAGATGCCGAAAGAGGCCAATTGTCTGGCTTTGGTGCGAAAGATTGACCCTCAACGGAATGGTGTTGAAGCACGGGGCAACAAGGCGGTCGATGCCCTCCACGGCGATGGTGCGGCCGTTGACTACATTGCCGAAGCAGATATCCACTTCGTCCATGGCAATTCGTAATGTGCTTGCCCACGCCGCCTGGGAGACCGATAAAAGGGATAAGCCGAGCGATTGAGCCTTTTCCTCCATGGCCTTGAGTTGGAGGTCGAGCCTGAGACTGAGAGTCGTTTGCGACATCTCGACTGAAGCACTGCGCGAGAACTTGGCGGGACAGAATGACTGGAACTTTTCTCGCCAAAAGTCATCCGTATCTGGACTGAGGTCGAGTGCTTCTCGGAGAAAAGGTTCATAGGGTACCGAAGGTCGTAGCTCGAGCCCCCGGGCCAGATTCTCGACTTCCTCAAAGAGCAGGGACATTGCCACACCGTCGTATATGGCATGGTGACAGAGGAAGAAGAGAAGTGGGGTTCCATCCCTGAAGGCTACTGAATGCTCTAGCGGTGGCCTCATTGAGTCGACTGGGTCACCAACCGCCCGCTCCATCTTCGCAAAATGGAGGTCGGGTACCCAGTCGCTGCTGCCCATTTCCCACCGCAGAGGTGCAGTCTTGACGACGACCTGCGCAAACGGTCGCTCCGAATCTTCGGTAGATACAAAGCACGTTCTTAGAATTCCATGCCTCTCCACCATAGTCTCCCAAAATGCTTTCAAATCTCGCGGCGGAATTTTGAGATGCAGAAGCATGCGATTGTAGTAGGACCCAGAGCCCGTGGCAAGCATGGCCTCTTGGAGCGGTGTGCAGGGAAGGACGGCTTCCACCTCGAAGCCGACACCCTCGAATTTCTTGCTTACCGAGTCTAGGAATTCTTGACTGAACCAAGAGGAATGATCCCGAGGCACGGCAAGTGATTGGCTCGTTCTCACCAGGCGTGCCGTCAATTGAGCAACCGTCGGGTTCATGAGAATATCTGACACGGCCACTCTTCTATCGAAAACCTGAGACAGGTGCTTGGCGACAGAAATGGCGGTGATGGAGTCGAGGCCAAGGGCTGCTAAGGGGGTCCATCTTCCGATCCTCTCAGTGAGATGCAAAGCCGCCAAAAGTTCATCTGCGACCTGCTTTTCGTCGCCTGACCACTCGGAGTCGACTGGCTCCTCGTCCACGCGAGAAGACATCCTTTTCAGGTCTTGAAGCGTGATGTTGCCAAAGGCGGCCGCTAAAGCTTGTCGATCAATCTTTCCGCTGGCAGTCCGAGGCACCGCAGACACTGGGACCAGATACGATGGGATCATGTAAGCCGGGAGCGCGGCTTCAAGGGTTGCAAAAATCGCCTTTCGAGTCTCACTATCATCATCCGGAGACAAGACGCGGAATCCAGAAGAAAGAGCCTCCTGATGCGTATAGAACAAGGCAAGCTGCTTCGGCGACTCGTCATCTCGGCGGATCACAGTCGTGGCACAAGAGGACGTCTTCCTTGTGGATGCGACGATGCTCTCAATCTCGCCCACATCAATTCGCTGACCACGCAGTTTCACTTGATCGTCCAAGCGACCCATGATAATTAGAGACCCGTCGCAAAGCATCCTCCCAAGGTCTCCACTTCGATATATGGTGCCAAGGTTGGATTGGGTGACAAACTTCGAGGCCGTCAAATCTGGCTCGTTTAGGTAGCCTTTAGCAACCTGGTCACCTCCGAAGCATAGCTCTCCCACAGCGCCGAATGGGACCGGAGTCGGACTTTCTGGGTATAATACAAACGCAGAAGTGTTTTCAAAGGCATGGCCGAGGTGTTGAATGTGATCGCCATCCTCCATCTTCTTGACGGTGCAGATGTTGGTGGTTTCTGATGGTCCGTAGCCTTGGTATAGCACACCTTTCCACTCGTCAAGCACAGCCTGCGTCATGGCCTCGCCAGCCGTCACTAGGAACTCGACATTCGGGAGTGCGCTGCGTCGAACTAGGCCTGCCACAGTTGGCGTCATACTGAGGTGGGTGACTTGGAGGCTTCGAATGGCCAGCTCGAGATCTTCAAATAAGATGTCGTTGACAGCAGAGCAGAGACACATGCCCGTCATCCACGCGAAGAACATCTCAAACACGGACACGTCGAATGCTTGCGAGCAGGCCTGCAACATACGAGAGTCTGTGCCGGTTGGGTATATGTGTCGCAACATCTCGAGGTTGCTCACCATGTTTTGCTCTGTGACGACGACGCCTTTCGGCGCACCGGTGGTCCCTGATGTGTAGATGACATAGGCGGCGCGACTAGGGTTTATTGGCCGAGACGGATTTTCAACCGACAGATGTTGCAGAGCCGCAGTTTCAACATTGAGAATTATGCAGGACAGCGTCTCCAGTGATTCGTGAGTAGCTGTGTCTGTGACGATCAAGCTTACTTTGGCCTTGTCGATGATGGTCTGGACTCTGGCTGTGGGAGTTTACGGAAGAAGTGGTAGGTATGCGCGAGCTATCTTGAGAATTCCGAGAATTGAGGCGTAGAGCAGCGGGCTTTTCTCCATCACGACCATGACTGGCGAGTCTTTGGCACCCATTTCGTGGCTCGCGATGCACCTGGCCATCTGGTTTGCTAGCCTATTAAACTTCGAGTAGGATACAGTCTCTCCTTCCACCGTATCATCAAATATGGACCGAGCAAAGTGGATCGCAAGCTTGTCTGGCGTCTTTTCTGCCGATACTTCCACCATTGAAGCCAGATCGTGGCAGCCGGCAAGATGTTTGGCGTGAGGATTGTATATAGATAGCTGTGGAAAGCCAAAGACTTCCCGGATGCCGCTCAGCTTTGCATGGGTGTCTTGGGCCATTGCTTGGATAACAGAGTCGAATTGCCCCAAAAATGCCTCAGCAAATGACGGGGGAACGAGGCTCGTGTGGTAGGTCATCTGGCAGACAAATCCAGTCTGGTTGGGCTCGACTTCCAACAGTATCGGCGTTTCCAGGAAATCACGATGGGACACCTCATGCACCGAGGCTTCTTCTCTGCTGTCCAAAGACTCCTGGTAGACAAAAAGTATATCGTAGAGGGCATCGCCACTAGCTATGGCGGCTACTCGCTTGATTTCTGCCAAGGGAAGTACTGTGTGCTGGAGCATGGCACGATTGCTGGCATGGACAAGATTAGTCAAGTCTTTCACCTTCTCTACGCCAGAGAGGTCGGCTCGCAGAGGCGATGACGCGATGCAGGGCCCCATGATTCGCTCAACACCTGTCAATGGAATCGTCCTTCCAGAGGTGACGCAACCAATGACAATATCTCCGGTTCCCAACAGGCCGGACCACAGCCAAAGCAGAGCGGCTTGGAATAGGACTTGCGAACTGACGTTCAAGCTCTGGGTAACGTGCTGAACATGTTCCGCTTTGACCCGAAGCTGACTAGTCTGAGTGAGAACGTAGTTGTCGGGGTTGGAACCTCTCGCCAACTTCGGAAATGTGACCTTTTGCCAGCCCAGAAGATGCTCCGCCCAGAATAACCCCGATCTCTCGAGATCAGCCTCGGTCAGGCGCTCCTGGAAGGAGAAGAATTTGGCAAACTGAGGTCTGGGTTCGGGACTGCCGCCACGGAGGATCGTGTCCAAATCGGAGAGCATCATATCCAACGTCCAGCCATCGTAGACGCTATGGTGAATGTGGAGCCGTGCCTGTCTCTCGTTTTGGTAACTTTCATCCAGGATCTCGAACCTCAGGGGACGGAGCAAGTCGGATAGTTGGGCATCTTCTGAGAATTGAGAGACAACCGAAATTTGCAAAGGAGAGGCAGTCTTGAAGATGACCTGCAGAAACCGTTCTGCGTCGTAGATGAAGCCCGTTCTTAGAATCTCGTTTTGCTCAGCCATTTTCAAAAATGCTTCCACGACCTGCTCCCCGCCATATTTGAATGGAAACGATATCGTGATCTCGTTGCAGTAAGCTTGAGGATTGATGGAAGTCTCGGCTAGCATTGCGGCTTGAAGCGTCGTGGTGGGGAGCAAAAATGCAATGTCGTCCCGTAGCGGTTGTAGCTTTTCGTGGCGCGCCAGGACTATTTCCAAGTCGTCATTGAACAAAACCGGGGGCTCGTCAGGGGAAACGAAAGATTGTTTTTCCGCAATTGCCGAGCACAGATCCGCAAGAGTCCGGGCTCTCAACATGTCCATGGCCGACACGTCAAAGCCATCTTTCCGAAAAACGGATGCCAGCTTAATAGCTATGAGAGAGTCCAGGCCAGCGGCCGCCAGATTGCTAGCTTTTCCAAGATCTCCCAATAGCTCCTTCGTGACGTCCTTGACGTGAGATACCAACCTATCAACTTCTAAAACCTCCTCGTCCGCAAAGGCTGGTGTCTGATATTCTGCTTTCAGTCTTTTACGGTCCACTTTTCCCGATGCTAGGCGAGGGAACTCATTCATCAAGACGATGTTGCGAGGGACCATGAAAGACGGCAACCAAGCCATACACATCTCCCTAATCGCCTCCACCTGATCCTCGTAGTCGAGGCCAGAATCAACAGCACAAAAGGCGACCAAAATATGCCCCATGACGGCAGCCACCACACCATGGCATCCCGGGGTTCGCAGCACTGCCTGCTCGATCTCTCCAAGTTCGATCCGCTGGCCTCTCAACTTGACTTGGCCATCTGTCATCCGGCCAAGACACTCGAAGGTGCCATCCGGGCTCATCCTGGCAAGGTCTCCGGTCCTGTATACCGGGCCAAACGGAGAGTCGATGAAGGCTTGGGATGTCTGCTCAGGGCGGTTGAGATAGCCAGTGGCATTCTGATAGCCGCCGACCACGAGCTCGCCAACCTCGCCAACTTCGAGCACTTTGAACGACTCTGGGTCGTTTGCCTTGTAGCCTGGTGATATTATAAAGCAAGACACCGTGTCAAGCGGGATCCCAATGTGTCCGGTCGAAGCATCAGCGGACAAGGCAGCAGCTAGGGTACTGTTTGTTGTTAGTCGCTTGAAACCGTGCAGAAGTAGCCACGACGAACTCACCAGTGAATAGCAGCTTCGGTGGGCCCGTACATGGCCCATAGAATGCTAGGCCGATCAGACCGTCCGCCAAACTCTGTGATGACGGGCTCGCTCAACATTTCTCCAATGGTCAGCAGCAATTTGAGGCAAGGTGCAGCCTCCCTCGACCGAAGGAGACTTCCAGCCACGGTCGGTGTCAGTTCACACGCATCCACTTCCAGTTGCCGTATCACCTCTGGAAGGTCGTTGAGCATGGCTGCTCGATGGCAGTTCACTAGCGTCGCGCCACGGAAAAGGGGGAAGAATATCTCAAACACAGAAACATCGAAGGTCGGCGCGGCAAACTGGAGAAATCGGTCGAATTGCGGGATATGCTTGTCGTGGGAGAGGAGACTTTGCGTAACGGCTCCATGCGAGACGCCAACTCCTTTTGGTGTGCCGGTAGACCCCGAAGTATACATGACGTATGCGAGCTTCTTCTCCGTTGCCGGGAGTGGACTGTGCTGCACTTCAATTTCATCATATGACTGGTCAAGAACGACTACCATAGCCCCAAGATCAGGGGGAACCCGACCCGTCAGATCCGAAGTCGTGAGGAGGACGGCGGCGCCCACATCTCTGACAATGAACTTGACCCTTTCGGGAGGCGCGTCGAGATTCAATGGACAGAAGGCGGCGCCAGACTTGAGGATTGCGAGCAATGCAACGTAGAGGTCAGGGGCTTGTCGAAGGAGAACAGGAACTACAACTTGACTAAATTCCGAGCCCGAGATATGATGGAGCAGCCTCTTGGACAAGGCATCTGCTTGGGCGTGAAGCTCCGAGTACGAGAGTTGCACGCGAGTTCCATCGCTCAGCAAGGCATCGATGGCTTGTCGGTCGGCGGTTGCGGGGACGTCGGAGAGAAGTTCGTGAAGCAGTGAGGGCCCAGCAAGCCGGACTGGCGTCGTGTTAGCGGCCGAAGTCATTGTGATGCTTAGCTATCTCGTTCTCGAGGCAAAACCGGCGAGGTCGGTTGATGTTCAAATGACGGGCATGACTTGACCTTCAGCTTCGATCGGCGCTTGGCGACATGGAAAACAATGAAGAGGATAATAACTCTCCCATGGCCTCTCGCTCCCTCGAATGTCAGGCATCTCACCAAAAAGAGGCTGCTGCAGGCGCATGAACGGCTAGGACGGACGCTCGACGGCACGGGGCGAATCAGATCGGCAGATAATCAATTGCAGTAGCTCCCCAGCTCTAAGCTTAGCTTGTTAGCTGCAGCCTTGATCCATGATTTGCATATTGTAGAAGAAGCTTAGAAGCTTTCTCATTGCTTGTGTAGTGATTCACCTCACCCACGTGCAGAGTTGATGGCTGCCACCCCCAAGCGTACAGTCCTGGTCTTCCTGGCCCTATCCACCTATAAGAACCGAGACATTACTCATCTAGACAAATTCATGTCTCGTGAGAGGACGCAGCCGCCAATCAAGGTTGGGGGTTTGTTTTATGATATTCTGCGAGAAGCCTTTTCGTGACTTAATGAATCTTAAATTAGAAGATAACTTGACGATGAATGATGAAAGATGCCAAAGCCGGCGTGGGCGAGGGGACGCGAATGTGCACGACGAAACTAGCAGGGGAAAGGCGCCAGATTGTTGTACATAATAGTTTTCTCGGTGCTCGGCTCGGGTTTACCGCAACAGCGGTGCTCGCTGTACTAACGCCCGACAACCACTAACTGAGCATGTCCAATGCGTCGAAAGCCAAATGTTTCGACCGGAAGTCAGACCATTAATATGCCAGAAGAGCTCCACAGATATGGCCTGCGCCGTCTCGTTGCCGATACAGCGGTCCATCCTAGATTTTGGACGGGGCCTCTCCAAATCTCAGCCAGCTCCCGGGAAACCCAATTGGTGGGCTGCCTGTCAGCTCTTTTGAGACTGGCCCAGATGTAACCTGGGTCTGGGCTAGTTTACCCGCTCATGGAGGGTAAGGGTCGTAGATCCGACAGAAGCCTCTCTTTCAGCGTCCGATTCGCTTGCCATCCGGGTCCGCACCCGGATGATTGAATGGCAGCGTCCGTCTTTGCCATCTTAGCGGCCGGCGGCACTGGGCACCTATCCGTAAGCTTCCCCAGTCGCGTTTGTTACTCTTGGTTGAGTCCATTTCGTAACAAAAAGCGCAAGTGCCCCGGCCAGCTCGGAAAGGCGGGGCAGCGATGCAGGGATGACGTCGGCCGCTAGCAAAAGGAAGGAAACCCCGACCCTAATAATTGAAAGGGAGAAAAGTCCGGGGCAATACTATGCGAATGAATCAGAGGAAGATTGTCGACACAGCCGCCGGAGAAAGAACGGAGAGAGGTTTTGGACCGGACAGCTCCGATGGAAATGGAGTCCAAGCTTTTGTGCTTTCGGCGGGCAAGGTCTTGGCATTCTTATCAGATCATCAGATAAAATCCCCTCGTCACGAAATTGATCCTCCGCGCCAATCAGGATCGCCTTCGTCTTGCATCCCTGCTAACTCTCTCCGCCATCGCCAAGCGAGTCGCCTCTCAGAGCTTCACAGAATGCCTTTTTGGTGAGTCAAATTCCTTCCGCCGGCATCGGAATGGGCCGCGTCTTATCTGATCTAGAGATAATCATTCGACAGGGATCAAGTGGCAGGCGAGTGCGTGCTGGTCCTGCATCTTCATGCAACCGGGCGTGGGTACTTGCAGGAATGGGGCCGTGATCACCACAAACGGACAAAATCAACTTTCTTGGTCTCCGATGCTTGGCCGTAGGGGACTTGCAAAGATCCACCTTCCCGAACGGCACTCTCACATTAGCAGGCGCCTTCATAATTCTTGGCTGCGTGGGAGCTGGCTCGTCGTAGCCTTACACTTGCTGTGTATGCTGACTGTCCATTCTCCATAGCCTACTGTCGTACCGTGTTTTACAACGGAACCCGGTTGAAAATTCGATATAAGCTATCGAGAAGATTAGTAGCAGGTCCAATCTAAGGGCTGTTGGAAAGGATGGCTTCTGGGCGCTTCCGGCTTGCCGACATGGCGGAGTGACACGGCATCTTGCAGCCGTCTGGATGAAATGGCATGTTTCCTGCCTCTATATGCCCAGAAATAGGTACAAACTGCATCATATGTTTCTACACTAGCACTAGCAACACCGTGACGATCAGTGTGAATGCAATGGGGTCCAAGGTCCCCTGTCCTCCACTTCCCTTGCAGAATAAATTACGACATATCACGGCCACAAATCCCTCTCCGATGTCCCCATGGACCATATCGCTGAATACTTAATGGCAGCTTCCGTGCCCTCACACCCATCTACGACTCATTCCATTTGTAGCCCTTTTCCCTACCATCCCGCAGCCAAGGTTCGGCTCCAAGTTCTCCAGCCAACAGCCGCGCGTAGCGTCCATCCATTCTTCCGTCCAAAGACCCATAACGGAAACCCACCGCCCACACTAAGTCGTGCTCTCCCACACGGGCGTGCATAGAGTGTGCGGTAAAAAAAAAGGAACCATACACACCCGGAGAGCCTTTGGTACAAGCAGCCATAGCCAAATTACCTCACCCTAGCGTTAAGCCGGCTTCATCCGCCTGGGAACAGCGTCACAGGTCCTGCAAGAACCCGATCTCGACTTGGACCCACGCCGTTTGTGACCAGCATTGCGATTTCAATCCCCAGGCCCTGAAGCTTGACGTCTCATCGCTAGCGCGCCAGAGAAGCTCGCATTCCATGGCAAGTCATTCCATAATGTCGCCTCATAAGAGTGATTGTGAAGAAGGTTTGAATGGAGATTCCTTCAGCTACGGAAATGGCTTTGAATTGGACATGGGGAGCATAGCTACAACCACCAGCCAAAATGCTGGTGTAAGCAATGGGACAAACGACGTCCACCACGGCGACATCAAAAAATCACCCTTCCTCAAACCCACAGACGCAGAAGATGTTCATGACCTGGTCTGCGTCGGATTCGGCCCTGCCAGCCTTGCGATAGCAGTGGCCATGCACGATGCCCTCTCTTCTGGTCAAAAGCTTCTCGGGCAGGACCGGGCCCCGAAGGTTCTTTTTCTGGAAAAGCAAGCCCGATTTGCGTGGCATGCAGGCATGCTTCTCCCGGGCACAAAGATGCAAATCTCGTTTCTTAAAGACCTGGCCACTCTCAGAGACCCGCGGTCCGAGTTCACGTTTCTCAACTACGTTCACAAGGGCGGCCGCCTAGTCGACTTTACTAACCTCGGTACTTTCTTGCCGTGCCGCGTCGAGTATGAGGACTATCTGCGCTGGTGCGCGTCATTTTTCGAGGACGTGGTCCGGTATAACCACCAAGTTTCGGCCGTGTCGCCTGACGGTTCCAGCCAAGTCGAAACATTCTCGGTGACGTGCCAGGACGTCAAATCCGGAGAGACAAAGCGCTTTCGAGCGCGGAATGTGCTGCTCGGCATCGGAGGCCAGCCAAAGCTTCCCAAGGTTCTCTCATTAGACAATCCCCGTGTGATGCACTCGTCACAGTACGCCCATCTAGTCCCTCTCATTCTGAGCAAACGAGATGCGCCGTACAAGGTCGCCGTCATGGGAGCCGGCCAGAGCGCCGCCGAGATCTTCAACAACATCCAAACTTTGTATCCCAATTCCCGCACCCACCTGATAATGCGGAGCGAGTTCTTGAGGCCCAGCGACGACTCCCCGTTGTAAGATCGCCCTTTGCCTTCCGACCCTCATGACTTCTGACAAGAGACAGCATCAATTCCATCTTCAACCCATCATACGTTGACGAGCTCCACCCCAAGCCAACCCGGTACAGACAAAACCTCCTCACCGAAGCCCGAAGCACAAACTACGGCGTCGTGCGCCTGGAGCTGATCGAGCAGCTCTACGAGCGCATGTACGACCAAAAACGCGAGCTGGGCCCTGACGAGGCGCAGTGGCCTCACCGCATCATGGGTGGTCGCTTTGTGAAAAGCATGCAGGCCGACGGCCCCAGTCCCAGTGGCGGACTTTCTCTCGTCGTTTCGCACGTCAACGGTCTGGCGGCCGACGAGGTCCTCGACGTAGACCTTGTCATTGCCGCGACGGGTTACCGGCGCAACGCCCATGTTGACATGTTGAGAGATGCTGCCGGGCTTCTGCCGGCCGCCGCGAACGGCGGCGCCAGTGAGCTGGACGGGTGGCAGGTTGCATCCGACGACGGATCGACGAAAACCCTCGAGGTCGGTCGTGACTATCGTGTCAAGTTTGAGGACGGCGCCGTCCAGGACGGTTCCGGCATTTGGCTGCAGGGTTGCTGTGAAGGCACACATGGGGTAACTCCTCGCGTCCCAACTCCGTCTGCCTGCCGCCTCATCATACCATCTAACTTTCTGCTCAGATTAGCGACACGCTTCTCTCCGTCCTGGCCACAAGGTCAGACGAGATTATCCATGCCATCTTCAAAAGTGAGAGCAAAAAGGAGCAAAACGGGGTTCCATGAAAATCATCGAAAAAAACATCCCATCAAATTTGGACGGAGGCTATCTAGATGAGATAGTTATTATACATCTGCAGATCATCATAATCCATCCACGTAACAAGCTGTTGGTACAATGAGTCGCTCGCGTGGTACGGGAACGCCAGACCCGCCGCCTGCCCGCAACTGGCCGCCGTGGCTGCTGTAAACCGAGGATCCAATTGAAGTGTGACCACCGCGTCCGTAATTGGCGGGACGCTAACCGAAGAGACGGTGGCGGCCGCTGTCGTGGACATGACGACGTTTTCGGTAGGTAGAGGCGCCGACACAGGTTGTGGTACCACGAGTGGAGCGGGGACGTGCCCGTTAACAACCTCGTCCGGATGTACCTTGACACCGTTGACTTGACGGACAGGTACTCCATTTACGACATGGCCATTGACCCTGTTGACCCCATTAACCCCATTGATCCCGTTGACTCCATTGACCCCGTTGACCCCGTTGACCCCGTTGGCCCCGTTGATCCCGTTGACCCCGTTGATCCCGTTGATCCCGTTGATCCCGTTGACCCCGTTGATCCCATCGACCCCGTTGATCCCGTTGACCCCGTTGACCTCGTTGACCCTGATGACCCTGTTGATGGCCACGATGTTTGTGCCATTCCCATCTCCCTCCACGGGTGGCTGCCCATCACCCGCAGCCGGCCCTTCGGGAACTTTCAGTCTTGAAACAAGCGACCTCAAATCTTGAAGCACCCGATGACAATCTCTCGCATAGTTGCTCCCCGTCCTGGACTCGGCCTCGAAAATGTTGATGGTAAAGAGAACGTCCTCGATATCGTTGGGGCCTAAATTCGTGCACACAAGCTCCTGCAGCATCAGGATGATGGCGGCATTGAAAATGTGATGAAGCGGAGCTTGGAGCAGCCTTCGGTTACTGATTTCGATGAGTCGCCTTGCGAGTCGGAGATTTCGCCGGGCAGCGTCGGAGCAGGCGCGAATGTGGGCGAGCTGGGAGTGGGTTTCGATGGTCCAGCGGCGGCAAACGTAGCGTTCCGCAAAGGACTTTTTGATGGCGACGAAGAAGATTGGGCGGACAGTGAGGAGGAGGAGCTGCAGCAGTTTTAGTTTCTGTATACAGAGGTGCACCGTAAGGGTTAGTAGGGAAAATCATACTTGGTTGTAGGCCATGTGCAGCATGCAAACTGCCGGGTCGTTCGTCATTTCATCAGATCGAGACAGTTGCAGGCACTTGGGGAGGTCATTAATCCACAGCCCCAGCAAGTGCATCGCCTCATCAACATGCTTAGCCGCCCCATCCGTGGTGTGCTTCCAGGGGGCAATGCGGTACGTGTTGCACACGATGTGGCCCGATATCCTCGAGAGCCCGACATGGGCGCGGAGGCCGTCAGCGGGAGGCATAGACGGGACATCGCAAGGAAGAGGAAGCCGAATGGCGTCATCGAGAATAATGGGCGGCCGTCCCATCAAACAACTCAACCACCTATCAAGAATGTAGAGCGTCCAGAAGACGCGTTTTCCCCGTTCGTCGACCCACCCGCGATGGGCGCCGTGCATGATTGAGATGTGCATGGCGACGCTGATGTACATGTACGCGGCATCCCGTCTGTTCATCTCGATGAGATAAAAGCCCATGAGCCCCAGAACGGCCACATCGATGATGGTATAGCGTGATATTTCGAAGGGGCTGCCAAGTAGCATCCTCGCCCTCGCAAAGTACGCTTCGCCCATCATGCCGTCGGGCTGAAAGTTAGGCGTCGGTACGACGCCTGCCTGGCTGGCGACCGCGAAGGCGGCATGGTAGAAGGCCAGGTAGCGGTGCTTGTCGAGATCGGGCAGAGCAGCAGCCATGCTTGGATCCATGTTCGGGTCCATGGGTACCTGGTTCAGATCGCCCCACCAAAAGATTCCTCCAGACGGAAAGTTGCCGTTCCCGTCTTGGACGAAATACCGCAGTTCCGAAAGCAGCGTCCCCATTTCAGTCCTACCGGGCAGCCAGAGTGGGTTTACCGCCACCTCAGGTTCGTAGAGCGGCCGCGAGTCATACGTCTGGTACTTGCCCAGCGACTCGAGAAACGTGTTGGTTGCCGACGACGAAGTTGGATCCCAGTTCTGGTTGAACGCCAAGGGGAAGATGGTATTCATGAACTCTTTCAGGTAATCGAGGAATGTGGCCCCCGACGTCTCTCCAAGATAGCGCGCATTGCCATCGAGATCGTGGAGAATCCGGCCACCCGATGTGGTGCGCGCCTCCTCGGTCAGGTCGTCCGACCTCTGGTGATAAGAGGACATATCCGTCCTAGCGGTAACGACGCTGGCGTCCACTCGCCGAAGCATGTCGTTCCGCCGAGTGGGGTCCGGGACGGCCACCTGGAAGACCTGCTCAAAGGCAGCGCATCTTTTCTTCAGTTCATCCAGCTCCGATTTGGGGATGTAGACTTTTTCTACTGCGGCCGGGTATACACAGTCCCGATTGGAACCCCGACACTGGCGGCATGGTTTGTCGCCGGAGCACTTGATCCTCCGCACATTGCAGCTGTTGCAGCTGCGTAATATTTAGCACGCGGAAAGGTAGCTTGGGAGCAAGCCATGAAATGTGATGGATTGGATGAAATGGGAGGCGGACATGAAAAAAATGGCGATGGAAAGGTGCGGCGAAACAGTGTGCCAAGAATCACCGGTGCGGGGAAAGGGATGGCGCAGGGATTGCAACTCACGCTGTAGCCACGCGCTTCCTCTGCTCTGGAGCGACTTTGTGCCTCCGCGGATTCACAGGCAACCGCTGCTTCATGGTGGACGAATTCGACGCCGCCCGAACTGCTGCATCCATCATGGAGATTCGGCGCCGAAAATTAACAGGCCCGGCGTCGGACGGTTCGGACTCAAGCGCGCTTGGCGTTGCCGACGGTGATGCGAAGCGACGGCGAAGGGCGACGGCTACAGTACACAGGACAATGACAACCTCCGGATCCACCGGCCGAAGTAGCGTAAATCCTCGGGTCCCACTACGCGCCGGGCGTAAAATGTGGTTCCGATCGCTAAAATCGCGGGTACCGTGATGCTGTTGGCGCTGGTGCCAATTGGGAATGTAGATGGACAACGATCTGAAGCCGCGGTCTTCGGACACCGGTGGGGAAGTGATGCCCGAGAGGGAAGGCAGGAGCCGTGCTAGATATTTCAGACAGCCCTGCGGAACGAGGGATGAAAGTATGGGTCGCAGGAACGTGTGCCGCTGCCGAGTTGATGGAATGAATTGAGAAGAGAAAAAGTCTTGCAGGATCGGTGCTCTGTGCTCGGCGATATTAGAGCAATTGCCCGCTCACGGTCGCTCACCAACCACCAAAATAGATGTGACAAGAATGCCCGCCCCCAAGCTCTCACTACTGCACGGCGTACATTTCCCCGGGCCACTCACTTGCCTCAGTGTAGGCATTCAATCCCTCCGCGACGAATTGAGGAGGTTTTGTAAATTTTGAGGCTTGAAATATCGATCTTTTGCATTTGACTGAATCGTTGAAATGACAAACTTCGACCCCGCTGAGCCAGCCCAGCCCGGGGAGCATAGCCGAGAAAGCCGGAGGCCTGGGGCGTTCTTCCTAACTTCTTCCGTGTACCCGTGCGGCGTCAAGTCTATCAGCGAGGCGGTGTCAAACCAGGCTTTCTCAGCATCAGATCAGCCCCAACATCAGAGATGACTACGAATAATTAGTGATTTGGGCACTTGGGGGCTTGGGAAGCATATGAAAATTGTTGGTGCATCAATGCTAAACCAATAGTACCCCCACCAAGGCCGCCTAGGAGGCTCCCATTATCTTCGCGGGACAGCACGTCTGTGAAACATAAGCCTTGGCTGTGCCTGCTTTTGACTGCTGCGAACTTGTAGGCAGCTGCGATAGGAAAACATAATTCCTCGACCTGACCTATGTACCTGTGTACCTAATGGTGGGTAAGTACCACGACCGACGCTTGGTTAGAGGTTCCATTTCCAAACCTCATGAGACCACACGACATTTTTATCAAGATCGAATTGACAAACGTCTCTCGGATTGACGGACTATTATTCCCCTCGATTTCATTTCTCCTAACTATCCTTCGCGTATTCTTTTGTCAGTGTCCACAATTAACATGGCAGCTCCTCCAGCCGTGCTTAGCAGACGCTCCGTCGTCTCATGTTTCATTTTCAAGGACCTCTGCCCCAGTTCGCCGCAAACACCACAGGTCGCCCTCTTCAGAAGAAGCTCAAAAGTGCGCACCTACATGTGAGCTTATTTCGGTTCATCTGGGTTAACGTGTCGCACACTTTTCTTGGCCGATCTGACAAAACTCAGCCACAAGCTCGCCGCCATCTCCGGCTCCATCGAAGATTCTGACGCCTCTCCGCTCGAAACAGCCTGGCGTGAGCTCCACGAGGAAACAACCCTCACCAAAAAGTCGCTCCGTCTTCGCCGCCAGGGTAAAAAGTACTCCTTTACCGACGAATCTCTCGGCCGAGAATGGACCATCTACCCCTTCGCCTTCGAGCTCATCCCCACCAATGCGGGCGGCGCGGGCGAGAATGGCATCCAGATCGACTGGGAGCATGAAGCCTGGAGTTGGGTTGACCCGCACGATGTCTTCGACGGCGAGGCCTCCGAGTGTGTGCCAAACCTGGCAAAGAGTTTGCGGCGCGTCTACTTCGAGACAGATCTTGGCTTCGACGCAGGCAAAAACCTTTCGGCTGGTATCAAGATGCTGCAGGATGATCACCACAACGGCGCAAGGGTCCTTGCGGGAAACGCCCTTCTTGTTCTGGGCGACGTTGCCGAGGTGCTGCAGTCACGAACGGCAGCGGAGTGGTGGGACGATGCACGGATGGCAGCCTGGCATCTCTGGAAGAATGGACGGGAGAGTATGGGGGCTGCGATTCTCAACGTCATGATCTGCAGTCTGGAGATCCTTGAGAGGGAGGTTCTTCCCAGCTACGAGGACCTAACGCAGACCCAACTAGAAAATGTAATTCGGACGAACTTGGATGCGTATGGCGAAACGCGAATACCGGTTAATCAGCACATCTCGAGGCAGTTTCGAAGCTATCTCAATGAAATCTTTCCGATCAACCGCCCTGTTCGTATTCTCACGCTTTCGTCCAGCTCAACCATTTTGACATGCCTCAAAGACGCCATCAAAAGCTGCGATCGTGACTTTGATCTGCGGATTCTCGAGTCGCGGCCACTCTTCGAGGGCGCCAGCATGGCCGCAAATCTCGCGGTGGAGATCAATGCGGCGAATACTGCGAGTAACTCCCGGCAACACCAGATAGCAGTTTACACGGATGCATGCGCGGGCATTGCCTCGCAAGACGTCGACCTAGTCCTACTCGGAGCGGACCTCATCTCGGCCAATGGAGACGTATGCAACAAGACAGGCTCGCTGGCCGCGGTTTTGTGCGCCAGACACATCTCTCCCAACGTAAATGTGACGGTGGTGGCTGACAGCGAAAAGGTGTTTCCATTTGAAGCTCCGAGGTCCGAAGAAAATGACGAGTCGGAGGTAACGGTAGCATGGAGCGGCTTGACGGCCTCGCAAGGCGCGGCAGCGGTACTTGCACCAGTAGGCAATATTACGAATCCGGCCATGAGCATCAGGAATGTATATTTCGAGTGGGTCCCTTCCCAGTTCGTCACAACTTACCTCCTGGAGAAGGGGGGCAAGAATGCGGCAGACATTGAGGTGATGGCAGGGTCAGTTCGGGAGAAGGCGAATAGGCTCTTTGATGATCTCTAAAGGAAGGAAAGAAGCAAGAATAGGCAAGAGGAGTGCAAAAAGTATTTGCACCTCGCTATGCATACCTCTGGTTTTGCTGTGGGTCCTGCTGAGAGAGGTAGCGCTCTAATCGACAGAAACAGTCTTCTTAAGTCCTTCTGCAGCGAATATTTCAACAATCTTGTGGCTACCTCACTCGTGCGACCTGGATTTGCTCTATAGCCCGTAAATAAAAGTTCGCTTCTTATCCCCATACCTCGCATCATCCAACCTCTCCCTCTCAATTTCCTCCTCAGTCATGCGCCGCATCGCCTCCATCTTCCGCCTGTTTACGGCCGCAAGAGTGAACCGATATGACAAGTATCCCAACAGCGCCGCCGCGACAAAGCCTAAGGTGGCAAAAAATGGAAGGCTATAGTCGGGCTTGTACCTGTCTTTGTAAAGCTGCGCGCCGATGACGCCGGCAAAGTTTCCGAAGCCATTGACTCCCAACACAAGTGCCCGCTGTCCCGGCTCTGTGTGATCAACCCCTGTTAGTCTCTGTGCCTTGCATAGCCTTACGACGTCCATGCTGGGAAGTGGGAAAACAGCGGGCGGCAACTTACCCGGTGTGTTGCCGCTCAACCAGGCCACCGTCAGAGGTGCGGAGACGTATGAACCAAAAAGAAGGATGCACAACCCTACATATTTTGCGGCGCTTGACGATGTTGTCACAGTCAAGATGAGACCGATGAGGGCGACGAGGATTCCGAGGACAATATGGTAGCCTCTTTCTTTTCTGTGTCTGTATTAGTGTTCCATCTCACGTCGATAATATGTCCAGAAGCGTAGTAAGGACTTGCCTGCGATCTGAGCTGAGAGCAAAGATAAATAGGCCCAATGCACCGCAGACATAAGGTGGAACAGACATCTACTCGCCGTCAGAATAAACACAAGAGGCAAAGAAAGGGGAGAAAAGGCAGTACCAAGTTCGCTTCGATAGAACTATACCCCAAACCCCTGACAACCAAAGGCAGAAACACGCCGAAAGCCTGACTCGGCACACTAGCGCAGATATTGAATACCAACACATACCACAACTTCCAATCCCTCGCCGTCTCCACAACATCCCTCCGCGTCAACTTATCTTCCTCCACGCCGTCTTTGGAATACTCGTGAGAGACAAAGCGGCAACTGTCAAGTTGCATCCGAGAGGTCGCAAAGAGCCTTTCCTCCTCAGTGAGGAACCAAGCTGAGCCGGGGGCCGAGGGGAGAAAAAGCCAGCCGATAATAGCCATTAGGCAGGTTAGGGAGCCTTCAAGAATGAAGAGATATTGCCAGTTTTTCAGGGCGCCGGAGGACCACTGGAAGACACCATAGGCTTGGAAATGTCAGCATATACCAAGATACTAGATGATCTAAACCAAAAGGGACAGTGACAAGGACGACGATGGTTGGAATCGGGAAGGGCAGGGTGCGATATCGTGGGTCCTGAGAAACACACCGATAGACGCCGAGAAGGCTCCTGCAATGGCATATTGCCCGTAAAACAAGGCTACTCTAACACCTAGGTCGTATCTGGTGTAGAAGAAGGAGAGGTACGCTACGGCTGTGGGGTAAAACCCCGCTTCGAACGCGCCGATGAGCATCCTTGTCGATATCAGCGCAGCTTTAGTTCAGAAAGGGCCATGTCAGCACGAAGATCCGTGTAGGGATAGAATAGAGAGGCATGAAATTATTTACCCCGGCCTTTGATATATGCTTGGATTAGAGTGACGAGGCCCCATCCTGTCTAGAGCCCAGGTCAGTAATTGCAGTCCAAAGAAATTGTTGCTAGGTGGCGAGGGCAGCAAAAGCCCAATACCATCATAATAGGGATCCAATGTCGGGCTCCTAGGTAGCGTCCGACTGCGGCAGATGCTGGCTGAAGGATGACAAAGGTAACAAAAAAGAGCGACACAGCGTCGTTCAGATCGTCAGGACGAGCACCAATATCCGTTGTGAAGCCTAGATGTTCGGTTCTTGATCAGTCCCGAGGAGACGAGGAAATGAGATTGATGCAATCCGAAAGGGAGTTTGTACCCTGAGTCTCAGCATTTCCAACATTTCCCCTATCGAGTCCATTGAATAGATAGAGCAGGGAAAGGAGAGGCAGGAGGGCAAGGTCCATCTTGAGGTTGACTCTTCGATGAAGTCGTCGATGGATGATATCTAGGTCTTCCGGAAATTGAGTCTCATTTGCAGATACTCGCCTGCCAGTAGGCCGCTCCCTCATGGTCACGGCCGAGGCGGACTCGTCAGGCGTTGAGCAGTCGTGAGTACTCATCCTGTCCTTCCGCCTGCTAAAGTCTAGCCTAAGGATGTAAGTTGGTACGTTACAGATCTGGGGAAGATGTTCGTTGCTCCGACGGTATTCATATACGGTTTCCCTTCTCTACAACGCCCCTCCAAAAGAGGACTGGAAAACCACTCCTTCTAGTACTTTGCCACAAGGGACAGAGCAGCAAGCCACCATAGGCTGGTGTAGCTACCTCCACCCTCCGGGATTATTTCCTCCAAGTTCACGAACTGGCAAATTTGTGCCTACTCATAGCTGACAAACTTCCAGTGGAGATCCATGGCTTCAAGAAACATGTCCGTCGCCCATGACCTATCACGTCCATTCGGAATAAACCCCACATGGAAGGGCCTCCATTTGGAGACATCAGCCATGGAGCTAGTTTTCTAAGGTTCTCTAGAAGAACCCTTCGCGCGCTAGCCGACCTTATTTCTGCATCGGTCGCTTGCCGAAATCGCCCCGAATCGTCATTATGCGAGTCAGGCGTCGAATATCTTGTCGAATACAGAGCTATCTTTTCGTGCTTTCGAGCTTCGAGCGTTCATGGCATCGCGGCGTGCACGTGCCGTAAGCAAGGGGGTATGACCTCATGTCTTGAAACGCAATGTCAACGTCCAACGAGTTAGAAACGCGCTTTTAATCTCGCCACCGCCCCCGAGTATGTCCAGAGGCTGGCGCGCTTCGTAGCCCGTGGGGAAAGGACATGGCGGCGGCAACACCCTGGACAGACTGACGCGTGGGGACAAGGACCAGGGGCGCCCCTCCCCCCGGTAATTTTAGCAGAATTCTTCGCATGTGATGCAGATGGAAGCTGAGCTATGCATAAAGTGGAGTCTTAGCCGACATACGGGATACTGGATTTGGTAGTGGTCGACGTGTTGGTCACGATGTGCCATGTTTTCTTGAGAGAACCGGGAATCTGGTGTCACAATTTGCTTGACGCGCAGGATGCAGCGATCACGACAATCTTTCCTATTGTCCGGGCGACACTAAGGAATGAGCAAAGGGCAGCCGGGGTGCCTCGTTCCAAGTTCTCGGCCGATGGCGCGCTTAAGCCGTCGAAACGTGGATAGTGGGGAGTGGGGAGTGGCTTGAATCGAAGCAGATGAAATAAAAGCGAGGCGAGTTCGATGACGAAAGAAGGCATAAATGCGGATGTAAATCCTATCCGGCCCTCTCCTCCGCTGCCAAGCACGTAATGGTGGTATATTTTGAGGTCGTTCTCTTTCAGCGGCTTGGACACTCGACAAAGCTGACTTCCATCAAGTGAAGCTCAAGCGCATCGCGCCGATAATGCTTCACGCACAGTCCGGCCACTCTAAATAGAAAGATTACATTGCTGGCAGAGGGTTCAGGTATCATTCAAGGTGAAAAGGCAAAACTGTAGTTTGAGCATTCTGCCCAACAGCATGTGGCAAAGCCAAATCTCCTCGTCTACATTCGAAAGGAGCATGCTCAGGACAGCATCAGGGCGTTACCGGCCACTCATCTCCGAGCCACCCCCTCCATTCGTTAAAGTCGAGATACAAGTCAAGATCCCTTGCCCAACCGAAGTAGCGATCTCGAGGGCGTGGTTTTTTGAGAAAGTTTCGCAGGTAAGCAGTTGCCAACTGCGAGCCCCACGCTGCTGCCCAATCCTCCTCGGCAACCACACCGCAGGAGGCAAAAAATTATTGCTTTTTTTTTATGACCTCCAGGTCAAACCGTGGGATTTTGGATAAGAAGTTGTCACTAGCGTCCCTCCTCGAAGCCTTCTCCACCAGCATATTGTATCAGGCAAGTTAGTTCTATGAACAACGAGGAAGCGGCATCCAGACGCACTTGCATCTTGGGGCTTATTACATAGCTAAACATAGCATCATCTTATTGCTAAACAAACCGCCCAGGGCGTAACGCTCCGCTGTTTAGGAGGAACTATCATCATAGCCGAGCCGAATCCTTAATCAGACTATAGCGGCCTTGTTTCCTTCTCGGGGTGTAGATGATGGGCAAGGCTGCGTGGCGCCAGGCAGAAAACGCCCCTCCCGATGGACTGGTCCTTCCCGCAGCAGGCGGCAGCGGTAATCTCCAACCCCGCATCTCACAACAAAGAATTCGCGCACCCCTCAGGCTCAGTTTTAAAAAAAAAAATTTGCCCTAGAGACCTTTTGGGATCTAGTTTAAAAAAGCCGTACGCAATTCTTTCCCATGCATTGGTCGAACTAGAGGAAGTGAGCCTGCAGGACTTTCAAGATAAAGCGGTCCGCATCCAGAAACGCGGCTTCGGCAAGATCCAGAAGACGTGCGAGGAAGCCAAGAAACGCCACCTAAAATACACATGGGTCGACACATGCTGCGTCTAGAGAATGTTCTCCAACCAACAATGCCCTACAAATGAGGCGGGGTTTGCCGCCGTAAGAGTAGGTCGTTTACGCGCTGTGAAACTTCTCAAACGGTGAACGAAACGGCGTAGGGCAAGCAGGGATCCCAAACTTGGTATCGCCCATTTCCCCGCTGCCAGGCATGCCGTTTTCTGATTAGACCAAACTCACGTCATGAACCACGTGATATCCTTCACGATAAAAGGGGTCCGTGATATCCTAGTTAGTAGCTTCAGGAGCAGACTTTTCATCATCATCAGTTGAGATCATCTGCAGCCATTTCTCCATGAAACCCATCGAAATCTGACACCTTATTGCGCGGCCCAAGGAAAATCACTATTTAGTTAGCAGGCAGACACGTTGCGACGTTGCGACGTTGCGACCTAGGAGCGCTAGTGCCTGGCTGCCCAGAGCTAATGACGAGCTTGGCAAGTTTAAGGCCAGAGAGGCAAAGAAAGATTTTCACTGTTGTGATTGGACTCGGTCGGCATACTCGGTCGGGTGTATCTAAGTTGAGGCATGTGGTCTGTGCGGGTTGGTCAACGATATCTGGAAAGTTCAAGTTGGCACTGACAGGTTCACTGTTACAGGGAGTTGAAGCGCGTGTATACTCCGGACGGTGTTATTTAGCCAAGAGGCGTATTACCAGCGGCACTAGCTAGTCTAATTAATCCAGATCGTCGAGCATTTGCTCTCGTCCCAGAGCTCCCCGTCCATCATGCCCAGAATATAAGCATCACTAATCAGACAGAACACGCCATCATGCTCCCTGAGGATGAAAGGTGTACGAGAACCGGCCAAGAGCACAACCTTGTCTCCTTTCTGTGCTTGTCGACCCACTATACCACAGTACTGCCCCCCCGTCTTAATCCCCCGTCTATTCACAGTGGCAGAGTAATTCTCCACAAACTCAGCCGCCTCAAAGATACCGGTTTGGTTGGATAGATCAGCCTCGAACATGGAGGAAATCATTAACGCATACATCCGAGCACGGTCTCGTTTCCGTATGGGGCCGTCAAGAGAATTTGCCATGAAGCCAAATTTCGTCATCATGAAGTTGTCGAATGCCTGCCACTCTTTGCGTTGACGAGCGTCCTCTTCCGGATTGCCAAGGACACTTCGCCACCAAGGATTAACAATCCGATACAAAGCCTCCTCGGAAGTTATGTCGGCGTCTCGGTAAAAGTCACGCACACCAACACCTAAAAAGGCCCGTGCTTCGAAATAAGTTCGAACATTTTTGGGACCTGTGGTGAGATTTCTCCAATTCTCGTCGCATCCGTATGGGTGCTTGGTCCGTGGGACATATTCGCGGACGGTGCCGATTGACTCCACGGTATCGACAACGTAGCCGGCAAGACCCAACAAGCCGTCCCCAAGGTTTAATTCGGGACTGCACGCCGACGATCCCGTAGCACACCATCCCTCTGAAGTCTTCCCTTCCGGTGGCTGCCATGCGAAGGTCCACCTCCCCGATACATCTGTGGGTCTGGTTACCGGCGCAAGACTCCAGGACGTTGAAGTCAAGTTCGGTCCTCGACAACCAGAAGCTGCAGCCAAGATGCCGGTGCTTCCCGTTTGTTGAAGGCAAGACGCCGTCGCCCGCTTGAAGAGTTCGTCGACGGAAAGAGAATAATCGATCTCGACGTGTGATTCCACGTCTCCATCAGCGTCGGGCACGGACCCGGGGTTGAGAAGATTAAGTACGGCGTATATTTTGTCTCGGCTATCGGTCGCTTCAAATTGATTTGTACCCCAAAGAAGTTCGTCTAAATTGTGGACAGTCGACCTCTGATAACTCCGTCGATATGCGATCAAGGCATCGAGGTAACCTCCAAGGCTGTGGACGTGGCTAAAGTGTTCGTAAGCATTCTCGATAACCTCCCAGTCGATTTGGAAGCCACCGCAAATGACCAAAGCATCTCGAGATGTAGCAATCTCCTGGAGAACCCAGATTCGTTTGAACCAAGGACGCTGAAAGAACGCCTGTAACATGCGAGTTGAATGGCCAGCTTGTTGCGCGTCAGCGGAGAGCAATAATCTTAGCTTCTGAAAAGACCCCTCGTCTTTTCCCTGTGCCTGCCTTCGCATCTTCTTCCATTTCATCCAGTTAATTCTTTCCGACGGATTGCCCGAGGCATACCCCACAAGAACAGTCAACATTTCCCATATCCGGGGCGTCCAGAAGTCATGTTCGCCGAGCCATACTAAAGTGCGGCGACCGTTCCCAAAAATTTTCGCCATCAGCCGGACTTGTATGGTCTTTTCCTTGGGGTCGCCCTGGTTAATGCAGATTGCATCAACCCACAGGGATTGGCTTTCGTGGCCAGCTAAAGATCGTATCCGCTTAAGGGCGCCATGAAGATTCACGCCAATCGAATACTCGCAGTCGTTGACCATTATAGACACGCGCTCTGTCTGAAGGCCCCAGAAGTACGACAATGGCTCATAATGACCCGAGGCGCTCTCAAGCGGGCTGTGACTCAGACGACAGCGAATTGTACCTCGACCCGGCAGAAGCTCGAGAAGTCGAATTTCTTCAGTAGGAAGTGCCAATTTTTGGTATTCGAATGAGGCCATGATTCTGTAGCTCCAGTTGTCACTAATGCAAGATTTGTGAAGTATTGCATTATAGTGCCATTCGTCCGTTGGATTCGCCTATGATAAGTCAGTTCCAACTAACGATTCCTATCCTAGAACTTCGGTTAAGGGGAAAAGGGTATACACACGATCTTTGAAGTCAAAATTCGAGATAATAGATAGATATATGGTGTAACTTCGGAGTAGTGCTACCAAAGAGAATGGCACAGAGACGGAAAGAGAAAACATTCTGGCTACCTAGAGATCCCTCATACTTGTACACAACAGATGTTACCCACAAAGACCGAGATTTAGCCGAGCGCCCTCACACGGCAAGCCCGTGATAGTTGGGAGGGGTTTTTTAAGGGGGCCGTTTTTTTAGGCGGTGAGCGCCGCGAATACATCAAGCTTGGCTATTCGAAACGGAGTTATAACATAGTGCAGTGATCGCCCCTACTTACGGGGGGCTGCAGGAGCCGTTGTATCAGAAACGCGGTGATGACAGCTGTTGACAGCTAGCCAAGACTCCACATAAAGTAGGTCCAAGCAAAAAACCTTGAAGCCACGATCAAGGATGATTGCGACAGGACACAGAGTCAGTCAAGAACAACGCAATCAGTACAGGGAATAGACACCCTTTCAGTTGCCTCAATTAAGCCCCTTTTGCATCTTGTCATCTTACTGATCTGATTGCGGCCGTCACGCTGGATGTAACGTCCCGAAATCTGGCCCGTCGACATATAAAGCAGCGTGGCTGGGGTGGGGGAGCCCAGTTCCGGGTTCCGGGTTCCGGGACGCAGTTCGACAATGGCGAAAGCAAACCTTCCACGTTCGTTTCGCAGACCGCTGTCCGTTTAACAGGAAGCACGGTGGACATATGGGTCCAGGGAACTCGGTGCGGACGACAGAGTCTGCATCTAAGAATGTTCTCCAATCAACAATGCCCTACAAATGAGGCGTTGGTCGCCGTAAGAGTAGCTCGTTTACGCACTGTGAGACTTCTCAAACGGTGAACGAAACGGCGTGGAGCAAGCAAAACTTGGGTATTCGCCCTTCCCCCGCTGCCAACTATACCGTTTTCTGGTAACCCCAAAACTTTGTTACGCAAACCTGCCAAAATTGGAAGCCTGTAGGGGCGTGATCGGCAACGGGCTTCTAGGTGCTGAGTGCTTAAAAAGTGGACCTGAGGCCGTAAAGAGAAGGAATAAATAATATTTCCGCGCTAAATTTCCCCCGTTACCTAAAATTGCATAGTAAAAAGCCTATTTTATAGGGATTGGCGGGTGTATAAAATGGGTTTGTAAGTTGTGTAAACTGGCAATGTATTTTTGGTAACTTTACCCTTTTTTGCCTAGTTGCTAAGAGATTTCTGCTATTTTCGTGTCGAAGGGCTGAAAAAGTGAATTCGATTTTAAAATCGAATTTACCTTTTTAAGCTTCTAGCCTTGATTCGATTCCCTTATTCTCTTTGCTCTGTAAATAGCTTTATTCCTTCGTTCTAAATATTAAGATGGATGAAGAGATATTCGAGGAAGATATTTGTGCTGTTATTGGAGGACTTGTAGCCGTAATTTCGGTAGTGGGCGCCTCTCGGTATCGTAAGACGAGATCCGTTGTGCCTAGTAGCAGGAGGAAGATCGATAGAAGAACGATACCTTTCGAAGGTATTAAGAGAATTATTAATCCCGGTGGTCCAATTTTTGCCTTATATGCTACCTAAATATATCTCGATGCGGATAACGAAGCCTTCGAATATCTCTTTCGTATAAGTAAGCCTTGTTTTTATGCCCTCGAGGGCTGGTATGCTTATTATACCGACCTAAAGAGCTTAAAATATCAGTCTAGAGCTTAAAAATTACTTATCTTTTTTTGGATATTTGCCTTTAATAAGCCGTAACGTAATACTATAGCGAAGTTTTATATAGCCTAAAGCTTAGTTAGTAGCGTTATTGAGATGTGTTTAATAGAGACGATGAAGCTTGCGAAAGCCCTTATTACGATGCCCGAGCTATTGTTTGTGTTTCCGAAGATTAAGCTAGATCCGAAGAGCTGCTAGTTTAACGGTTGTATTAGCGCTATCGACGGTATATATATCCCTATTTTCGTGCTAGCTTTGTAAAAAGAGCGGTTTATTGGACGTAAAGGGTAGACTTAGAATGTCTTTGCTATAGTGTGCCTAGCTGGCTGTATCTAGTTCGTGCTTGCGGGCGCCGATGGACGTATGGCTGACGTTACCTTGCTTGAGAATGCAATAGCTTAAGGTTTCGATGTGCCGCTGGGATGATTTTATATTGCGGATGCGGGCTTTGGCTTGCGAAAAGGTATTCTTATTCTCTATGCCGGCTAACGGTTTTATCTCGATGAGTTTAAGTAATTGGATTGGCGGCTGTAAAATAAGCTTGAGCTGTTTAATTTTTGACTATTAGTTTTGAGAACGATAGTTGAGTAGGTTTTCGGTATATAGAAGTAGAAGTGGAAGATTATCCGATGCTTGGCGCTGTAATATAGTATTCGGGATTAGATTCGGTTTGTTTATGTATGTTGTGCGTTATATAATTTTATATTTGACTTCTAAGATCGTTGTTAAGAGAAAAAAATTGCAGGGAATCCCGTGGCGATAAGAGAGCTTGAGCTTACGAGAGCTCGAGCTGATTTATATATGCCGGGCTTAACTAGAGGGAGACTTCGGAATGTTGTTATAAACTATAACTGGAGAGCATATTTGGCTTATTTAGCTTTAGAATTTGTATAAAAATAAGAGGTAGTAGAAGCAAAATTCTAAAGATTCGTAGCTATTATATTATCTAAAAATTTAATGCCTTTTTTTTTTTTTAAAAATACTCTTTACATCGCCCTATTATCCGCTTACGTAACGAAAAGACGAGCCGAATTTTTATTTTTAAAGAGAATAGATGCCTTAATAAGGTTTATTTCGTTAAGCTTAGATTTGAAATTATCCTTAAGTATTTTCAGAGCCTTCTCTATCGTTAGTTTACCCTCCGCTGGTGTCGACCGTATCGTAACGAAAGCGTCCTTAAAGCTATTACCAAGAACTCGATACCCCTCGGCTATAAGACTTGCTGCTTGTATTTCTAAGGAATTTGGTTGTAAATCTAGAATATCTTCCTCTCCGCCTGTCTTACGACGTTGCGAACGAAGTAGTGGATTAGATTCGTTGCGGGCACGCTTCTTATGGTGCTGAGCTAGTGTAATAGGGATATCTAAAGAAATATCCTAGAATCTCGGTAAGTTTTAAGAGTATTCGCTAATAATTTGGGAAATTTAGAGAGTAGCTAACCTCTGTTTTATTCTCTAGGCCAGTAAGCTGAGTCGTCGAAAGTCTTGCCGAGAGCCCCGTATCCGAAAGACTACCTAAACCCTCGCTATCTTCCGTATTTTTACTACTAATAAGCTCGTCGATTATCGTGATATTTGCGCCTGTAGCTTCGATGCTACTAAAAATATCTTCCTGTAAATAATAATGTGGAAAACCTGACCTTTTTATCTATAAAACTGGCCGACTATATTTCTCGACGAAGGCTGTTTAGTTGCTTTCGCTTATATAAATTATATACGTAGACTCGTTATACGTATAGCCCGACCTCCACCTCTATACGCCCGTATTATCTTTTACTCGCTATTACTGAAATTTGCGGAATATATTCTTATACTTTTTGAAAGCATCCTGCATCTTCGCGCTAGTTATGTTCGCTCGGGGGATAGCTAACTGGAGAACTTTAGC
>Ga0247774_1000113_pt1 | contig 37220 bp, 28 predicted proteins | sample UWRJL001104B6_FD_179933 | JGI IMG/M metagenome (GOLD analysis project Ga0247774, IMG submission 179933) | Plant litter microbial communities from Arlington Agricultural Research Station in Wisconsin, United States - UWRJ-L001-104B-6 | ecosystem: Environmental > Terrestrial > Plant litter >...
TATCGAATGGTGAACTACCGACAGATGCCTATCTATGCTATCGTTGCTTGTATTAGGAGAAAAACTGGCCCCATCTTCAGCCAGTCTGGTAGCCTGGTGGAAGAGCGATTTGTAAGAGGTACCCACGGCTCCTTTGGAGCGCCGACTCTTTTCGAGAGCTGGCCGATGGCCTATTAGAAATTCAATGTTTGTCCGCCAACCAGCGGCATCCAAATGACACACGCCACGCCTCGAAGTGAGTATTCAATACGACTTACTCACATGCAAACAGCCGAAGTAAGGCAAAGTTAGACCTCCCCATTGCCAAGCGGCAAGGATACCTTGCCCACCTGATACCCCCCCACTTGGCGACACCGTGTCGTAGCTCGCTAGAGAATGTCGCGTATGCAGCAATCGAGAGATCTCTGGGCGAAGACTGGTGATGAATCTCGCGCATTCCTGCAATCGTCTTCGTAGATTGATTGCGACCATCAACGGCGGATCTGGCTCGAAAATCGGCCTGGACAGTTATTCCATGACTTGATGATTTGCTCTTCATGCACCTAGCATCATGCTCGCTGCGGATTCCAGCATGCTGAAAGAACTGCACGGGATAGGAAAGGAGCAGCACCGCCAATCTGGCAACTATTCCCGGTTAGGCCCGGCTTCGCGCAGGCTCGGACCTGAAAATAAAAAATTAAAAGCCGCTGGCGTTTTGATTAATAACCGGCCATGGTAAGTTTGCCGCAATCGACGAATAGAGACAAGTGAGGGCTTTCATTTACTTGCAACCGCAATGACCAGGTTGTCAGTCGCCGGCCACCAGCCCAGCCAGCCACGCCAACTTTTACTTCTTCATAAGTTGACATGGATCTCACGCGGATGTTGACGGCACAACTCGCCACCTTGGTTCTCATTTAGGCAAGCGCAAAGATGGACGTAAAGCAGATGCAAGGAGCATGGCATTTGCCGTTCACGACTCGCTCCTACCTGGGGTGCCTGTCGATTCCAAATGGCTAGGATCTTTCCCCGGACAAGGAAGGGCTAACTAATCGCAACGACCAGGGCTAGCCCCCACGGAACCGGACCTCAGGCACGCCGTTGGCACCAACTCCTTCAGATCATGGAAGGTATCCAATCCGAAATGATGGAGGGGAAGTGGCTCTTCCATTTTGACGCTAGTTGTTGCACGCTGCAGTTGTACGGATAGAGCCTACCCCAATCCACCAGGCCCCCGTTTCCCTGACGTAGTGCACAGGCGCTGCTTCGACTGGCTGACTTTGGCGTGCCTTACATTCTATCCCGCAAGCCTGTATCTCGATGATGAGCCTGTGCCGCCTGCGGGTAGGCCATTCATCGCTCACCTGCTGGTAACGATCCTCTTATTGATGATAAGAAAGAGTGGATCGACCCGTCCGCCCCCGGAATAGAGCAGACAAACATCTTAAGCATCCGTTCCGCTGTCCCTCGCCTGCTGGCCCGTGTGGCGTCGAGCGATTCAGGGAGGCATGATCAGAGTGACTCCCAGTTTCATCGGCAAGCCACCTTCAGAATCTTCACGCTAACCAACTAACGAAGCCAGCAGATGCCGCTCTCCCGATGAGAGTAAGCGCACAAGCCGCCTGCCGATGTTCCCGGCTCCTGAGCTAGATGTACATCAACTGTAGGTGGTCACGTGTGCGGCCTTGGTTCCCGTGCTCTCCGCTGGCAAAAAAAAAGACACTTCAGAACAGCGGGTAGTCCCGACTTCGATTCCATGTGTGACTCTGCATATCGAGTTTGCTAGCTACCAGATTCGAAACGGTTCTCATGATGCAAGCGAGTTCGCTCGAATGTACTCCAGTCAATCACACACAAGTTGTGCTAAACCGGCTGTAATACCATTTTTGGTCTGGGTACCTATATTATGTGAAATACTCTCCATACTACCGTGCAGTCCCCTTTTTGTGATACCTGGTACCGACGTCGTGGTTGTTCAGGGAAGCCTTGGAGGCACGCCCCTGAATATGGCCCAAAAAACATGCAATAATTCGAAACCTCACATGTCGAGTATCCAACAAATTAACCGCAGCACCGCACGAGTCTTTAGCGGCTCTTAGCCTTAGCCGACTGCGCCTTAAACGCAATCGAGATCTCACCCATCGAGTGGGCAATGGCATAGACGGGAATGAAGACCCAGAGAGTATTGAAGAAGACCAGATACACCCACTTGTACATGAAGTTGCTTGTGTCGAGATTCACGTTGGCAACCAGCCACTCAGGGCAAAACGTAATAAATCCTATGATCACCGCCATGTCAGCAAAAAGATTCCGTCATGGTGTCCCTAGTACGAGGATGCCAAAGGGTCAACCATTGTGCACCCGTTCCCGCCAAAATCTCAGAACATCGAGCCAAGGTCGACTCACCTCCGTATAGCTCCATGGTAGCCAGCACAATCATCCAGATGTTCGCCAGCGGGTTCTTCTTTGCCAGGTAATAGCAAATCAGCCCGCAGAGTGGCACACCGACAAACACCGTCAGAATCTCCAGGCTCACGACGGCCAGGTCAACACCGGCCCACCTCTTATCCGCCCTCGCATACACCATCCAGAGCTGCGCAAGTGGGTTCGCGCCCCCCGCCTGGGGGCCGTAGATGCGCGTCGCGCCGTGGCCGAGGTAGTTGTACGGCGTGGGATGGTAGTCGATCGACCCCGCCGTCGGCCCGTCGGCGGGGATCCACGACACGAAGCAGTGGTAGAGGAACGACCCCTCGAGGAAGGCGTGGCACAGCGCGTCGGCCGCGTGCCAGATGAAGAGGAAGCGCTTTGCGCCGGGCGTGCCCGCGGGCAGGCATGCGCGCGCAAGGAAGATGCCCGTCAGCGCGATGGCGACGGTCGACGCGAGAGAGTATAGGGTCACCGAGTCGAAAAGGTCGGGGGGAAGACTGGTTTTGACGGATGCCATTGTAGTGGTTTGATGGGCCAATATGAATGCTTATCAAAGTGCGAAACTGATAGGGCTTGTTCCGACCAAAGTTGAGGTTAAAAGATGACTTGTGCAACGTCTTCCAACATTCCATTTGCGTTGCTCTGGGATGACGTTCCCAACCCCCCGCTAGTTAGCAATTGACCACTCTGGTTGGCTGGCGCCAGCCACATCCGACTACGGCTGCATCCCGCTGGAAGCCCCACTCGGCAACTGGAACACCATGACAGACGGGTACGTATGGGTTTAAGGCTTTCGAGGTTGTAAATCTTCACTCTCGTCGAAGAGTGTGATAGACCAGCACAATATTGTGAGAAGAACTAACATTTGTTCACGCGCCGAATGACCGAACCATGTACATATAATACATATCTTTAACTGTCTACTGGTCGGGGTATATGAAAGCCGAAAGCCGAAGACGAATACATCGAGTTCATTATCCATGTTCAATGATCGCAAACCCGTAATTCCTCCCTCCGAAGATTGACATTAAAACAGTTACTGCTTGCTCCCCATGTCGATATAGTTCAGAGATGTCATTTAAGCCTTGGCGTACTGCTTGTGGGCATCAGCCTTGGTGTTGTGCGAGGACTCATCCGCCTTATCGCCAATGGCGTCCTTGGCAGCTTGGGCACTGTAAAAAAAGCATTAGTTTTCCCCGCGAGTTGTAATTGCGTCGCAGGGTAATTTTTTACTTACCGAGTGCCAATACCGGCGTTGCTGTCCTTGGCAACCTGCTTGTTGCCCTCCTTCGAGGCGGTGGCACCGGCGCCCTTGACGTTCTCGGTCACGGAGTTAGCGGCCTGCTTAATGGATTCCATTGTAGATTTTGTTTGATTGTTGACTGAAAGTCTGCGAGTGATAGCTTGCTTGCTTGTGTTTGTGTTGTTGCTTTGGGGTTTCGTTGATGATGTTGAGCGAAGATTTTGGGGCAGTCTGGACGCGGGCGAGATTTCTTTTATAGAGGAAATAGTAAGTCGGTGCGTCCAAAAGAAGACGTAACTTTAGTATTCTAGTTCACCCTTGCATCTCGATCGATCGTTGTCGGGAACTGATGACGCAGAGCCGCACGGCTGGATTCTCGCGCATAGTGACGTCAGATGGGGCAAAAGACAAGCGCCCCTGAAAGCTGCACGATGGGCCGCTGCTAAGCTCTTCCACGAGCTTTAGGAGTAGGTGTGCAAGTGTCGTAACCACGCAGCACTGCTATCTTGCTAAGCTACTGTTTAGAGGTTTGTTAGCGAAGACGTCATGTCCAGTTTTCACCCTCCGATGGATGCCATCGATGGCGGGGCGGAAGGACACCGGAGGAAAAGAACCGGCGTCATTCGGTTGTCGACGACACTGGAGAAAAAAAAATCCCGATTGGCTCGGAAGGCCTCATACTTGATACTTCGCGGCATGCAAGATGACATGAGTGGAATGTTGCGGGGGCAAGGGAGTTGGAAAGCAAGGCCGTTAGATGCATACCAACTTCTCATCAATCCATATGACAACGTAGACTAACGTAGACATCAGCGGAGTCTTTACTCCGGGGCTATTAAGCATGTGATATTCCTAGAAAATCAAGGAATAGTTACGGCTGTTGTTTGCTGCCGAGCAACAAGTGCTAGACAACGAGGCAGAGGTTGTCGACTCGTGGTCGTTCCTCGGCAAGCCCTGGTCGAAGCCGGCGGCAAGTCTTAAGCTCCAAGATGGCATCAAAGCAGGCAATCGAGATGCGGTTGCGAACAGATGATTCGGATCCACTATGACATTGGCTAGGCCCCAATCGCCACGTGCTGAAATTCATACCTACCTAGCCCCTAGGCATCACTCTGGTGTCCTCGCCTCTTGAGCTCTTGTTGTCACCTATGCCTATCACTCCCCCAAGCTCATCAAGAACCCCAACCAGCTTTTCTAGCCGAACGGCAACTGGAACTCCTGCCTCAGTTGCACAGGCATCTCGCCAGACTCGTCCATGAGGAAGCCCATCTCATCCATAGCCTCGACTTGCAATTGCATTTCGTTGTCCCCCGTCCGCTTGACAACAATTAAGAAACTCATCTGACCATCACCGAGATGCTGTCTGAGGGGTCAGAGGGAGGCTTTAACTCGAAGCCTGTGGAGGGAGAAGGGGTGGGCAAGAAGCTATTTCATATAGAGGTGTTTTTATGTTGCGCCGCTCAGTTACAAAAATCCTCTGGGCTTCCGGAGGTTAGAATGCTGGGTAGCATAACAGTTATCGCCATCAGGATCCTCCTTTGTTGGGCGTCCAGTTGCTCCCGTAGCGACCGACACCTTATGCACTATGTCCGTAAGTGATTCGTTTGTAATGCTAAGCAGCCCTGAGGGAATCTGGATGAGATTGGTGAGGCATTGGAGAGTGGAGAAAGACGAGGCGAGCCTTCAGAATCCACACTACCTACGAGCAATAGAAGGCGATGAGGCCACTAATATAGGGTAAGGGCTCAAACGGTGTGGAATGTACAGTGTATACAGTATTGGCACACTGTATTCAATCGTGATTGTGCATGAAGATTTGGCTGGTCTCAAAAATTTCCATCACCCTAAATTTCGAAGCATCAAGCCACGGCTCTTCTAGGGAATTGGCTGCGCTCCGATCTTGCCTCTGCGAATTCTTCTCCGCTCATTTCTCCTTAGGAGTTCCATTTTAATTACCACTTTCGCCATGCCCGCTGCCTTCAGATCTCTCGCGCCGCTGCTTCGGACAGCACGCCACTCGGCGCGTGTCGGCTATGCTCTCAATCCCGTCCAGTTTGCCCTGCGGAAGCAGACTATCGAGAGCTTCCGGGGCTATGCGCAGGTGTTCAAGCGAGACAAACCGCATGTTAACATTGGTACGGAGCTTTGGCGAGCTTAGCTGCAGCATGAAATGGTTACTAATGTTGATTGAAAGGTACAATTGGCCACGTTGACCATGGCAAGGTAAGCTCCAGAGCTTCTGGTCACGAGAACTGAACTCCGCGACATCCTTGAGCTTCTTGCCTCCCATGCTTAGGCGTGTTATCTAACATGGAATTGCTCGTACTAGACTACGCTGTCCGCTGCCATCACCAAGCGCCAAGCCGAGAAGGGCATGGCTAACTTCCTCGACTACGGCTCCATTGACAAGGCACCCGAAGAGCGCAAGCGAGGTATCACCATTTCGGCGGCCCACATCGAGTACTCGACCGAAAATAGGCATTACTCACACGTCGATTGCCCGGGACACGCTGATTACATCAAGAACATGATCACAGGCGCCGCCAACATGGATGGTGCCATCATCGTCGTGGCTGCATCCGACGGCCAGATGCCCCAGACCCGTGAGCACTTGCTGTTGGCACGCCAAGTCGGTGTGCAGAATATTGTAGTCTTCGTCAACAAGGTAGACACCCTTGATGATCCCGAAATGTTGGAGCTCGTTGAGATGGAGATGCGCGAGCTGCTCAACACGTATGGATTCGATGGTGATGAGACACCCGTCATCATGGGCTCGGCCCTTTGCGCTCTCGAGGACAAGCGGCCGGAAATTGGCCAGCAGAAGATCGACGAGCTTCTCAAGGCCGTCGACGAATGGATCCCGACCCCCGAACGTGACCTGGAGAAACCCTTCCTCATGTCGGTCGAGGACGTTTTTTCCATTCCGGGCCGCGGCACCGTCGTTTCGGGCCGAGTCGAGCGCGGCATCCTGAAAAGAGATGCCGAGGTTGATCTCGTGGGCAAGGGCGTCGACGTGGTCAAGACCAAGGTTACGGATATCGAAACGTTCAAGAAGTCGTGCGAGGAGTCGCGAGCTGGCGACAGCACAGGTCTGCTGCTCCGCGGTGTCAAGCGAGAGGATCTCAGGAGAGGAATGATTGTCTGCGCTCCCAACACAGTCAAGGCCCACACGAGGTTTATGTGCTCCCTCTACATCCTCTCCAAGGAAGAGGGTGGCCGCCATACTGCCTTTGGCGAGAACTACAGGCCCCAGCTCTACCTGCGGACCGCCGACGAGTCGGTTACGCTGACGTGGCCGGACAATGTTCCAAAGGAGGAGCGCGCCGACAAGAGGGCCCATCCCGGTGAAAACACGGAGATGGTTGCCACCCTGCACCTGCCCAACGCCATTGAGGTTGGCCAACGTTTCAACATTCGTGAGGGCGGTCGCACCGTTGCAACCGGTCTGGTGACGCGAGTCATGGAATAAACACTAGACGATCCCACCGAGATCCCATCCTCTCGTTTCGGCACCACGTCCAGATAGAAGGCACCGGAGCTCTGCGGCATTTCGGGACGGCAGCAAAAACACCACGGGAAAGGAGACAGCAGCTCAACCAAAAATAGAGGGAGGTGGAGAGTGTACAAAATATGCATGATGGGGTGGGGAAAAATGTCATAATGCTGCTCATACTCAACACCATGTACAACTAAAATTTCCTTTGCCATGTTTTCCTTTGAGCCTGTATTGGTATAGGCTTTTGACGCACGTTATAGATTTATTCCGTCTTCGTCTTGTGGAACTATGTCAACTCTCGTCTCTTCCCTCTACTCTCGGATTCCATGTACGTACGTTTAGAAGGAACATCGTTAGTAGATAGTGGCAACGGCATGTAATGACCTCCCACCTGCGCTTCTCATCGTTTATGGCGGCCAATGTGTCCCTGCTCCTACCATGTGATGAATGCCCAGTATTGGAGGCTTCATGCAAGCTGCCCTTTCAAAAAAAAAAAAACAGCCGAAGCAAACGGAGTAGGCATTCGAAGTTCCGCTACAAGGATAGTATATGCGGACCTCGCATATTGGATTTCATACACATCGGCATTGATGCCTCCCAACATTCGAGACCACTACGATGGGGTCACTTCGTTGCAGACAACATCCAAAGACAACGCAAACGCACGCAAGATATCTCTCTCATTCGCAATGCCTTCAATCGTGGACGGCGCCGGAGAGCTTGCTACATCGACCTTACGAGAGTCTCTCAAAGGACGGTTCCAAAAAGTGTGCGTGGAAAGAGTAATAAACGTCCCGTTTGGATATAAGTGAGCCATAAACTCCGAATTTTGCCCGCCACCTCTTAAGAATGCTGAAGGTTTATCACCGGGTCGTAAAAAGCCCCTGTCATGATTTGGCCCTCTTCTTGGTCTTCTATGTTCCTCACCTGTGCAAAAAATGCACTTCCTCACGCCTCGCTCCTCCGCATATCCCCGTCCCTCCGGTAGCCACGCTAGAATTCAATGGTCCGAGTAAATTGCTCGAGCAATCATTGATACATTCGGCAGGCGGAGAAACATGTCAGTCGATGTGGTATTTATCGGAACTATGTCCAGTAAGTTAGAAGACATGCCAACCAGAGAGAATCGTCCAAGGTATAATGGTTCGACATACCTTGTAGAAGCCAATATCCTTGGCCTTCTCGCGGAAGCACTGGCGGCAGAGATCGAGGCCATACTTCCGGATGAGACCGGCCCTGTGCTTGCAGACGCGGCTATTGAGGGAAAGCAAAATATCATCAGCTCCGGTCCTTCAAGTCAATTTGCGAACTAGAAAATGACAATGACAGGTCCTTGTTGCCTCTCCAATTTGCCCTCCCGCCGCCCGACCAGGGAATAATCTCAGATTTCCCTTTGAAAATTCCTCGTTCGATCCATCTCGATGAACATCCTATCGCTAAGTGTGACTTACCAGCTACGCGAGCCCTTGCCGTAGTTCCTTGGCCGCGAATACCAGACGCTCTCGTGCGACATGATTGCGAATTTGTTTCTTGGGGGGAGGGGTTCCTCGCAGTAGTAGTAGTTCTTCTCGGACGACCGGTCGAAAAATCCGTTGCTGTCTGTGTGCTCGCAAGAAGATATTCGTCGATGTTGCGATTGTTGGTCGAGGGCGCGGTAGTAAGTTTGACAAGAAACTTGCAGGAAAAGAATCGTGTGGATTAATTTTGTGTGGGCAAGTCGAGACAGGGTTGGGCCAATTGCGGGCCAGATGGTCCGTGCATCTGCGAGCCCTCCACCTCCACGAGGATTGTTTTATCGATAGAGCCTCCGTTATTACCTTAACCCTAAAAATATATATGCGTGAAACGCCAAGGTCCAGACGTCGTTATCATGGTTTGAATCCAGTTGGCGTGACACCATCGAACTCTCTGGATAGGGTAACGCATCGAAACTTTACAAGTCCATGAGGTCGGCCAGGCTCCACTGAGCCCTCCTTTCCCTCCACTCTAATAGCAGATATTTGGAAGGGTCATAACAAGGCACAGTATGCCCGTGTCCAGCAAAAGAACACCGTCGTACAGGGAGACTCATTACCCTCGTTATGTCCACTATCGTCTGTCCTAGTACTGTGATAATGTGTTCTTCTCTGTCCTCTATTGAATAGCAGCGATCATGAGAGCAAGTGATACCAAGTGATAACGCACCATTCCAAGATCGACCACCTGGACGCCTCACCAGATAGCCGCCTGGTCAAAGTCGAACCTCTTGAGCTCCTTTCCCGCATCCTCTAGGTCTTTCTTGGCCTTCATCCGCATGTAAAAGATGGGGCAATCCTTGCTACTGCAGATAACATCGCAGTGTATGCTCCCCTGACACCTCTGGCACTGCGTCCACAGCCGAGCAAACCTGACCTCGAGATCGGACATCTTGTCGAGCGTCTTCTTGTACAGCTCGCCAAACCTCGGCGCACAATCGTTACACACGGCTCCCTCGCTCTCGTCCTTCTTGGTCAAGGGTTTTTTACAGCCCATGCAAGTTTGAGTCTTCTTGGTAAACTTCATCAGGCCGCCAATGGTCGGGGCAGCGACTGAAATGGTTCTCGTGTGGGCACCTGTCAGCAGCGACCTTGCCTTGGTGTCTCCGAGGATGGGCTCGAAGATCCGCCCCAGCGGCTTGGAGAGCTGGTTGTCAAGGTAGTACTTTGTGTCGATGGGCACGTTGTGCTCGAGGACGTAGAGAGGATCCTCGGCCTTTTCAAAATTCTTGGATCCAGCGGCGCCTTTGACGATGACGTAGGCAACACGGTCGCCAAGGCCAGGCGCAGAACCTGCGTCACGTTCCTTCATGCGCTTGGCGAGTTCGTGATGTGCCTGCTTGGCCGTATAGTCTTCCTTGGTGAGAGCCTTGGTAATGACTAACTTGGACATATCGATTCGGTTCTGCAGGAGGTCTGCAATGATGTTCTTGACGTACCTAGTTGCATTGTTAGAAATGTTCAAGATAGGGAGGGCAAAAACGTACTCCTGTGCACCGGGGACATCTCGGTCGATCAAAATCATCCTCAGGACCCTCTCAATGACGGTCTGCACTAGGGTGCAGTTGTCTCTGCGGACCGTCTCGATACCTTTGGTGTCCATCTTGTCGTACTTTTCAGGCTTGGTCCAGTACAGGCCCGCGTAGCGCTTCTTGTTGATCAGAAGATAGGGGAAATAGACCTTTTCGAATTCCAGCTTGATGGGCTTGATGAACTTGGCCGAGACGTAGCCGGCCGCCTCGTCGCCGAGTTTCATAGCCTCTTCCAGCGACTTGGTCCCGAATTTCACCATGACCGAGTCGGTATCGCCGTAGATGACTTGGGCATCGTGCGAATAGCCGTTCGCTATCGTGTATTTAGCCTCAACCTCATTCCTGGTCTTTTCAATCATCTGCCGTCCGAAACTGGTGGTGCTACTGGCAATGGCCAGACAGGGAAGCTTTCCCGTCGTGGCGCCCGTCAATCCGTAGACCGAGTTGGCGCTGATTTTCAGAGCAAGCTGACGGCCGTTCAGCACGGCTTTCTTGAACGGATCCTTCTCGACGGCCAAGTCCCTCTTGGCCTGCTTTCGAGCAGCCAACAGCTCCTCAAGAATTTGGGACAGAAGCCCCTTTCTCGTCTTGGCGGTTACGAACTTGTCGCCATTGGGGGTGACGATATAGTCCTCGCCCTCCTTCAACTTATACACCTCGATAGCCTTGGTGTTCAGCAGCGTGGTGTAGCAGAGATTGTGGGCTTGCATGATGCTGGGATACAGGGACGCGAAGTCGAGGGTGGCGATGGGAACGTCGTAGTAGCCCCGTGTAGGTTCAATGACAGTGGCACCTTCGTAGTTTTGGTCATCGCTGCCGCCTCCGCTGGGAAGATTGGGGATCACAAGCTTCTGCTCCAATGCTTTCCGGAAAAGCTGGCTGATGAACTTGATTTGCTGGCCGCGTGTTAGCAAAAAGTTGAAAGGGACGCCCGTAACTCTAGCCATTTCCGTATAGTTCTCGAGGCAAGATAGCTTCTCCATGAGACGCAGAGGCAGATAGGCGTCCTTCAGGCAGTACACGGCCAAACGACGTCTCGTTTCGGGTGTTCCGTTGTACAGGTCGGTAATTATTGTGTGGTCGACGTCCTCCTTTTGCTCGCCTAGGAAGTTCGCCGAGACTGAGTTCAGCGTGTAGCTGCGAAGCTGATGATCTCGCTGAATCAGTTGAAGAAGATCAAGCTGCAATCGGCCAACAATGTTGGTGGCCATGGTGTCTCGATTTCCCATCTGCTTGCTCGAGAAGTTTGACTGTTTGGATTCCGAGCGCGTCGACAGAGTCCGTGACCACAAGTCGAAGCCGGGCACCTTCAGGCACTTGGCTCGCTTCAACAAGTAGGGGAAGTCGAAGTTGGAAATGTTGTAGCCTGTGATGATGTCGGGATCAACCTCTTCCAAGAACGCTTGCCATGCCTTCAACATTTGGCCCTCCTCCGGATAGTCCTTGATCTGGGTGGCCACGATGGAGCTGGTTTGGTGAAGGCAGAAGACGTTCCGCACGAACGGCTTCTTCTCTCCGTATCGCGTGACAATGTTGGCGATCTGAATGACTGGATCGACGTCGGCATCGGGGAAGATGCCCTTTCGCCCAGCGCACTCAATATCAAAGGACATGATTCTAAGAGGGGCCATTTTCGACCATTCTCCCTCGGGTTTGTGTGCAATTAGGTCCCGGTAACTCATCTCCGCTTCGATCTGGCATTTGGACTGCCTGCTGCTAGCGTGGATCAGCCTGTACTTGCCGGCAGGAACTTCTACCCAGGACATTCCTTGGATCTGGCAAAAACGGAAGCAGAGTCAGTACCGATAGCCAGGATTGCAACAGCTAGAAGATGCTTACGTGGCAGTCCACCATGAACCTCAGGACGTATTGTATGTTGTCAAAAGTCCGGATCTTAATGACCCTTCCAGGTGTGTCGTCGATCTGCCACATTCCCTTCCAGTTGGCCTCACCCCTCTCGATGGCTCCCCGAACTTTGGAAATTTGTTTGGGATCAGCCACGGTGATTTTCAGATACGGGCTTTCCGTATTACCCTGGTATCCGTAGATGTTCATGCGCATGGCAAAGCTAACGGAGTGAATAACCGGCTGATGAGAGGGAACAGCCGTCTCGAGATGCGCCTTGAACGCCTGGCAATCCGATGGCTGGAACGACACAGGCGCTTCAATGTAGAGGTAGTGCTTGAAGTCCGTGACATGAAGCATGACTGAGTTCCCTTTCTCCGTCACGCCAAACAACTTGACGGTTGGTTTCCCGCCAGCCAATGTACCCTCCTCAGCCTCAATGGCTTGGAAGCAGAGGTTGTCGGCGGCAGGTTCAAAACTCGAGAGGCGCGGTCGCGCCCATTGTTGGTCCTTCTCGGCATTGTTCTGCTTCAGATCCGAAATTTCCTGTGAGAATTTGTCGAGGACGTTAGACTCGAAGGTGCTTTTGGGTTGTGACGAGGTAATCTTGCGAGAGGCAGTTCTCTGCGAGCTCGTAAAGGCCGGCGACGACGAAGGTGGTTCGACTTTTCGCTTCTTAGCGGAGGCAGGTGTGGATGGCGGACCAAGATGCGTGTTGGTCGTGTCAGCGAGGACTCGCTTCTGGGGAACGAGGGTAGTCGCCATCTTGAGGACGTTGGACTGGCATGTGTGCTTGTGGTCAATGGAGTGTGCAACGGTCGTTGTTTTGGAGGTGATGGGATGAGGGCGCTTCACGTACGGGTGGCGTCCATAAATTTGCAGCCGGCAGTAGACGCGCCTTGTACGTGACTACACACGGCCCCACCATGGACAGTTAAGTGGCCGTTTGGCGTGTTCGCGTCTGAGGCACGAGCTTAGTCATCAGGACATCCATCCACCAAATGGTAGGCAACGGCCTGCCATGAGTGCTCAGTATCACCTTGTCGTAGCAGATGTTGGCAGCCAGTCTTGCCACTGGCACCATCGACGAAAGCACCGAGGTCTACAGCCACACATCTAGCCATCGTCGTGGATTACCATTCTGGTTTCTTTCAGCACTCCAAGCTCTTCTACCATCTATATAGTTCTTCTCTCGCATATAGAACGGACCGAAGTGGAGGGGGGAAATATGAACATAACTAGATCAGCTGTCAAGGTTTTAAACTTGGCACAATATTTTTATGGCTCTCTTCCCATAGTCAGTGCTCCTCGCAGTTCAGGAACGTCTACTAGCTCGGCTTCGCACGCCTTCGGGTTAATCAGTGATAAAGGAGACTGTTTAGAAACTGGGAAGGCGAAGCGAGAAAACTAGGGCACGACAAATCCGAATGCTCATTAATTGAGCTTTTTCCCAATTCATATTAGGCAGGGCGTGGGATGCTTCCGTGTTTGCAGCTAAGCCCCTGATAAGGGAGGGTAGGCCCCTTAAACAACCGAATAGCTTTAGGTCAACTCATTTTGGAGAAGAAACATCATTTGCTTAACCTTCCTCAACCAAACTATGCAAAATGAGTGTTGGTCACCATAAAAAAGCGAAGGGAGGCTTCTCATCGGGTCGAAAGTCACACGTTAATGGAATATAAGTTGTTGGGCTCACCTTGCAAGGGGTTCATCATCCGGCAAGCATCGCATGGACACTTCTGATCTCAGTCTCGCACCAGTATCAACGAGGCGGATGTAAAGGTAAAGGTAGGAAACCTGCGTTAAGACGGCTGACTCTGAGCTGGCGGTATTGTGCCGGTTACCCAAGCCTTTCTTCTCCTTTTGAACAGGACAATTAGCAAATAACCTGGTCAAGCAACCTGGCAGAAACAACCATGCATAGTCAAGGATGAAACATACAAGGGGAATCCATATCTTATTATTAATATTTTCGATCGTTATCCATAGCCACAATTCGTACGGGGCTTGAGAAAGCCAAGACTTGGAGGCTAAGGCGATTCATGCCTGTTGCGTAAAGTGCAACCTGGCGTTGGAGCTCTAACCGCCTTGAGCTAGCTATACTCGTAGAGTCCTTTAAAATCCTTCGATCTCTGGCAACATTCAGGCATGGCCATGCCATGAGCCAATAGATGGGTATAATGCCATTAATCTTTCCGAGCCATATCTCCGCATCCGTTCTTCCTCCACAATCGACCTTCTGTCCACGAAAACACTAGCATCACTGTTCGGTCTCTGTCAAAGCTTGTTGATGCCTCAGCCTAGTTCCCCGGCTCCTCTCCCAGTCGAATTTGGTCCGTAACGCCATCGCTGTGCAAAGCAAAAGCAACTAAACAACTTTCGTCGACATTAGCGCGACAAAGGGCATGCAACATTACAGCACGAGCTTCGCCCCGGTAAGAATGTCGAGAACCTCGCGCTTCGAATTCTGGTTGGCAATGATTGTCAAGTCGCCAATCTCGCACCAATTACTGATAGGCTAGAATCGTTGTTAGAGACCGTGTACAGTCGAGACTGTGCTGGGGCTTCCTTCTACTTACCACGCAACTGAGATATTTACACCAAGAACAAGTGTTGTGCTGTACGTAAAAGTTCTGAAGGAGGAGGATGAAGCCGATGAGAACAGCAAGGAGTGCACCGGCGCGAATAATCCACCACGCCCACCAAAGCGGCTTCCTCCCCTTGAAGAAACTGGTGGGATTCTTCAAGAACGAACTCTGGGGCGGAGCGACACCTTGCTGGACAGCAGAATACGACGAGACGTGGCCGAGTCTCTTTCGCAGAGCATTAGGCGAGTGAAGAACGCAAATACCGAGAGCGAGCCCCATGATGAAACCGCCGATGTGGGCGAAGTTGTCAAGACCAGGCAGTAAGCCCAGAACAAAAGCAATGACAATGTCCAGCATAATGAATAAGAGATCCTTGACCGGGCTCCGGCGCTCCTGCCACGAGTACAGGAGATCGAGGAGGACCAGGGCAATGATTCCGAACAAGGCGCCTGATGCACCCGTCGATGGCAGCCCTTCGCCGGCGTAGTTGGCACCCATCACGTTTCCAAATATGCCGGCGCTGATATAAACCAGGAAGAAGCGAATCGACCCGATAGCCCTCTCCATCTCTTTGCCAATGGTCAACTGGAGCAGGAGGTTGAAGCCGATATGAATGAGCCCCGCGTGCATGAATATGGGCGTGATGAAGCGGAACCACTGGTTAGGCTCGGGCTTTTGGTCAACATCTCCATTGTATTTTGGTTCGGGAATGCCGCCGAAACCGCACAACTCGGACAGGCTGCAAACGCCGTCAGTCGTGGTCGTATTAGGACACGGCCAAGAGATTTGAATCGTCGAGCCTTGAATCGCTTCAACATTGTGCATGCAAGGCACGTATCGCGCGCCCATGTTGACCAGGACCCAGGTGGAGGGACCGATCATCGGGTTGAAGGCTGGCTTGATCATGATGGGAGAGCCAGTAAGGGTGACTATCGGGATGGTCAGTGACTACTGTTTAGACGGTCAGATTATCTGCCTCTTTACTTACCGTTCCGCACAATCTCTCCGACAAAGACCGCGACGTGGACAATGGAAAAAATGTAGACTATCCAGGGGATCCTCTTGGTGTTGTTGGATCCAAACATTCCTAGTTGGCCCAGTCGAATATTTCCCTTCTTCTTCTTTGGCACTGGAGTTGGCCGTCCCGACGAGGGAGCATCGTGAACGTGATCGTCTCCCAACTCAACATCTTTCGGCGGCGGTCGTGGTCGAAGAGGAATATCGTCTGTACGTGATGGCCCGTAGGCCGCCGAGTCTTCAGGATGGCCGCCCATATTGTAGCTGCTGGTGCTTTGCTGGTGGGAATCTAACGGATACACATGGTCGTCAAATGGCGTATCAAATGGAGACTGCTTTGGCGGACGATCTGTGCCTGCCGCTGGCGGTTGTGTTGTGTAGGGCGGCGCCGGCGTGCTGTTGTAGGAGTGGGGATTGTACGAAGTGTCGTCACGACCCGAGTAAGGATTGTCGTTGTTGCTACTGCCCAGATTGTAATAATCGTTGGCCGCCATGGTGATGGAATGGAAGAGATCGACGATGGGGTTGGTTGTCGTAGTTTCAGGAGCTAGTGTTGCCGTCGCGTAGCAGGGGCGACGGCTTGAGAATTCGTATTGGGTAGCACGGGGAATTGCGTCCCTCCCGAGTCCAAAAGGGCGGTCGTGCGGCAGGGAGGTACTTCGCAGGGCGGGGACCCCCTGGTCGACCGTGCTTTCTGTCGCCGAGTTTCGTAGCCTCCAATAAAATGGCGACCTCAAAAGGCCGCTTCAGGCAAAATTGGGCTACTCGGAACTTGAATCGTGCTCGAGCCCGTACCTATTCCTGACAGCTTATTTTGTACGAGTTAAAGTGCAAGAAAGCCGGCTGCTGACAGAGATGGCTTAATCAGTTCAACAGTCGCTAAGAGGCGCCTTGGACATCCGACTTCTGCGTCCCGAATGCTGGACGGGTAAAGGGGCCGAGCTGCCCAGCACCTCTCCGCAAATGGCCAACCGTCACAGTGCAGCGTCGGACTACACTGTCGGCCTATTTCCTTGCTTGGATGCCAATAGTACTCCTGAATCCTCGGCCTTGGTAGTCGTAGTAGTATCGTAAGCGGACGTTAATTCGATTCTAATTGAACCTTCGGCTGTTTCGCTCGTAAGATGTGGCGACCGTGGAGATTATTATTTGCCGGCGTTGATGTTGGTTCATGATGCGAAGAATCTTGCCTTGGAGGGTTCAGGGCTGAGAAGCGCTTTTAAGGGAAAACCGGGCGTGTTCAGGTTTCGGCGAGAAAGCTGAAGGAAGAACAGGCTTGGGCGAGAGCGTGGCTGCAGCGTTTGCGAATCGACTCCAGCTTTGCGTCAAGATCAAGGCTGTGCATGGTTCGGCCCAGTTTGCAGCAACATGAATGGGCGAAAATCCTGCTGCGATTCCACACCAACTGTACTGTGTAGGCATTGACGACGATGGGCCAGGCTCGCAGCCTGCCACTGTGGCAACAGAATCAAATTTTGGCCCCAGCACTCACAAGAGCGTCCTCAGTTGGCGGAGGTGGCTCAAAATTTACGCAAACGATTATTCATGATCTGCAGTGGACATGGGTGTCCGGATCGTTCATGGCTCAGCGCTTCCAAAAACAGCATCACGGAGCTCAACCACCAAATGGCTGACCAATCATCAGCCTAGTCTTCCTGTTTCAGATGCAGCGCAACCATGCGCGAGCCGTCCCCGGTCTGTCCCCGAAATTCGAAGCAAGGGTCTTCTGCTTTGTTGAAATTTCATCATTTCGACGAACTTAGCAATGGTCCTAACCTTGAACAAAGACTCACGTCCGTGGACGACTTTATACTGCATTCGGTTGCTTGTGCTCAGCCAGTTCATTTCGCGAGTAGAAGACTAGGCTGTCAACACGAGCAGACTGAAATACGATGCAACACGAAGATGGGCGGTACCACCTAATGAGGTCCTCCAACGTCGGAAAACGGGGACGCATGACGTCCACTGCATCACCACCAGCCAGCTTCCCAAGTCGCAAGCTCAGACTGCGTACGGACTCACAGAGATCCGCGATTTCGCTGCAGCAGCGCTTTGCTGGCCAGCCCGCTTCTAATGTGCCGATAGAGACAAGCTGATCTTCGGCTGGGCAACAAGTGTCCGACACAACTGCAGGCTACGTAGCGAAACCAGAAGCTTGCTTGCCACGTCGACGAAGACGCGGATTGCAAAACACTGGTTACCTACAATCAAATTTCCTGAACCTCGTGGCAACCCTCCAAAAGCTCGAAGCGCGATATGTTGTCGCAGAAAAGCGAACTGCTCTGGCAGTCCGCGTAATAATCGAGAAATCCCTCGTTTGCTCGGCGATTTTGGCTCGTGACAGCTCGGTCGACCAAAATATTCTCCACAGCTGTGGCTCAGCTCGGTCAGCCTCAACCTGGTATCGGACGTGAACAGTACAACATCGTCCCCTAAGACTTCGCTGTGAATGGAGTCACATGGTACACAGTGGCGCCCACATTTCTTAGGAAGGATCTTTTGGCCTTGGACTCTAAGATATTCGCGAACTTTCTCGCGCCACGCCATGGGATGTTCTTGCTTCGTATTTGCCTTCAAAGGGCAGATCTCTTGAAATCTGACGGCACCAGATTTCATGGGCACTGCTCCATTTCTGGCATCGGCCGTCATCCGCCCTGTGGCTGTGTTCCCGGACCGGATCCACCGTCTCCCAAGTCGGATTCGAGCGGTTCCGTCTGTAAACCATCGGCCTCCGTTAAAGGATTGATGGGATTCTTGATCTCGACACAAGACTTCGGGTGGTTCTTCCTCAATTTACGGTATTACGTATTCTGGTTGTGCCATCATGGCTGAGCATCCATCCAATGAATCATTCGCCAGCGAGGTTTCTCTCTCACTCTTCCTTGCTGCACGTCCGTCCAAAGCAGGGCAAGGCTGGAGTAGAGGAATCAGAGAAACCCATCCGTAATTGGAGATGAGATTGCATGTAATTCTAAGTCCTTCTATCAGATCTTCGTCCTAAACGCCGTTTAAAAACACCGACCAGTACCTGTACACTATCAGCTAGCAAGCCCAGCTGGTGGGCTTCACATCCAAGGGAAGTACTCTGCCACCCAGTATTACCATCCCAGAACCCTCTAGCCTCCTCTTTCGCCGAGCAAAGTCATTTCGTCCCCTTATTCTGTCCCTCCGCTCCACCGCCCTCTCCAGACTGTCCAAGTGCATCTTTTATGTACCCCCCAATAACGCTCTCCCCCCTCTGCATCCTCTCTGTATCCTTCTCGGCCCTTTTGCTGCTCCAGTCCTGCCCCTCGGGCGCCGACCACCACCACGACCGCTGCTTTGCCTTCTCGGCCGCGTACGCCTGCCGCTGCTCCTCCGTCATGTGCGCCAGCCTCTCGGCCTCGAGCCGCCGCCGCGTTTCCTCTGCCTTGGCGGGGATGTCGGTCGGCGGCGCCAGTCGGCCCCACGTGCGTGCCCAGATGCCCTGGCCCGTGTAGTGCAGGACGATCTGGTCCGTCGAGAGCGAGAAGCAGGCGAGTAGCCCGGTGAAGCGCAGGTCGCGCTTGCGCGGGGGGAGGAGCATCGCGATGGGGGAGACAACGGCGACGAGGATCCAGGGGTATGGGGGTCGTGGCGCGGGTTGCTGTGTTGGTGATGTAGGGACCGGCGACGCTGGCGCAGCAGGTGGTGCCGGAGTTGTATCGTTCGCCATGTTCGATGGCGTTTGGAAGAGGTAGGTCGTAGGACAGGCCGATGTCGTCGTCTCGTTGACGAAGTCTCCTTAGTAGTTCCCTGTAGGATCAAGAGCGATGCGCCCGATCGGTCGATTTGGGTGATTTCCAGTGTGCCAGTTTCCCAGTAAAGACGTACACAGACTACAGCAAAAGTCCCAATCTAGTCGGCTTCCAGTAGGCAAATAATGCTCTGTTGCAACCGAGGGCTATGATATGTGAAGCTATCACGACGAACGTAGAAATTCCTGCTCGTGCCAAGCCCGATACGCCTTTTTGGAGCTCAGGCCATGTGCTGGTCTGTTCCGCTGGCCGCGCTACCCTATTGTACCAACGGGCCAAACAGCCATGCAGCAGCGTGGGCAGGGGCCCGAACCCTAATTCAACAGCTCGACAGACCCTGGTCTCGCTCGAGGATGCTCCCAGTGCTGGTCCGTGTACCGCCTAGTATTAGAGAGGTGCTCCATCAGGTAATTACTGGTGCAATTCTCGCCCGCTGGTATCCCTGAGCTATCTACCGACCAAGTATCATGAGGAGGTAGTTTTCAGTAACTTTGGCGTATGCCCATTAGACTTACAGAAGCTTTTTGTAAAGCCAATAGCTCAATTATGGAAGAGTTAGAGCCTAGCCAGCACCAGCTAAAATTTAGGTACTTTACATTTTGCAGCCTATTACCACAAGCCAAAAGCACCTGGATAGTCAGTGCCAGTCCTGCAATGTCGAAAGGCATTCTCGCTCTCCCTGTAGGCTTCAATTCAGTCAAATTTCTTCGGGCAAGTCGTTCGAATGCATAAACTCGCGGAAACCAGCTTCAAAATTACTCTTCACGTGCTACACGAAACCCACTTGCCGCAGGCTCACACATTCTGTCGAAGACTCTGAAGGTTGTCTTGAGAGTGGCTCAGACCTGCACATCTTTGTCGCCTCGCCTCTACCTGCAGCTTATTGTCAAGACCAGCATTTTAGCGTGGAAATGGCAAGGCGTTGTCTCGAGCCAGTTCTGCACGAAGAGCCTCGGCATCTAAAGGACTGAATGCAAACCACGACTTTCAGCTGCATCGGCAAATCGGTCGAGTCACCAACAGGTTCTGCCTGGATTTTCCCTGCCTTGCTCCTCCTTTGAGGCCATTTTCTGTTTAGGGACTGCATTGGTGGCTTCCTTCCACCCAAATGGTGTCGACTTTAGGATATTACGTTGCTGAGCTCTCCATCAGCCAATGTACCACGGCGAGCATGTTCCTGCCACCCTTGAGAGCTTCGTCACCACAGTCGCCAATGTATCAACTACTGGATCGAACCTCCATCTTGCCGAAACTGTCTTTTTCATACCCCCCCGGGGCTAGCGGTGAGATGAGAAGTAGCCTCAACTCAGGTGGCAGAGACGCAACAATCCCAGCTAAGGTTGTCTCCGAGTCAAAACTTGGCATAGTTACAAGCTGAATAGCGAAACATCCGAGACTGGTATAACAGGGGCGGGCGGCACAGGCGGCAGGTTTTCCGTTCGGGAATCAGTATAGAGGGAACCAACCGGCTGGGCCAGATAGGGATGTAAACCTGTAATTCGTTTGCCCTTTGATTAGGCATCTGTTTCTGTCTGCTTCGGGTGAAAACCAACGAACCGGATGGAACATTCGACCGAGCAAGAGACGGAAACGGGGCAGACTAACTAGGTGGCATTGATGGCACTAGTGGCTTAGGAGCAAGCCACTCTTCTAAACAATCTAACAAACATAATCCGAGTCCGTTGGCGTGGTCGTTGTGCGGTGAATCATCAGCCGTACATTTGCGTTGGTGTACTTTGAATATTGGCACGCTTTGGCAGGTAGCATGCTGGGAGGCCGATATCAATTCGCACCCGTAAAACCCGTCTGCACTCAACCGTAGCTTAAAAGGCATGAGGTGCCATTCATGACTCGATACACATTCAGGGGCGGTGAGAAAGAGAAGCATGCGGCATGACACGGTTTTCCAGTCTGCTTGTATCGGAGTACCAAATCAACTAGAGCAAGGTCGACAATGTTGGCTGACCACCAAGCGACGTGAAAACTGGGGAAATGCCTCCAGGTTGCCATGATGGCAGCGCTCGATAAGCCACACGCCATGTTCTCTTCCAAACGACGATTGGACTGGAGATGAGATCAGCGGACTCAACCGGTCGATCTCGAGGAGATCCGCAGTGGTTGGTATGGTAGGGCTGAAAAGGAGGGGCAACTTGGCTTTTACTTGGTCCCCGCGGATGCGGGCCGGGGATGCTCGACATGTGCCGAATCATATGGCGACATTACAGTGTGGCAATGCTCCTGGGAAGAGGAATTCCCGGTCGGAGACCAATTCCGCCGACAGTCGCGATGAATTAGGAAAGAAGATGAAGAGGCAGCTCAACGCTGCTCCACCATTTCTGGAGAAGGAGATGAAGGTAAAACTCATCAACAAATATACCCATGCGACGTTCCGCAACGTGAAGTAAGAAACTGAAGTTGAAGACGCAGCTGGGTCGGCCGGGTCCGAAGATGCACGTGCAAATTTCCCACATGATTTGTTGTCTTGTTCTTCTAGACTTGAAGCTTCAGGGACCTCGCACTCGATGGTTCCAACCTCCTTCGGCCGTATCCATTAGGTCCGTCTTGTTTCCAGAATATGGCCGGTCTGCATTTGGCGGAGGTCGTGGTTAACGCCGGGAATTATGATGATGCTGACGGTCCACCAGGGGAGGCAGACCCACCCACCGTCTCCCGGCTCGGCCGTCCCATATTGACTTGACGCAACCTTACAAAATACGGGGTAACAAGCGAGACACTCTGCATATTGATAACATGGAATTATAGCGAGGCAGACCGCTGGGTTTGTTTTGAAATACAAAGTGTAAACGTTGGTTGCCCGAATCGGGTAACTGGTTGGCGGGATTCAGCGGCAGTGTCAAGAGCTCCTCCCTCTACATCTCTCCTAACCTTCGCGGGCGGGGGGTTACCTATGGCTGTGAGGATTGTGTCAAAACTGCGCTGTGAAGTTGCTTGTAGATAGGAAATTGCCTACTGCTGATAGGATTGCTCGGTTAAGGAGGCTGGTAAATTACATTTAGTATGGAGTGCTCGTCCCTTGAATCTTCAATACCTCCGAAGGTAGCAGGTCACGGCCAGCCCTACAGAAGGCCCGGTACACATTATTACACACGTGCGCCGGTACGCCAATGTCATCCAGAGGCACAGCCACGGAACCCGGTACCCACCGCGCTCTTTGGCTTCGTCAATTGGACGGGCATCGTGCACCGAACATTCGATTGAAACCCTTCCATCACTCCACCTTGACTCTCGAGAGGCAAAGGCGGCAACCCACAGGATGGGAATTCGGGAGAGGGACATCATGCAAGATAACAATTTCACAATATCAAGACCTGGTAATAGCCTGCTCGATTGATAACATGGGAGGGAGCCAGACCGGCAAAGGATGCATCTCATTGACCATCGTCCCTCTCTAGACCGACAGTTTCTGCGATAAGACCTCTTTTCGTTCACGCCATACAGAGCACGAAGGTACTCTACGAGTAGCCCAGTTTTCTCATGCTGCGCCTTCAACTTCAAGTGGGACTGGACACGGCACCGGAGAGGGCGGCATTCGTCTTCGACCGCGACTACATCATACATGCACCTTCGGCAACTCAGCTTACTGCATCAACCGCCTGCTCGCCTTTCATGTCTCTGCGTCGTGCAACTCTTGCCAACCGATAAAATGGTCGATATATCTCAGGCTACTACTTCGCTCAACCTTTAATATCCATCACGTTTATTCTTTTTCATCAATCTCGTGTGCCATTGCGCGTGCCACCTGAGAGAAAGAATCGCCAACTGAAAGTTTCAAGGCCAGCAGCCCCCAACCCGGCGCGGTAGAATCAATAGATTGGGTTAGAGCCCCTGCATTCACAACCCCACCTCCCTGTTCGGTCCCTAGAAAGCAGACTGGCCTGCTGGTCAGTCGTGGATTGTGGCCGAACCCGACCGAGCGTCTCCACATTATTGAGCAAGCGACCGTACTCCCGGTCTTACGGTTCAGAAATCCGACTCCAAAGATCTTTCGGAAGCGCCTCGTCCAGGTGGACACTGGTAATAACCAGCCAGATCCAACCGACGGCCAGAGTCTTCGTCGTGGCTCGGCGAAATTTCTTCTCCATCTTGACATACTCCCCAGCCATCCGACTGTCACGGCCAGAAAGTCAACCGCGAGACGCTGAATCGAGTTCGTTGGGGCCTACTGCGGCAGCGTAAACGAACCACGAGGGACTCGTCCCACCAAATCCCACCATGACCATCGCAATGGTCGAAGAAAAGGCCCTGACGAAACCCTCGCCCTCGGGGACGGCAAGCTCTGGCTCGCCCACAAATGAAGGCTCTGATGCGCTCCAGAAGCCCAAGAGGAATCGCATGAGCAAACCAAAGGTCAAGACTGGATGTAGCAATTGCAAGTAAGTAGCCGAGGCATTTGACATCTTTGGCAATGCTGTATTGTGCAATCGCTGACAATATGTGCCTCTCAAAGGAGACGGAGGATCAAATGCGACGAACGGCGACCCGGTTGTTCGCAATGCCAGAAATCGAAAAAGGAATGTCCAGGCTATCCTCCCCCGAGCCGCAGCGCGAGGTCGAACGAGACAATTACCATCGCGCCAAAGCCTGCGCTCCAGCCTCAATTGGCGGCCCGCCCCGCCATCCAACCCGTTGGCCTGCCTCCACGGCGACAGCAGAAGCTCATGGCGCGCAAACAAAGTCAAAACGGGGACCGGGACGCCGTGGCCAAACCACCACCCAGCGTCGGCCCTCTCTATCGCCCACCAATATCCGCCCTCCCGCTCCAGGACCAAGAAGGTCTCTACTTGCAGCTGTTCCGTACTCACACGGCACGAGAGCTCTCTGGCTTCTTCGACTCGCTTTTCTGGACGCGCAGTGTTTTGCAGGCATGTCATTCCGAGACGACCATTCGCCATGCGGTTGTCGCCCTGGGAGCGCTCTACAAGACAATGGAAGAAGCCCACGACTCGCCACCAAACTCGCCGGCCGGTAGTCCGCGGCCGGAGAGTAGGGCGGCCGCTCACTGGCAGGTGGCCGTGAATCAGTACTCGGAGGCAATCAAATCAGCCGTGGTCCTTCAGGGCCAGAACCAAAGGCCGCACAGGACCCTTCTGATGGCGAGCGTGCTGCTGGCTTGCTTCGATTCGTTTGTTGGCGACTTCAAGCAAGGCATCACGCAAATCCAGAACGGGCTGAGACTTCTCGAGAAGGTCCGCGTCAACTCGCAAGATTCATACTTCCCCATCGAGGATGAGCTTACGCAGATGTTTACCCGGCTTGCCATACAAGCCAAATCCTACGATATGGCCTTCCACTTTCCCAAGCCCTTCGTCATCCGTCTCAATTCCGAACTCCCCGAAACCCCCGGCTCGCCGCCGTCCGAGGCCACCACGCCTTCCTCCGCCAGCACCCACCACGCGACGCTGCCGCTTGAGTTTATGAGTCTGGTAGAAGCCCGTATCGCCTGGGACAAGCTTGCCGAGCGGATGCTCCGTTTCAACGAGACGCTGTTCGACTTTCACAACCAAACCGGTCCCATGGGGATCCTTCCACGCCACCTCAAGCAGTACGGCCGGGGGTTCAAGAATCAGATCGAGTGTTGGTCCGACGCCTTTGAGCCCATCCTCGCCTCGCGATCCGGCCCGATCGTGTCCTTCCAGGAGAAAGCCGCCATTGCCGTCCTCAAGATGTTCCAGATAATGGGCCAAATCCTCTTCCTCATGACCTTCAGCGACAGCGAATCCGCATTCGACATGTTTGAGCCTCAGTTCAAGACCATTGTCGAGCTCGCACTCGAACTGGTCGGCGACGAGGAGCGTAGGGCAGCCGTCCAGCGATGTTCCGACCCGACCCAGTGCAACCACCGAAGCCGCATGCCCGAGTTTTTTGGGGGACACGAGTACTCGGCCTACCACGTCAAGCCGAGCTTCAGCGCCGACATGGGCATCATCCCGCCCCTGTATGTGGTAGCGACCAAGTGCCGAAACCACATGATCCGGCGCCAGGCCATCCAGCTGCTCCGCAGCAGCTCGAGAAGGGAGGGCATGTGGGATAGTCAGCTGTGCGCCCGCATCGGCGTCTGGGTCACGTCCATTGAGGAGGAGGAGGACCCGGTGCCGAGTCCGGACGCGAGCACGAAGTCGAGGAATAGCTCGGTCGACTTTGGCGATAACGTGCCACTCGGCCCCGGGGGCAACGCCCGGTGGGAGCTTCGGCGGAAGAGCATTCCTGGCCTGCCGGGCCGGCCGACGAAGCGGTCGGTGCCGGAGGAGAAGCGCGTTATGGTGCAGTCGGTAGACTTTGATCTCCAGGCGCGGTTTGCGAAGTTGTCGGTAGGAACTAGAGGGATCCAGCCGAACGCTCCGGACCTGAGATCGAGGCAAACGCAGATTTCATGGTGATGCGTCTCATTTTATCAACAAGCTTCTGGCTTTCTTTCTCTCTTTCTTTTCCTTTGCTTTCTTCTTGATGCTGGACAATCCCCATTTTGTTTTATTTATGCCTGGAGTTTGGTGTGTTCGGATATATACACAAATACCCTGATGGAGGACCGAGCTGTGTTGGTTTGAACGAGGAAGAATTGGGGATGTGTATAACAACAGGGTTTGCTAGTCAGGCCATCAGCTCCACGTAGGAGGACTGCCTAGTGGAGGACTCGATCAACTTGGCGTGTAGGTTAGGAGAAATATTCTGTCACTTAGAGACATAGGCCATCTTGGGCTCCTGCCCTGGTGAATCTGTTTCATTTCCGTCGTTTTTAGATACTACAAACGCAGATAGGGCCTTGGATTGCTGCTCGGAGCTTTCAGAACATGAGCTGGGGTTGCGGGGACTAGGCGTTCTAGATGTCTGGATGCATGGGAGAGTTGAACCACAAGAAATACAGGTTTTCACAAGACATGCTGAGCAACGATGGTTCCAACCTGCCATTGGTATAGTTCGCCCTGGCGCAAAGAGGCACTGGCGAATGCCACAGGCACCAGGGTGAAGCGAGAGCTGCCATTACTCAACCCCACGCTAACCCGAAGAAAATGACATACATGGGAGGTCTATAACAACATGATGTTTTCTAGCTCTACTTCGTATGCTAAGCATGCAACAAGCCGCCTACCGCCAACCGCCAACAGCTATGAACAGACTCCTCTCAGTACGGCGCAATCAGCACGCCAAAATCCTCGGTAATCTTTGCTTTGATGCCCAAATGTCCAAATCCCGCAGGCTGGCCGTCACCGCGATCAGGCTCAATGCTCCATCAACTCGTTGTAATCCTTTTGCCTATGTCTCGTATTCCACCCCAATTTCCCGCTGATGCTGTTCACCCAATCCTCGCTCCTCCGTCCCTCGGCCTGGACGGATGGAAAGGAATAGCGGCTGGCACGGATGGTAACGTAATCGCCCGGGTTGAGCTCGACGCGCTCCCGGCCGTCAAAGCTGGCCCACGAGCTGTGGCGCGTGTCATACGGAACGCCGACCCGCAGGACGATGGTGTCGGGCAGGATGATGGGGCGGAAGCTGAGCGTGTGGGCGCAGATGGACGTCATTAGCATGACCGGGTTTTCCGGGTGGCAGAGGGAGCCGCCCGCCGCGAGGTTGTAGGCCGTCGAGCCTGTCGGGGTGGAAACGCAGATGCCGTCGGCGAGGATGGTGGTGAAGTGCTCGTCGTCGCCGAACACTTCCATGTAGGAGAGGGCTAAACGGTAGGGGGGTGCGAGTTAGAGAGGAGGAAGAAAAAAAAAAAAAGAAGTCATAGTCGGGGAATAGATAGATAGACATGTTCGCGGGTGAGCTAGATAGTGTGAACACTTACTTGGATTTGGGCCCCTGTCAATGACAATCTCATTCAATATTTCGTACCTCCGCTCTTCGACATGTGTGATCCCAGTCCCTCTTGCTTCCCCGATCAGCTCCTCCACCAAGTCCCTACTTGTCTCCGCCTCGACTTTTTCTTCCTCGGTCATATCCGGGAGGCGCGTCTTCTTCTTCTTGCTCCGCATGATGACACCCTGGAACCGCCGTCGGCGACTGACCGTCACGCCCGCGTCGAAAGCCGTCGTCAAGACGTTCCGAAAGTCCTCAAAGTCAAACTTGGTGAGAAATCCAAGACTGCCGAGCGCAAAGCTGATGACCGGCGGCACCTCATGCTGAAACAGCCAACTGGCAAAAAGCACCGTCCCGTCCCCGCCCAACGTGATGATGAAATCGAAGCTCTCGGTATCCCCCGTACCATCCACCCCGCTGGCTATGCTCCTACGACAAGCGTCCGCATTCCACGCCTTGAGTCTGTTCGCAAGGGAATCTCTGCGTCGCGTTGCTGCCGCCGTGGTTGCTTGTACCGTGGATGGACCCTGCCGAGATGGCTCTGCTCCCGCCTCGGCATGCTCGCTACACAGCTCATCGACCAGGCCCTCCGCGTCGAATAACTTGTGATTCCTCAGCTTATCCTCCACGTAGATGGTGTACTTCTGGCCCCTCTCCAACGATAGTAACCACCTCGAAAGATCCCTCGTCATGGGGATGAGCCGCCGGTCGAAGATCTTCGTGAGGATAAAGATGGTCTTGATGGTCGGCTTCAGCCTCATTCTGCTCAGCGACCCCACGCAATGGGGTTTGTGCACGCCCATCTCGTCCTTCGTGAGGGATAAGGAAGTCATGGCGGAGGCCATGGTGAGCCCTGCGAACGAGAAACCAGAGAAACCTCCTGCGCCTCTCCAAGTGACCTTCCTGATGTGTTCTAGTTAAACAACCCAAAAATTTCGCCCTCTTCCGATCGCAGCGTCGGAAAGATTCTAAGCCCCCAAAAAAGTGTGAGCGTCCCCAATTGATGCCGCAAAGAAAAGCTTATCGGCGTGCTCCGTCCTCGAGCGCTGTTATAGGCTGATAGGATATTTTGGGACGTCGTCGTCCCGCAGAAATGGAGCAACTGGAATATGCGAAGCAAACGCAGGAGTCGTTGGAATGTTGTTCAGTCAGTCTGTAGGATCGCGGAAACAAAGCCAAATCTAGCAATACTAGGCAAATAAATAAATAACCAAAACTCAACGTCTGAATCACATTCGCTCTATCCTTTGTTCCTTATGAGCCGACCCTCTGCGAGAGACTCTCTTTCCGGTGAAAAAGGCTGTCGCCTCAGGGCCCACATTGCGGAGCAGTCGAAGGCGGCCTGGAAGGCCTCTGCCTCTTTATTTTATTTTTTGGTTGGGCGATGCAGAGCCTGTGCGTTTCAACCCCAGAATGGGATAGAAATAGATTGGTGAGAGAAACATGAGAGCATTGTACAATCCGCGCCCACCACACTTGATTAGGCATACCACGAACTTTCCCAGGAGCAATTTCTCAGGAGCCATGCAAATATGACATGGGAGGGTTGCCAGCTGCGGCTGGGATACTGCAGTAGATACATTTCTCTTCCTCGGTCCGCACGAAAGCACTGGATGCCGGTGGAAGCTTGGCAACCACTTGGTTGCGTTTCCTCACCCTTCCATAGAAACTGGGTTATCGGAATGTTGCCGGGGGCACTGGCACCGCCGATCTTGCTGGCATCAACCATACATGACGTCTCGTTCTCTCCACCCACACCCACCAAGCGATCATCACGTCCAAGGAGTGAGAAAAGAACCCTTTTTTTAAAGTATTTACCGACCCTCGTTGCCGGGAGTAGTGGTGACCATCTGCGCCAGGAGCTTTGAAGCTCTCGTCTGGCCTGCAATCCTAACTCCTGCACTCTTCCCTATCCGCTGCCGCTGGACTCTCCGCAAAGTAATGCTCCTCCGTATGTTCACGATTGCGTTAGGCTGGAGCTTTCAAGCTACCAAAGGCCCCGAGTCTTCTCCTTTCTCCTCCGGCAGGGAGATTTCTCTTCATTTCCTGACATTCCCATTACGAGCTACTTTAAGGGGCATGGTGCTGTGTGGCAAGGGGTCCGGGGAAACTGTGTGATCTAATGGCATGGGGTGCGTTGGGGTAGGGTTGTCAACTTATAATCTCAATATGCCATGTCGTACGCCGTGTCGCCTGTGAGCAGCGATTCTCTGGTTCAAGATGCCATGCAGGGCATCCCGAAGCCCCGAGCTTTCTGGGCCGATGAAGGTCCGACATGGCAAAAGAGTGGGGATACGGCGGCGTTATGCTGGGGTCCCGAGGTCGCTTCAACTTGAACTCGTATTACATGTCCATCGAGTCTGCGCCGTTGGCAAAGTTGAAACCCCCCTGTTGCTGACCAGCTGGATTGGCACCGAAGCCGAAAGTGCCGTTCTGGCCGGGCTGAACCATATCATCGCCGTTTTCTTCCTCGTCGGAGAAGTACTTTTCGATGATGTTATACGCCTTCATGTAAATTTCCTCGTTGGCGTTGTTTTGGCAGTCGTGAATCTTCTCCATTCCTCCGCATTCTTCGATGAACAACGCGTAGCGGTTGACCGAGTCGGGGCCGGCTCCGGCAGCCTGCTTGTCAAGGTCGCCAACCTTGAGGATGTTCTCGAGTCCATCAAGAGCTACCTGGATGATCTTGTTGTCGGGGCAGGCGAGGAGATCACAGAGGGGCTTGATGCATCCCTGGCCTACCAGATACCTAATCTGCTCGGGTTTCTGAAGTCCGCCCGACGTCGCATTGCTGATGGCCCAGCACGCCTCCTTGCGCGTCTTCAGATCGCCCTGCTGAAGGAGGTGAATCAAGGGAGGAATGATGTTTGCCTCGATGACGGCCTGGATCTGGTTGGAATTGCCCGCCGTGATGTTGGAAATGGTCCAGCACGCTTCCTTGCGGATTCCATCCTTGTTGGAGCTCAGCAACGCCAGGAGGCAGGGCAAAGCTCCACAGTTGATGATAACTTGAGTCTGAACGTCGTCGCCGGTTACAATGTTCCCCACGGAGCGCAGTGCCGGTGTCTGCACCGACGTGGACGCGTGCATCAACAGCTCGACAAGCCGCCTAGGGATTCCAGCCTCGATGACGGCCTGAATCTTGTCGTTGGATCCGTCGGAAAGGTAACTTATAGCCCAGCAAGCGTCAATCAGAACCTCGTCGTCAAGAGAGTACACCAGCTTAGCGAGGACGGGAAGAGCAGGGGCGATCTGCAAAATCCGAGTTAGCATTCACAAGTGCCGTGCTTGCCTGCCCTAATACGGCCAACATACCATTGTCCAGTCAGGCTGGGGCGTCTTGCCGCGACAGAAGTTGCTAAGGGTCCAAGTAGCATTCCTGAGCATGCTAAGCTTGCGGCTGTCTCCAAGGAGGGTAAGAAGCGGCTTCAGCGCACCACAGCTAAGAACATAGTCTCTGCAGTGGGGGCTATCGCCGGCAATGTTGCCGAGAGCCCAAACGGCCTGCTCCCTGACATCTGGTTCCGGACTGGCGAGGAGTTCGACAAAGATGGGGACGGCGCCAGCCTCGATGACGACCTGGGTTTGGGTTGCGCTTCCCGAGGCAATATTGGTCAAGGCCCAAGCGGCTTCAAACTGGACCAGCGTGTGTGGCGACCGCAAGAACTCGACGAAGCGCGAAACGACCCCAGTCTTGATGACCTCCTCGATAGGTGGGTTTCGCTCCTTGGATAGGAGTTTTCGGAACTTTGTCGTTGCCTTAATCTGCTGATCGATCTCTTGAGAAAACACGCCTTCGACCATCTGCGGGAGGTCTTCATTGAGCTGTGGAGTGGAGGCCTTGTTAGCGAACCATTTCTCAATCGACTAATGGATTGGCGGTGAGGTCGCAGCATCGACAGAAAATCAAGCACGGAAGGTCACGAGGTGACGGGATAATCGACATGCACCAATACAGTCGCACTGCGTTCACCAGCGAGAGAGAAAGGAAGATATCGACGCATGAGGCAGTGGCGGCTTTGGTGGGGTCGCCTCAGAAACGAGGGGGGGGCCCGGCGAGGGCATCCCATCAGAGTTAACCGCTAGTCCCCCACGCCGACATGCCAAACAGACCATAGAAGGTGAAGGTGATGGCGGCAGCATTGCAATTGACAGAAAATGCAGGAATGCCCATCAGACAGAAGAAACTAAATGACAACATACCTGTGACTCGGAGGGAGCAGTGTCATCGTCGCTGTCAGGAGCGGCGCCCAACGAGGCCCCGAGGCGGCCTTCAGAACCGACCCCGAGTCCTCTTCGCTTGGCCAGGTTTTCCTCGCGCTTTGTCTTTCGGATTTCGACTTGTTGTTCTTCACGGCGACGACGCAGCTCTTCAGGCTTGAAGGCATTCTTCGCCTTGAACTGCGTGCGGCGGTGCTCAGGAATATATCTGTCGGCCATGGTTGTGGTCCTTTGTCGTGCTTGGTTTCGTGAGCGTTGGAATGAAAATAGGCGACGAAAGTATCGCTAGCGACCTGTGCGACAGGTGGTGTACGCAATGCGGGGAGAGCCGAGAGGCGAACCCTACACAATGTCGAGGTTGGCAAACACAAATATTTTTGCCGTCGTGGGGAAGGTGCGATGGACTGTGTGCTCCTCCCGTGGCAGACTTTGAGTTTATTGACCTGGACGATTGGAAGATCGTGTGGATGACGGAGAGAGTTTGGTTGGTACAAGCGGAAACAGGCGTTGAAGCACAGAGGTGGCAGTACTACTGCCTTCATGCTTCAAATGGCCCAGGGCGCACGGCCGCACACACCATCTTATGTAATACAACATGGTAGTATTTGCAGCACGTGAATTGTGGAGCAAAAGCTTACCATGTTGCGCCTTATGCCCGACCGTGTGTATTTGCACGTGATTTCGTGAGGGATCCATGCTGGCGGCGAGCGTGTTTAACGCGTTAGGACGTCCCTCACCTCGCGCTACGACTATAGGTCTAGTTCATCTAGCCAGATAAAAACCGCGTCTGAAGACCCGACGACGCGAGAATTAAACCGCACAGAATCCCCGGTGAATTGATAAATGGTCTACTCTGTTCCCCATAATTTCAATCCAGCTTCCGGCGCAATGGGCCAGCCCATTCAGAGATCGACACTCGGCCTGGCATCTGGCGTGCCACTGCCCAAGGGTCTCACCGAAATTCGTCGGATACTCGGAAAGGAAGGGATCAAAGGAAATTCTCTTCTCAACGTTATCGGAGTGGTAAAAGATTACCGCCCGCCACGTGCAGTTACAGGGAAGAGTATGAAGCGTCGCCCGTCTCAAGGATAGCCCAGCAACTCCGGATGCTAATGCGTACTTAGCGGATCACAAGGCTACTCTGACAGTATATGACCTTTCAACAGAAACCGAGGATGACTTGCAGCTTCATATTTTTAAGCCTTTGGATAAGATGCCCCCTGAGCTGGATGGGGGTGATATCGTTTTCATTCGTCAAGCCAAGGTAGGTGGCGCACTGCTAGAAGCTTCTTGATTTCATAGTAAAGGGGTTTTAACACTCAATATAGGTCCAAAACCGGGAAGGGACAATGTCATTGCTGTCGAACTACGCAACGGCCGTCCACGTATTCAAGCACAAGGACATACCATTGTACCCTGAGCCAGCCACTCCGGTTCCTTTGCCTGGTGCTGACAAGCTTCCTGGCGAGCTTTGCAAATATGTCTCCTTCGTCAATGGCACTATCACTAGAGACTACATTCCAGACAGTTCCACATTTCAGGCGAGGAAGGAGCAGTCGATGAATTTCAAAGAGAAGTTTCGCGAGCTGAAGGATGTTCAGCAATACAAATTTGTCGACCTTATCGCCGAGGTTGTCCGACCGCCATTTGACTCGAACTTCGAAAGGGTGACACTGTGGATCACGGACTACACCGAAAATGATGGCTTTTACAATTTTGTGAGCCATGGTACCTCAGACCCTCAAACCATCCACGGAGATGCGATGGGCTACACGTCGGCGTTTGACCCTTCTCAGTCGTGGCAGGGGCCTTGGGGCAAGCTTTGCCTGCAGTTGACGTGCTTCGACCAACACGCGGATTGGGTCAGGGACAATGTCAAAGCGCACCAGTGGCTCTTGCTTCGAAACGTCAACATCAAAATCGGCCGAAACGGCAATAACCTGGAAGGCTTCCTTCGTGGAGATAGATCCGGAATGAAGCAGGGCGTTGGCGTGACCGTGCTGGACCCATTCGACACAGAGAACGTGGACCCGCGGCTCAAGGAAGCCCTTCGCCGGAAGCGGGACTACCGCGTCTCCTACCGGAAAGGGGTAAAGGACCGCGAGAAACCCTCGACGGCAGGCCACGATGGCAAAAAGAGACTGGCAGATGATGTACCAAACGAGACGGCACAGTCGAAGAAGCTGAAGCCCAGCGCCAAACAGCGTCGGAAGACGAAAAGACAGCAAGCCATGCAATGGCCAGACCTAAATTCTGAAGGTGCATCACCTCTCCGTTTCTGCTGATTCATCTACGCGGACGCTGACGGATCAAGCAGTCTCCTGCGAAGGACAGGATCAACCGATTACTGGCATGACCGATATCCTCGCTCCAGTGCATCACGACATTCATGTAGATGGCGGCAAGACCATCAAGGTTGCTTTTCCTTTCAACAACGCCAGCTACCACGCCATGGCTCGCGTAGTCAACTATTTCCCACGTAGGTTGGAAGACTTCGCACGCTTCCGCCTACTTGATGAATTCGATTGTCTCTCTGACAATGAAGACGAAGAAGTTCGCTCACTGGATGAAAGAGTCGGCGGCAGCCTGACCGGTTATGCAGGACCTGGGAAATGGGAATGGCGGTTTGATCTCGAGCTGGAAGACGCCTCTCCCTGGACGGTTGCAAACCGGCAGCGCATGTGGGTTCATGTTGATAATGAGGCAGCCCAGCTGTTAACAGGATTAAATGCTACGAAGTGTGTTCTGACCTCCTTTTCCTTCTTGCACACATAACATCTTCAGCTAACCAGATGGCCACAGTCTCCGTCAGAACACGCAAGACATTGTAAACCTGCGTGTCATGCTTGAGAAGCTCTGGGGCACTCTCGAGAGGTGCACGGCTGAGGAGATGAAGAGGAAAGAAATAGCGAAAGGCCAGCCGCCTCCAAGCTCGTCTGAAGCAATAGAGGAAGCACAAAAGCCCGAGGTCACGGGAAATACCCCCTTCGAGTGTTGCATCCGTCAGTTTGGCGTCGAGGTGGACGTGAGCGAAGACGAAGAAGACGAGGCCAACGCTGGGGAGGGAAAGAGGTGGCAGCGGGTGTTCGGTTTGTTTGGCACCAAGCTGGCCAGATCTGGCTCGCTCACAATTGATGATGATTTTGAGTGAGAAGGTTTGATTGTCTTGGATACGACGTAGTAGGCCAAGTAAGCTGCTACGAGAGCGTAATCGGACGACGTAGTGGTTAATTGGGTCTACCTTGTGTCTCCTTCTTGTGGGGTCAAGGCTGTCAGATTGAACAGCTTGGGCGATGGCCATGTTGGACGTTGGGAAGGTATACAGCCTCAGAAGGCAGTATGAAGGGAGCAGTAATAAAACTCCGATGGCAAGTCTCCAGTGAAGTCATAGTTGTCTGTACCTCTGTATTCGGAGTAGCATGAGCAGCCACAAATTGGAGCTACCCTTGTCGTGCTCAGGCGGCTATTTCAAGACAGGTTGGGGCATGAAACAGAACATCGGGTGTTGGATAGAGGCTCGGAGGGTCCTCAGGCTCCGGTCGGCTGTTTCAGATTGACCCGCCTTCAGTCGGCGAATACGGAGATGGAGTACCTTCGTAGCAATTTTTTTTACGTCTGCTGCTGCGAATTTTTATGTTCGGAAGGAGCAAAACTCTATTCAACCCAATCGTTTCTTACCCGTCTCCGTGGCCATCTAGTGTAGTTATTGAGGACGCAGCCGCTCCGCCCACTGGTTTACTAGAAGGCTGCCCCGCCAAGCTCCTCAGGGAGAAGGAGACCCTGCTGTACGTAATAATATGTAGCGGGGCTGGGGCCGCTGAGCAAGTGAGCTCACACGGCCCGCGCCCCACTCAGCCGACAACCCCCTGCAGCCCCTCGGCGACGTCCCCGAACATCATCAAACAAGAGACGACGGAGAGCCAGGAAGAGCAACAAGGGAACTTTTAGATGCGCGGTACATAACAATATTTATTACCGGATACCACCCGAACTCCATATCGCTCTCTTTTCCGAAGTACCCCCGCGTCTGCCGTCTGCATCGTCGAAAAAGCTACCGCCTTGGGTATTCTGTCGATTGAGCATTCTCTTCCACTACCTCCACGGACATTCCCATCCAGGCGCTCGACGACATGGCTATGCGACCAGCCCTGTTCACGAGGGGCCTCTCAGGGCTCTCTCAGAGTACCAGCGCCGATACGAACTCGCCCTCGGTATCGTCCCCAGCAGAGCAGCGCGACGACGCGAAGCGAAACTTCCTCAAGGCCATGAGGCCGCTTCCTACCCAGCACTACTGGAACGTCTACTTTGACAGGTGAGAGATCACCTTCCCATAAGAGAGATGGGCTTGGCTCAGAATATGGGGAAAGGAGGAAAACGAGGAGCATCACATACTAATGCAGTCTCGATAAAAACACAGGCAGCAAAAGGAAAAGAAGGACGATGGCGGCGAGTACCAAGCGCAGCTGGAGCAGCTTGGGACGCAGATAGAATCGGTCCAGGACTTCTGGCGGTACAACAACAACACGCCTGTCGACCAGATCAAAATGCGCGAGTCCATCTATCTGTTCAAGCAGGGTTTCAAACCCATCTGGGAGGACAGGCGGAACATCAACGGCGGCAGCTGGACTTTCCGGGTGCCGAAGAGCATCGGGCCGGACGTGTGGACCCGCGTACAGCTCTTGGCCATTGGAGAGAAGTTTGAGAGCTGTCTCGAGCAAGGTAAGCCCCCTCGACATCTTTTCTTCCGGCGTTAGAAGAAACCAGAGACCGCCAAAAGAAACACGGCGCCTGTTAGCGTGGCTACGATATTAACACAATTGCTTGCAGGTGACCAGCTCTGCGGGGTCGGCCTTTCGGTTCGGTTCAATTCGCATCTCATCACCATCTGGCACCGCGATGCCTCGAAGCAGAAGTCGGTAGACGGAATCCTCGAATGCGTTCTCGAGGAGCTTCCACCCGAGCTGAAGCCCAAGGCGGAAAACTACTTTTACAAGAAGCACTCAGACCATGCCGGCTTTAAGGCCCCGCCCGAGCTCCAGGTCGTGCTTGACTCGCAGAAGCGCAACGCAGAGAGGGCCGCCGCCGCCGCTGCCGCCGCCGCCGCGACCGAGGCTGGGAACGCCGAGAAGCCTGCAGAATCGTGAAGGAGAGATGATGTTGGACAGAGACGGCCCTATTAGAGGCTGGCATTTTTGTCGTTGCAATTGCTTGATTTATTACGAATGACGGCGGGGGGTTGGAAGGACATGAAAGACTTCGGTGGGGATTAGAGAGGATCGAGACATGACAAGCATACTGGTTGCCCAGTTACTCGGCTTGGAAACAAGTGAAGAGGAAGGGAATCACACTACACGTCCATGAAGCAGGACAGAAGCGGGACATTGTTGCAGGAGCCACATTCGCAGCCACTAGCAAAGCTTGGTGTTTTTCGCATTTTTGCGGCGTTCTATGTACCTCAACAACGGAACCACTGGCGAGACGACGCCCCAGTCACAAACCATAGGTTTCATTAAACGGAGTCCCAAACCCTGCCATTCGTGGCTGACGAACATGCGTGGTAGTCTGATTTGCCCCTGATAACGATGTGTAGAAGCACTACCTGTCCCGGGTCGTAGGGGTGAAGAGAGAAGGAAATCTTCCGAACCAAGAGTCCTTGCTTGCAGGCCTCTTCCTTTTATGAATACCCACTTATATGATATCTTTGTACAGCGCCGTTCCCTGGGTATCTTCGCCGTTCCTGCAAAACTCCGGGCTATGAAAAAGCTGC
>Ga0247774_1000114_pt1 | contig 37193 bp, 32 predicted proteins | sample UWRJL001104B6_FD_179933 | JGI IMG/M metagenome (GOLD analysis project Ga0247774, IMG submission 179933) | Plant litter microbial communities from Arlington Agricultural Research Station in Wisconsin, United States - UWRJ-L001-104B-6 | ecosystem: Environmental > Terrestrial > Plant litter >...
CTCCCGGGGTACGAGCGTCGGGTTGACGTGCTCGAGCACCGCCTCACGCGTGATCACCACACGGGCGACGTCGGCGCGGCTCGGTACCTCGTACATCACCGAGAGCAGGACTTCTTCCATGATGGCGCGCAGTCCGCGCGCGCCGGTGCCGCGCAGGATCGCCTGGTCCGCGATGGCCTCGAGGGCGTCGTCGGAGAACTCCAGATCGACCCCGTCGAGCTCGAACAGCCGGTGGTATTGCTTCACCAGCGCGTTGCGCGGCTCGGTGAGGATGCTGATCAGCGCCTCACGGTCGAGGTTGTGCACACTGGTGATGACGGGGAGCCGGCCGACGAACTCCGGGATCATCCCGAACTTCAGCAGGTCCTCCGGCATGACATCGGCGAACAGGTCCGCGATGTCGCCCTCGTCGTCCTTGGTGCGCAGGACCGCGTTGAAGCCGATGCCCTGCTTGCCGACGCGCTGCTCGACGATCTTTTCCAGACCGGCGAACGCCCCACCGCAGATGAACAGCACGTTGGTGGTGTCGATCTGGATGAACTCCTGATGAGGGTGCTTACGCCCGCCCTGCGGCGGAACGCTCGCGGTGGTGCCCTCCAGTATCTTGAGCAGTGCCTGCTGGACGCCCTCACCGGACACGTCGCGCGTGATCGACGGGTTTTCGCTCTTGCGGGCGACCTTGTCGACCTCGTCGATGTAGATGATGCCGGTCTCGGCCTTCTTGACGTCGTAGTCGGCGGCCTGGATCAGCTTCAGCAGGATGTTCTCGACGTCTTCGCCGACATAGCCGGCCTCGGTGAGGGCGGTCGCGTCGGCGATGGCGAACGGAACGTTGAGCAGTTTGGCGAGCGTCTGCGCGAGGAGCGTCTTACCGGAGCCGGTGGGGCCCAGCAGCAGGATGTTGGACTTGGCGAGCTCGACGCCCTCGTCCCTGCCTCCGTTGCCGCCGCCGCTGCCGGACTGGATCCGCTTGTAGTGGTTGTACACCGCCACCGACAGGGCCTTCTTGGCCTTGTCCTGCCCGATCACGTACGAGTCGAGAAACTCGTAGATCTCGCGCGGTTTCGGCAGGTTGTCCCACTTGAGGTCGGATGACTCGGAGAGCTCTTCCTCGATGATCTCGTTACAGAGATCGATGCACTCGTCGCAGATATACACGCCCGGACCCGCGATGAGCTTCTTGACCTGCTTCTGGCTCTTTCCACAGAACGAGCACTTGAGCAAGTCACCACCGTCGCCGATGCGTGCCACCCTGTCTCCTTTACGTGGGCCGCTCACCCTCGAACAGCGGGGCGAGGGAACGTGCTGAGGCTCTCGACGTTGTCTCGACGTTACCGCCTGGCGGGCGATGAGTGAGCCCTCCGGTGTGGTCAATCTGACGGACACCTGAGGGTCACTCAAGGGCCGCTTACGACGACACTACCTCGGAAGCGCGCTTCTTGCGGCTCTCGATGATGTCGTCGATGAGACCGTAAGTCTTAGCCTCCTCCGCCGTCAGGAATCTGTCTCTCTCGATGTCCCGGCGGACCTTCTCGACGTCCTGGCCACTGTGGCGCGAGAGGATGGTCTCCATCTCCGCGCGGATCCGCAGAATCTCGTTCGCCTGGATCTCGATGTCGCTGGCTTGACCATACCCGCCTTCGGTGGCCGGCTGGTGGATCAAGATCCGCGAGTGCGGCAGAGCCGCGCGCTTGCCCGGCGTGCCGGCCGACAGCAGCACCGCGGCGGCCGAGGCCGCCTGGCCGATGCAGACCGTCTGGATGTCGCAGCGGACGAACTGCATCGTGTCGTAGATCGCCGTCATGGCGGTGTAGGAGCCGCCGGGCGAGTTGATGTAGATGCTGATGTCACGCTCGGGGTCGATCGACTCCAGCGTGAACAGCTGGGCCATCACGTCGTTGGCCGACGCGTCGTCGATCTGGACGCCCAGGAAGATGATCCGCTCCTCGAAGAGCTTGTTGTACGGGTTCATCTCCTTGACCCCGTACGTGGTGCGCTCGACGAACGACGGAATGATGTAGCGGCTCTCGATGGGCTGAATACCGGCCCGGATCTGATCGCTCATCGGGTTCGGTCCCCTCCGGTCAATGTTCATGACACCGCGCCCTCAGAGGCGACCTGGGTGGCGTTGTGCACGACGTGGTCGATGAAGCCGTAGTCCTTCGCCTCGTCGGCCGTGAACCAGCGGTCACGGTCGGAGTCGGCCTGGACCTGCTCGATCGGCTGGCCCGTGTGGAAGGCGATCCGCTCGGCCAGCGTCTGCTTCACGTAGAGCATCTGCTCGGCGAGGATCTTGATGTCGGACGCCGTGCCACCGATGCCGCCGGACGGCTGGTGCATCATGATGCGCGCGTGCGGCAGGGCGTAGCGCTTGCCCGCCGTGCCCGCGCAGAGCAGGAACTGCCCCATCGAGGCGGCCAGGCCCATGCCGACCGTGGCGACGTCGTTGGGGACGTACTGCATCATGTCGTAGATCGCCATGCCCGCGGTCACCGAGCCGCCGGGCGAGTTGACGTAGAGGTAGATGTCCCGCCGGGAGTCCTCGGCCGCGAGCAGCAGCAGCTCAGAACAGATGCGGTTTGAAATGTCGTCGTCGACCTGCTGCCCGAGGAAGACGATCCGCTCGCGCAGCAGACGCTGGTAGAGCTGATCGCCCAACGGCAGTAGGGGCGCCTCGGCCGTACGCGCGTGTACGGGCGCCGGCTGGTCGAAGGTCGGAGGCGTGGTCACTGCGTCACCTGCTCCGGAATCGTGGTTCGTGGTCGGTTGCTTGCGACATTAACGCGCTGCGGCGAGGGCTTTGGCCGCCAGGGTCGGATGTTCGCTGTGGGCGTGGAAGCTCGGCCGGGAGAGTCCCCCGCCGGATACGCGAACGGACCGGCGCGTGTCGCGCCGGTCCGTAAGGGTCACGCGTGGATCAGGCGTCGGCCGTCTTCTCCTCGGCCTTCGGCTCCGCCTCGGGGGTCGCCTCCGCGGCCTCCTCGGCGCCGGTCTCCTCTTCGGCGTCGGTCTCGCCCGACTCCTGCCGCTGCAGGGCCGCGATGTCGACGTCGGCGCCGCTCTCGTCGGTCGCCTTGACGTGCTCGACCACGAGGTTGAGGGCCTTGGTGCGCAGCACCTCGGAGACGACGGCCGGGATCTGGCCGTTCTCCGTCAGGTGCTTGGCGAGCACGTCCGGCTGGACGCCCATCTGCATGGCGTTGCGTACGACGTACTCGGTCAGCTCCTCGTTCTCGACGGTCAGCTCCTCCTGGAGGGCGAGCTGGTCGAGGATGAAGCCGCCCTTGACGGCCTCACGTGCGCCGTCCTTGAGCTCCTGGTCGTACTCCTCTTCGGACTTCTCCTGGTCCTCGAGGTACTTGTCGCGGCTCATGCCGTACATCTGGAGCTGCTGGTCGAGCTGCTCGTTGCGCCGCTGGATCTCGCTCTCGATCACGCTGTCCGGCAGCGGGATGTCGATCTTTTCCATGAGCGCTTCGAGAGCCTTGTCACGGGCCTGGCCGAGCTGCTGACTGCGCTTCTGCTCGCCGAGCCGCTTGCGTACGTCTTCGCGCAGCTCTTCGATCGTGTCGAACTCGCTGCCCAGCTGGGCGAACTCGTCGTCGAGCTCGGGCAGCTCCTTGATCTTCACGCTGTGCACGGTGACGGTGACCTCGGCCTCCTGGCCTTCCTGGTCACCGCCGACCAGCGTCGTCGTGAAGGTCTTGGAGTCACCGGCGTTCATGCCGATGAGCTGGTCGTCCAGGCCCTCGACGGAGCTGCGGCTGCCGACCTCGTAGGAGTATCCGCTCGTACGGGCGTCCTCGATGTCCTCACCGTCGACCGTCGCGGCGAGGTCGATGGAGGCGAAGTCGCCCTCCTCGGCCGGCCGCTCGGCGTTGGTCAGCGTCGCGAACCGCTCGCGGAGGTTGGAGAGGGTCTCCTCGATCTCCTCGTCGGTCACCTCGACCGTGTCGACGGTGACCTCGAGCCCGTCGTAGTCCGGCACCTCGAACTTCGGCCGGATGTCGACCTCGGCGGTGAAGGCGAACTGCTCGTTGTCCTCGAGCTCGGTGATCTCCACGTCGGGCTGGCCGAGCGCGAACAGCTCGGTCTCCTCGACGGCGCGGCCGTACAGGCCGGGGAGCGCGTCGTTGACCGCCTCCTGCAGGACCGTGCCCCGGCCGACGTACTGGTCGATCAGGCGGGCCGGCACCTTGCCGGGGCGGAACCCCTTGAGGCGCACCTGCTGCGAGATCTCCTTGTACGCCTTTTCGAGGTTGGGCTTCAGCTCGTCGAAGGGCACCTCGACGGTGAGCTTGACCCGTGTCGGGCTCAGCTCCTCCACATCGGTCTTCACTTGGGCGGTCTCCTTGATCCGGCCGCGGCACGGATTTCCCGGTTTGGATGTCGTGGCGGCTGCGTAGTCAGCCGGGACGCGGGCACGTGAAAGTGCGTCGCCGCGCCTTCGCGCCCAAAGTCTATGGTGTTCCGGCCTCTCTGCGGACAGTCGGGGCGGCAATGCGTCGCCAAGTATTGCGAAAGGGCCTCCCGCCGAGGGGGTCGCGGGCCTTCAGCGGGGGCCGTACGTGGTGAGCTTGCGGCGGACCGTCTCGATCTCCTCCGGCGGCAGGATGCGCGGCTCGCCCACCGCGCTCGCCCGCAGGTAGACCTCGCAGGTCCACTCCAGGTAGGCGGCCTGGGAGTAGGCCGCGTCGAGCGTGGGCGCGTACGTGATGGCGCCGTGGTTGCCGAGGAGACAGGCCGTCCGGCCCTCCAGCGCCGCGACCATGGCGGAGGCGAGCTCGTCCGTGCCGTACGTCGCGTACGAGGCCACGCGGACCGGCCCGCCGAACATCGCGATCTGGTAGTGAATCGGCGGCACCTCGTCCACGAGGGTCGACAGCACGGTCGCGGATGTGGAATGGGTGTGCACGATCGCCCGTGCGTCCGTACGTGCGTAGACGGCCAGGTGCATGGGCATCTCGCTGGTCGGCCGGAGCGGGGCGTCGACCGGCGAGCCGTCGAGCCGGTGCACGCCGACCGTCGCGGGAGTCATCGAGTCGTAGGAGAGCCCGCTGGGACTGACCGCGACGAGATCACCGACCCTTACGGAGACATTCCCGGAGGTCCCAACCACGAGTCCGTCGGCACGCATCCGGCGGCAGGTGTCGGCCACTTGACGCCGTTCTTCCTCAAGTTCCACACCGGCGAGTATCCACCAGACGCGGCTCGCCGCCGCGTCCGTGGGACCTTCGTCCCTGAAACCGGGGAGCTTCGGACCATCGCCGCTGGAACGATCCGTGGTTACGTCGAAGCAAGGCGGCCCGGTTTCAGCAAGCCGCCCGCAGAGCACCTGCATCAACCCCGGGGCCACCCGCCGTACACACACCGCGCACATACCGCGCACAGACCGGTTGAAGGCGTGTCCCCTTGTACGACTCGGAAGGCCTGAAGATCTTGACCGAGCAGGAGTGTCACGACCTGCTGGGCCAGGTGCCCCTTGGCCGGATCGTCTTCACCGACCGAGCCCTCCCGGCGATCCAGCCGGTCAACTTCGTCATGTGGGACAACGAAGTGGTGATCCTCACGGCAGCAGGTTCCAAACTCGCCGCAGCCGCCCGCAACGCGGTGGTCGCGTTCGAAATCGACCACTTCGACCACTCCCAGGAAACAGGCTGGTCAGTAGTCGTGATCGGCCACGCGAGGGTAGTGACGAGAGCCGATGAACTGGGCAAAATGCAGGCCCTCCCTCTCGCCCCCTGGACTCCAGGCGAGCCGGTCCACTACATCGCCATAACTCCGGAACTCCTATCCGGCCGCCGTCTCCCGAAAACCGACCTCGGACACAAACCAAACGAATAAGACAGCAAGCCCAAAGGAAGCCAGGCCCCTCGGAACTCGCGGTGGCCGGGAAGGCGACAAGAACTGCGGTGGCGAGGCCCCGGGGTCCGGTGGATCCGGGGGTCTGGAGGACGGAGGTCCGGAGGGCCGTAGCCCACGAGGACCGGGAGACCGGAAGGCCCCAGATGCCAAGAGACGCGGAAGCCCAGAAAGACCCAGAGGCGCGAGAGATCTGGGAGATCCAGGAGGCCCGGAAGGTCGAAGCCCGCAGGCCCGGGGCTCCCGGTAGGTCGGGGGCCGGGAGGTAGGGGGGCCCGGAGGTCGGAGACCCGAAGGCAAGGGAAGTCGGGGCCGAGAGGTCAAAGCCCGGAGGCCCGCAGGCCCGGAGGTTTGAGTCCCGGGAGGTCGGGGGACCGGAGGTCGGAGGGTGGGATCTCGGAAGGCCGAGAGGTCGTCTGAGGGCCCAAAGGCCCGAGAGGCTGAGAGGCCCGGGGGCGGTCGGAACCCCCGGAGGCCCGGGAGGCATGGGAGTCCCGGCAGATCAGAGAGCCGGTAGGTCAGAGGTCCGAGTGGAGGCCGTCCGAGAGCAGGCCGGAGGTCGGGGAGGTGACGCCGCCGCCACGGGGAGGCCGGGAGGCCGGGAGGGCAGGAGATCGGGAGGCCGGTGGCCGGGAGGCCGGTGGCCGGGAGGCCGGTGGCCGGGAGGCCGGGAGATCGGGAGATCGGGAGATCGGACCCTCTCGGGAAGCCCGGGCGGTCGAGCAATCCGGGCACTCGAGGAGTCCGGGGACCGGGAGATCCGAGAAGCCCAGGGAGTCCGGGCGAGGGGTTCACCCGGGAAGCCGAAACGGGCCAAAACAGTAATCCTCCCAGGTGAGACCATCCCCGGAAATGGCCGATAAACAAGCTGAACAGGCGATACAGACGAGCCGGGAGCCCGGGGACCGGGGAGTCGGGGGGCCCGGGGGCCCGCCCCCGGTGGAAAAGCCGAAGGCGAACCAAAGTCGGGGGGCTCCGGGGGGTCGCCCCCCGGGAGAAATCGCGGGCCACGGCGAAGCCGCCCCAGCGGCGAGCATGGTTGGTCGCCTCGTCGGGCTGGCCGGATTTGAACCGGCGGCCCCCGCGACCCAAACGCGGTGCGCTACCAAACTGCGCTACAGCCCGTGAACGAGTCGAGTGTAGCCCGGCCGAAGCCGGACGCGGGCCACATTGTGCGGCGAGCATGATCGCGCCGGACGGCCCACGTCGCGCGGGTGTGTGCGCGGCGAGGGACCGAAAGCCGGTACGCTACGCGGGTGACATCGTGAGGCCGCTGGCCTCAGCCACGCGGGCGTAGCTCAATGGTAGAGCCCCAGTCTTCCAAACTGGCTACGCGGGTTCGATTCCCGTCGCCCGCTCCCCACTCAAAAAGGCCCAGGTCAACCGGTGTTCCGGGACCCGGGCCTTTTGATCTTCAACCGGCCTTCTTGCGTTTCCGTGCCCGTTGCGTGCCCGATCGCTTCTCCGTGCCCTTGTGAGCCGCCTTGAAGGCATCTCCCAGCGCTTCGGCGATCATCTTGTCGCGATCATGGCTCGCGTGCTGGTAGATCAGCGCCGCCCGGGTCGAGGCGTGGCCCATGCGCGCCATCAACTCCTTGAGACTCGCTCCCGTGGTCGCGGCGAGGGTGTTGCCGACATGCCGCAGATCGTGGAAGTGCAGATCCGGCAGGCCGACGTCGGTACGAACGTTGTTCCAGATGCGCCGGAACCCAGAGCGCCGCAGCGGCGGCCCGCCCTTCGGACCAATGAAGACCCGGCCGTTCTCGCCCTCCTCGGCGTACGTGTCGAGGTGGGCCTGTAGGTCAGGAATGACCGCCGCCGGCAACGCGACGGTACGCCGACCCGCACGCGACTTGGGAGTGTCGCCCACGAGCTTGCCGCCGTCCAGTTCAGCGACGGACCCGACGATACGAACCACTCTCCCGTCAAGGTCAAGGGGCGGCGACCGTCCCGCCGTCGCCCCGCCCCCTCCGGCTCGCCCTACGGGCGTGCGGCGTGGGCGCCGGTCCCTACGGCCGTGCCGATCGAGCGGCCTCGCGCACCGCGAGTCAACCCGCGCGGATCACGCGATGACCGCACCTCGGCCGACTACTCGTCTGCGGCTTCATCGGTCGGTTCGGTCAGGGCACGCAGTGAGCGCGCAGTGATCCGAGTACTGGGGTGGTCGGTGCCCAGGACCCGCTCCCGAGTCTGGAGGACGTCGCGGTACAGGCGTTCGGCCTCGGCGGCATCACCCTGCTCGGCCACCATCCGGGCGATCTCATGCCGGGTGGCCAGGGTACTGGGGTGGTCGGTGCCCAGCACCCGCTCCTCAACATGCAGGACGTTGCGGAACAGTCGCTCGCCCTCGGCGGCATCACCCTGCTCGGCCACCATCCGGGCGATCTCATAGCCGGTGGCCAGCGTCTGCGGGTGGTCCGTGCCCAGCACCCGCTCCTCAACATGCAGGACGTCGCGGTATAGCCGTTCGGCCTCGGCGGCATCACCCTGCTTGGCCACCGTCCGGGCGATCTCATGCCGGGTGGCCAGGGTCTGCGGGTGGTCCGTGCCCAGCACCTGCTCCTCAACGTGGAGGACGTCGCGGTACAGGCGTTCGCCCTCGGCGGCATCACCCTGCTTGGCCACCATCCGGGCGATCTCATTCCGGGTGGCCAGGGTGCTGGGGTGGTCGGTGCCCAGCACCCGCTCCCGAGCCTGGAGGACGTCGCGGTACAGGCGTTCGGCCTCGGCGGCATGGCCCAGGAAATTGTGGGCGTCTGCTTCCCTATTGCGTAGCTCGATCGTGGCCCGATGCTCTGCGCCGAGTCGCCGAGTGCTGTGCAGACCGGCCTCAGCGACCGCCAACGCCGCAGCGTAGGAACCGGCCCACACCAACGTCAGGGCGGCATCCGCCGCGGCGTTGGCCAGAGTCACCAGCGATGTTTCCTCCACGAGCGTCGACGCGGTGCTCAGGAGTTCCTCCAGGTGCGGCAGCCACGCGGACCAGGCCGGCCAGTCACCAGGATCCTGCGCATCCAGTTCACCGGTTGCGGCTGCCAGCAGGTCCACCGCCACCGACGCGGTCAACCGCCCCGCATCCCCGGCCCCGAACTGATGCCGGATCGTCTCGGCGACCAGGGGATGCATCATCACCCGGCCCCGGCCAGACTCCTGCCCAGACGCCGCGTCACCGGCGGATGTGCTGGTCTCGATCAGCCCGACCGACACCAGCGCTTCCAGCCCGACCCCCACCCCGGCAGGACCCGCATACCGACAAACCCGGCCCAGCACCTCACGATCCAACCCCTCCACCGGGATCGGCACCGCACCGGCAAACCACGCCAACACTCCCAACAACTCCCGCGCCTGAGGCACACCCGCTCCCGCCAACTGCTCCAGCGACACCTCCCACGTGCGCGTCACCACCTCCCGATCATCAACCGCCCCCGGCGGTCCCAGCAACGCCGCGAACCCCGCCTCCAACGCCGCGCGGTACCGGGCGAAACTCTGCTCGGCCGAGAACGGGGAACTCAACTGCGAGCCCGCATGGTGCAACGCCAACGCCAGACCGCCCAGCCGCGCCGACAACGCCTCCGCTTCAGCACGGTCACCGGCCCGGGGAGCCAGGTCCAGCAGCACACGGCCACCGTCCTCATTCGACAGCCATCCCACCGGATGCAACTCCACACCCCGGCCCCAATGTCGCATGTCACCATCACGGCTGGTCACCACCACCAGCCCCGTCCGCGACCCCCGCACCCACCCATTCCCATCACCCACCGGCCGGCCCGCCACCTCCAACAACTCAAGGTCATCGGCATTGTCGATCACCAGCACCCACCCCCGATGCGCCTCCAACCGCCCCCACACCACATCACTGGGATCCGTCCGGCCAGCCCGCGCCGCCTCCACCGCCCCCGCATCCGCACCTAACACCTGCGCCAACCCCAACAACGCCGACGCCAACGACGACCCATCCAACCCCGGCACCCACCACACCCGCCGACCCTGCGCCAACGCGACCTCAGCCACCCGCAACGCCACTGTCGACTTCCCCATCCCACCCAGCCCCGCCAGCACATGCGCCCGCCCATCCGGTGTCCCCACCAGATCGGTCAACCGGCCCACCAGCATGTCCCGGCCCCGCACTTGCTCCGGCAGGCGTCCCAGCGGAGGCCACAACACCCCTCGTCCATCACCTCGGCCATCCCCAGACTCCGGCGAATGAACATTGATGGTCATGGGACCACCAGAGGTGTAGGCGTCCCGGCGCGCATGCGCGTCCTGACGCATCGGCGAATCGCCCGTCGTGCCGGCATCAGATGAGGCCGCCATCGCACTACTCCGCGGTGTCGGGCCGCTGGTTCACCGTCATGTCCCGGCCTGCGGTGTAGGCGTCCCGGCCCGCCCGAACGTTCTGCACCACCGACCCCGCAGGCGCATACTCCCGCGCCCAACCGGCAAGCTCACCAGCGAACTCCTCATCACGGCGCGCGTACCACGCTAACGCCGCCGCCAACTCCTGAACTCGCCCATCGGAGGGATCGGTCACCGCCCGCTCCAACGCGTCCATCGAACGCGCATCGGAAGTGAACACCCCACGCATCCGCTCCCGGATCCGGCCCACCACACCCAGCGCCGCGCTCTCACCCAGCCCTGAGACCGCACCAGTGGCCGCCATCAACGCCACCGCCTCCGACACCGCAACAACATCCACAAAAACCTCCCCGCCGCGTCGGACCCGGCACCTACCCGACCAAACTAGAACGAGCATCACCGATCAACACGGCATATGCACGATCAGCAACCATTCGACGCCCACAACCCGGTTCACCCGCTCCAACCCGACGACCCCCATCAGGTGCGAACCAGGAGCACGCACTCCAGCCCCCACGAGTCGAAGCGCCAAAGGCCACGGCAGTGACGCTACGTCCGTGCCCGTTGCGTGCCCGTCATACTGGTGATCAAGGGGGACTCACGGGGATTGGGCGGCAGCCCTACCATCCCGCTGAGCTGGGCCGAGGCAGGTCACAAGATCGCGGCCCGAAATCTTCCAAACTGGCTACGCGGTTCGATTCCCGTCGCCCGCTCCCCACACAAAAGGCCAAGGTCAACCGGTGTTCCAGGACCTGGGTCTCTCGATATCACCTGGCGCCTTGCGGCTCGTCCGTCGTCGCGGTGGGGTGTTGCCGACCGAAAGGCCGCGGCCGGTACGGACCTTGTTCCATCCCTGGAAGGCGACAGCCGGCGGTCAAAGGGGCGCAGTCCGGATGCCGATCGTGCACCACGGGAGTCGAAGTGTTTCGCGACGGCGCGGAGGAATGAGCAGGCAGGCCGGTGGCGCGCTCAGCGATCAGGGTGAACGACTTCTTGATGTCGGCTTCGGCTGAGCCGGTCTAACGGACGAAGCTGTCGCGCGGGTCGAAACGGTCGTCGGCATCGTCGGCCACCCGCCCCGAACGCCGGCGCGGCACGGTCGCCTCGACATCCGCAGTGCCCCTCGCTCTTTCAAGACCGGCGGGGGCCGCAGGCTCCGGGATCCGCCGATAACGCGTCCAGATCCGATTTGTCTGCGCCGTCCCCAGCGCGCGGGCCCGCCAGGCTCGAAACCCTCAGGAGGCCCCGCCGCTCCTCCATTCGCCAGGCCGATACCAGGTCGTTCCGTCGCCCGGTCTGACGCGGACCGCCTCGCCCACGTCCAGGGCCGCGAGGAGCGAGAACACTCTGTTCAGCACCTCCGAGCGGTCCGACGAAGGATCCACCTCCAGATCGAGGTGGGACATGTTCAGTCCGGTTCCGGCGCCCACGACTCCCCCGGTTCCCTCGAACACTTCGTTCAGACCGTCCTCGATGTCATCGCGGTCGACCGGGATCGGCCCGTCGATGACGATTTCCACAAAGTCCACGACCTACCACCAACCGGTGCCGAGGTTCACCAGGAGACGGCACGCGCCGCCCCGGACGGGGAGAGGTCCAGGTTCACCGGGAGACCTGGACCTCTCAGAGAGTCGGGGTGTGTCAGCGGCCGATGCCGCCTTCGATCCAGTCGCCGACGCGCAGGGTGGCGTGGACGGCGCCCGACTCCGGGTCCTCCCACAGTTTGGCGCCCAGTGTGCGCAGGGCGCCGACGGCCGCCCGGTTGGAAGTCTCGGTCTCGGCGATCAGGGCGGTGACTCCCTGGGCACGTGCCTCCTCGACCAGTAGGTGCAGGGCCTCGATGCCGTGGCCCTTGCCACGGGCGGAGCGGGCCAGCCAGATGCCGACCTCGGCCGCGCCCGGCGCCTCGGCGGGGGTGAGTCGTGTCGCTCCCACGAGCTCGTCACCGGCCTGGATGGCGTAGGCGGGAGCGGATTCGTAGTAGTCGCCGAACGCGGTGCGGCGTTCGGGGGTCCAGCCGGACGGGCCGGGGGCGGTGGGCATGACCTCGTCAGGGTCGGCGCCGGCCACGGCAACGTCGAGCAGGCGCGGCAGCAGGTCCTTGTCGATAGGCCGCAACTTGACAGTACTCATGACGCCAAGCCTGCCAGGTATGCGATCTCGGCGCGCGGCGACACGAGCCGTGGACTCACTTGCGCCAGATGAGTACGAGGGCGCAGTCGTCGTCGCGGCTGGCGGCCATCTCGGCGACGAGTTCTTCGGCTCCCTCGCCGAAGCCGTTCGGGACCAGGCGCTCGGTCGCGCCGAGCAGGCGGTCGATGCCCGCGTCGAGGTCGCGGCCCGGCGCCTCGACCAGGCCGTCGGTGTAGAGCAGCATCGCGTCACCGCGACGGAGAGTGCCGCGCTCGGGCGAGGTGCTCATCTGCGCGACGACGCCGAGCACGATGCCCTTGGCCGTACTGACCTGCCAGGTGCCGCTGCCGGCGTCGAACTGCACCGCCGGCGGGTGCCCGGCGGACTCGACGACGTATTCACCGGTCGTCAGGTCGATGACCAGGTGCACGGCGGTGACGAAACCCTCGTCCCAGCGCTGCCGGTGGAGGTAGTCGTTGCACGCCGGCAGGAAGCGGCCTGGCTCCACCGAGCCCAGCAGGCCGCCGAACGCGCCGGACAGCATCAAGGCGCGTGTGCCGGCGTCGACTCCCTTTCCGGACACGTCGACCAACGCGACCTCGAGCGTCTTGCCGTCGCAGACGGACACCACGAAGTCGCCGCCGAAGGAGGAGCCGCCCGCCTGCAGCAGGACGACCTTGGCGTCCCAGCCCTTCGGCAGGGACGGCATCTCGCCGTGCCGGCGCAGCCGGTCGCGAAGTTCGAGCAGCATCTGCTCGCCGCGCAGGCCCTTGACGCCGAGTTGCTGGCGGCTGCGGGCGAGGACGATGGCCAGGACCGCGGTGACGACGATCGTCGCGATCACGCCGGGACCGACCTTGTGGAAGCCGACCGCCACGGCGTCGTACACCAGTGCGGCGGCGACCACGCCGAGCAGCACGCCGAGGCTGCGCAGGCGGAGGATCAGCCCGCCCGCGAGGACCGTGAGGACCACGGCGCTCGGGGAGAACCACGTCTGGGAGGCCGGCGCCGAGATGGCGAGTGCCGCCGTGATGACGATCAGCCCCAGCAGGGCGTTTCGGTCCCGGGTGAGGTGCCCCCGCCGAGCCCACCGGTAGAGCCACACGAGGACGGGAATCCTGCGCAGGAACGCGCGGACTCTCGGCGGCAGCATGTGGACCAGGCGGGTAAGCATGATGCGGGCACTGTATCGAGCATCGAGCCGTCCGCGCTGGAAGGCGCCACACCCTACACAAATCAAGACTGGCCGAAATCTAGTGGCCGAATCCGGCCGAAGCCCGGCAAGCAGCAGGTGGGCCGATGCCGCTGATCGGACCGTCGCCGGCCGTGTGCCCACCGTGCCCGGGTTTCGCCCGAGCCGCCCCGGGGAGATCAGAAAGCACGCCACGATCTGGGAGGCAGCCCATGGGGCAGGGAATGCGCGTCACGGTCGACGCGGCGATGCGGGCGCGTGACATCTCCCGCATCCGTCCGCAGGACGAGGCGCCGTTGCCGCAGGAAGAGCCGGTCGACCAGCCCCCGCCACAGCCCGCGGCCCAGCCGACCCGCGGCCGCCGGGCCGAGAAGCGCCGGCTCGCCAAACGCCGCGCCGCCAAGACCTGACCGCAACCCCTCACGCGGGGAGCTCGGGCGGCTTTCCGGTCTCCTCGTACTCCCGCAGCATCGCGATGCGCCGGGCGTGGCGCTCCACGCCCGAGAACGGGGTGCCGAGGAAGATCTCGACGAACCGCGTCGCCTCGTCGGCGGTGTGCATGCGCGCGCCGAGGCTGATCACGTTGGCGTCGTTGTGCTCGCGGGCGAGCCGGGCGGTCTGCTCGTTCCAGGCCAGCGCGGCGCGTACGCCCCGTACCTTGTTCGCGGCGATGGCCTCGCCGTTGCCCGAGCCGCCGATGACGATGCCGGCCGAGCCGGGGTCGCCGACCGTACGGGCGGCGGCGAGCAGGACGTACGGCGGGTAGTCGTCCTCGCCGTCGTAGGCGGGCGGGCCGCAGTCGAACGCCGAGTGCCCTTGAGCGGTGAGCCACCCGATGAGGTGCTGCTTCAGCTCGAACCCGGCGTGGTCGGAACCGAGATAGACGTGCATGGCGCAGAGTCTGTCAGGTGTGGCCGGCGCGACACACCGGCGGACCGGTCAAAGCTGCAGAGACTTGAGTTCGAGGAACTCCTCCAGCCCGTGCAGGCCGAGCTCCCGGCCGATGCCGGACTGCTTGAACCCGCCGAACGGCGCGATCGGGTTGAACCGCCCACCGTTGATCTCGACCTGTCCCGCCTTGAGCCGCCGCCCGACCGCGACCGCGTGTTCCTGGTCGGCCGACCAGACGCCCGCCGCGAGGCCGTACGGGGTGTCGTTGGCGATCTCCACGGCCTCGGCCTCGGACTCGTACGCCAGGATCGACAGGACCGGTCCGAAGATCTCCTCGCGCGCGACGGTCATGGACGGCGTCACGTCGGCGAAGACGGTCGGCGGGACGTAGTAGCCGCGGTTCAGCGTGGTCTCGGTGCCGCCGGTGGCCAGCCGCGCGCCCTCGGCGAGGCCGGTCTCGACGTAGCCGCGTACGCGGTCGAGCTGGGCGCGGGAGGCGAGCGGGCCCAGGCGGCTGTCCTCGGCGAACGGGTCGCCCGGGGTGTGGCGCTCCGCCGCCTTGACGGCGAGCTCCACCGCCTCCTCCTCGACCGAGCGGTGCACGAGCATCCGGGTGAGCGCGTTGCAGGTCTGGCCGGAGTTGATGTACGCCTTCGCGACGCCGACCTTGACGGCGGTCGGCAGGTCGGCGCCGGGGAGGATGAGGTTCGGCGACTTGCCGCCGAGCTCCAGCGCGACCCGCTTGACCGACCCCGCGGCCAGCGCGGCCACCCGCTTGCCCGCACGGGTCGAACCGGTGAACGACACCATGTCGACGCCCTCGTGCGCGGCGATCGCCTCGCCGACGACGGGGCCGGGACCGGACACGAGGTTGAAGACGCCCGGTGGCAGGCCGGCCTCGTCGATGATGTCGGCCAGCGCGTACGCGGCGAGCGGCGCGACCTCGCTCGGCTTCAGCACGACCGTGCAGCCGGCGGCGAGCGCCGGCGCGACCTTGGCGACGACCTGGTGCAGCGGGTAGTTCCACGGCGTGATCGCGCCGACCACCCCGACCGGGTCGCGGACGATGAGGGAGTTGCCGCAGCGGCGGCCCGCGAAGTCGTACGCCTCCAGGATGTCGAGGATGCCGGTCAGCACCGCGATCGGCGTCCCCACGTGCACCTTCAGCGCGATCTGGTACGGCGCGCCGAGGTCGGTGGCGATGAGAGTCGCGAGGTGCTCCTGGCGGGCGCGCAGCCCGTCGAGGATCGCGCGCAGATGGGCCGCGCGCTCGGCGGGCGGGGTGGCCTCCCAGCCGGGCAGCGCCCGGCGCGCCTCGGCCACCGCGCGGTCGACGTCGGCCGCCGTGCCCGCCGGCACCCGGTCGATGATCTCCTCGGTGGCCGGATTGATGACGTCGATCGTCTCCGGGGCCGAGGAGTCCGCCCAGACGCCGCCCACATAAATCACATCACGCATGTGCTCATCCTTCCCCGGCCGGCGTGCGGGGACCACCCACACCGGTGAATGAACATCCGGGTGGGAGATGGCGCTGAGGTAGCTGTTGCGAACAAGTCGCAATAAAGATTGAATGGCGAGATGTCTTCCCCCTCCGGTGACGCCGTCGGCCGACGACCCGCGAGGCCCTCCCGGGCCGAGTGGGGACGACTGGCCGGAATGACCGGCTTCGTCGCTCTCCTGCACGTCGTCGGCTGGGGGCTCCTGCTCCTGCTCGTCGTTCCGGGGCACTACCGCCTCGGCGACGGGAAGCTCTTCGGCGTCGGGATCGCGCTGACCGCGTACGCGCTCGGCATGCGGCACGCGTTCGACGCCGACCATCTGGCGGCGATCGACAACACCACCCGCAAGCTCATGTCCGACGGCCAGCGTCCGCTTTCGGTCGGTTTCTGGTTCTCGCTCGGGCACTCGTCGGTGGTGTTCGTCGCGTGCGTGCTGCTCGGCGTCGGCATCAAGGCGCTGTCCAACGGCATCTCCGACGACCACTCCGGGCTGCACACCGTCACCGGCACGATCGGCCCGACCGTCTCCGGCGTCTTCCTCGGCGTCATCGCGGTCATCAACCTGGTCATCCTGCTCGGCATCCTCAAGGTCTTCCGCGAGATGCGGAGCGGCGTCTACGACGAGGCCGCGCTGGAGGCCCAGCTCGACAGCCGCGGCTTCCTGAACCGCGTCCTCGGCCGCTTCACCAAGGCGATCACCAAGCCGGTGCAGATGTACCCGCTGGGCTTCCTGTTCGGGCTCGGCTTCGACACCGCGACCGAGGTCGGCCTGCTGGCCCTCGCGGGCTCGGCGGCGTCCACGGGCACTCTGCCCTGGTACGCCGTCCTGTGCCTGCCGATCATCTTCGCCGCGGGCATGTCGCTGTGGGACACCCTCGACGGCACGTTCATGAACTTCGCGTACGGCTGGGCGTTCTCCAACCCGGTCCGCAAGATCTTCTACAACATCGTGCTGACCGGCATCTCCGTGGCGTTCGCCTTCGTCATCGGCGGCACCGAGCTTCTCCAGGTCGCCCAGGACCGCCTCGACCTGCAGGGGACGTTCTGGAACTGGATCGGCGGCCTCGACCTCAACACGGCCGGCTTCGTGATCACCGGCGTGCTGCTGGTCACCTGGGTCGGCGCACTGGCGGTCTGGAAGTTCGGCCGCATCGAGCAGCGCTGGTCCGCCGCGCTGCGCGACTCCGAGAGCTGAGGGCGGCCCTCCGCAGAGGGCCGCCGGAGACGCTCAGTCGAAGATGGGGTCGCGGGTACGGCTGCGCTTGAGCTCGAAGAAGCCGTCCGTCCCGGCGACCAGGCGCACGCCGTCCCACAGCTTCGCGGCGGCCTCGCCGCGCGGGATCGGCGACACGACCGGACCGAAGAACGACGCGCCCTCGACCGAGATGACCGGCGTGCCGACGTCGTAGCCGACCCGCTCGATGCCGTCGGTGTGCGAGGCGCGGAGCGCGGCGTCGTGCTCGTCGGTGTCGGCGGCGGCGGCCAGCGCGCGGTCGAGCCCGGCGGCCTCCAGCGCGTCCTCGACGAGCTCACGGCTCTGCGGCTGCCCCTGGTCGTGGATGCGGGTGCCGAGCTCGGTGTAGAGCTTGCCGAGTACCTGGGGACCGTACTTCTCCTGGGCCGCGATGCACACGCGCACCGGTCCCCACGCCTGCTCCAAGAACTCCGTGTAGTGCTCCGGAAGGTCCCGGCCCTCATTGAGCACCGACAGGCTCATCACGTGCCAGCGCACCTCGATCGGCCGCAGTTTCTCGACTTCGAGAATCCATCGCGAGGTGATCCAGGCCCATGGACATCTCGGGTCGAACCAAAAGTCCACCGGTATGCGTTCGGCGTCGGCCACCGCAAGCCTCCAAAGCGTTTCGGACGTTCTTTCTCTACCGCGGCAACCCGCGTACGCTCCAGGGCATTCCAACCTTAGGGTTTGCTGAGAGTTTGGACCAAGATCCTCATCAGGCGGGTTAGATGGTGAGGCAGCGTGCCGTTCCGTACGCCCACCGGCGGGCCGTACGGTGTGATGGACAATGACGTCGCATTCCTGCATTTGAGGCGAGGAGTTCACTTGGCTGGCAACCTGACGCGCGATGAGGCGCGCGACCGCGCCCGGCTGCTCACCGTCGAGTCGTACAACGTCGACCTCGACCTGACGACGGGGCCGGAGACGTTCGTCTCGGACACCACGATCAGGTTCGGCTGCGCGGATCCCGGTAGCTCGACGTTCGTGGACCTGCACGGTGCGAAGGTCCGCGAGGTCACGCTCAACGGACAACGGCTCGACCCGGGCTCCTACGACCCGGGCAAGGGGCGCATCCCGCTCCCGCGGCTGGCCGCCGCCAACGAGCTGCGGGTGGTCGCCGACGCGGCCTACTCTCGCACCGGCGAGGGACTGCACCGGTTCGTCGACCCGGTCGACAAGCAGGTCTACCTCTACTCCCAGTTCGAGACCTGCGACGCGCACCGGATGTACACCTGCTTCGACCAGCCCGACCTCAAGGCGCGCTTCGAGCTGAGCGTGACCGCACCGCAGGACTGGCAGGTCATCACCAACAACGCGCCGGACACGGCCGACAATGGCCGGTGGCACTTTCCGGCCACGCCCGGCATCTCGACCTACATCACCGCGCTCGTGGCCGGGCCGTACCACGTGGTGCGCGACGAGTACCGCCAGGGCGACCAGGTCATCCCGCTCGGCGCCTACTGCCGCGCCAGCCTCGCGGAGTACTTCGACGCCGACGCGATCTTCGAGGTCACCAAGCAGGGCTTCGACTTCTTCCGCAAGACCTTCGCCCGGCCGTACCCCTTCGACAAGTACGACCAGCTGTTCGTGCCGGAGTTCAACGCGGGCGCGATGGAGAACGCCGGCTGCGTGACGTTCCTGGAGGACTACGTCTTCCGGTCCCGGGTCACCGACGCCGCGTACGAGCGGCGCGCCGAGACGATCCTGCACGAGATGGCGCACATGTGGTTCGGCGACCTCGTCACCATGCGCTGGTGGGACGACCTGTGGCTGAACGAGTCGTTCGCGACGTTCATGAGCGTGATGTGCGAGGCCGAGGCCACGCAGTGGACCGGCGCGTGGACGACGTTCGCGAACCTGTGGAAGACCTGGGCGTACCGGCAGGACCAGCTCCCGTCGACGCACCCGATCTCCGCCGACATCCCCGACATCCGCGCGGTCGAGGTCAACTTCGACGGCATCACCTACGCCAAGGGCGCGAGCGTCCTGAAGCAGCTCGTCGCCTACGTCGGGCGCGACAACTTCATCAGCGGCGTCCGCAGCTACTTCGACCGGCACGCGTGGGGCAACACCTCGCTGTCGGACCTGCTCGACGCGCTGGAGGAGACCTCCGGCCGCGACCTGACGTCCTGGTCGAAGGAGTGGCTGGAGACGGCCGGCGTCAACACCCTGCGCCCGTCGTACGAGGTCGGCGGCGACGGCACGTTCACCTCGTTCGCCGTGCTGCAGGAGGCGCCGCAGGAGTACCCCACGCTGCGCTCGCACCGCGTCGCGATCGGCCTGTACGACCACACCGACGAGGGCATCGTGCGGCGCAGGCGCGTCGAGCTCGACGTCGTCGGCGCCCGTACGGACGTGCCGGAGCTCATCGGCGAGGCGCGTCCTGACCTGGTGCTGGTCAACGACGACGACCTGACGTACGCCAAGATCCGGCTCGACGACCACTCGATGAGCACGCTCATCGACGGCATCGGCGACATCGCCGAGGGGCTGCCGCGCGCGCTGTGCTGGTCCTCCGCGTGGGACATGTGCCGCGACGCCGAGGTGGCCGCGCGCGACTACGTGAAGCTCGTGCTGTCGGGCATCCGCGGCGTGACCGACGTCGCGGTGGCCCAGTCGCTGCTGCGGCAGGCCCGGCTGGCGGTACGCCAGTACGCCGACCCGGCGTGGCGTGAGACCGGCCTGGCGCTGCTGGCCGACGCCCTGCACGAGCTGATGACCGAGGCCGAACCCGGCTCGGACTTCCAGCTGACCTACGCGCAGGCGTTCGTGTCGGTGGCGACCTCGGATGAGCACCTGGCCTACGTCAAGGGCCTGCTCGACGGGTCCGTCTCGCTCGACGGCCTGGTGATCGACACCGATCTGCGCTGGTCGCTGCTGCGGCGCCTCGTCGTACGCGGCGTGGCGGCCGAGGACGAGATCGACGCCGAGCTGCGGCGTGACCCGACCGCGGCGGGCGAGCGCCACGCCGCCGGCGACAAGGCGGCGGTGCCCACGGCGGAGGCCAAGGCCGCCGCCTGGGAGCGCATCATCGCCGGCGACCTGCCGAACGCCGTCTTCCGCGCCACGCTCGGCGGGCTGCTCGACGTGGACGACTCCACCCTGGTGGAGCCGTACGTCGAGAAGTACTTCGCCGAGGTCGGCCGGATCTGGTCCGCGTGGTCCAGTGACATGTCCAGCACGTTCGCCGAGGTCGCCTATCCGTTCCTGGTGACCGAGCAGAGCACGGTGGACCGCACCACCGCCTACCTGGCCGAGGCCGATCCGCCGCCCGCGCTGCGGCGGCTCCTCATCGAGGGCCGCGACGGGGTGTCCCGCGCCATGCGGGCGCAGGTCAAGGACCGTTCGGTGAGCTGATTCACCTGATTGGGGCGGCTTCGGCGCGCCCGGCCGTGACAGAGTGAACGGGTGGAGACCGCCCGCGAGGTTCTGACGACGCTGGCGCGGCGGTACGCCTTCGGCGATCTGGCCGCGCTGTGCGAGGCCGGGGCGGCGAGGCTGCCGTCGCGCGTCGCCGCCGAGGTACGCCTGCTGTGCTCGTTCGGGCAACGGCTGATCGACCTCGACGCTGAGGACTTCGGCATGCCCGAGCGCACGGGCGACCCGGAGGTCGACGCGCACCGGGTGCCCGAGCGGTTGCTGTCCCGTGCGCGGGCGAGCCGGATGCCGCAGTCGGCGAAGGAACGTTCCCGCGGGGCGCTGCGCACGCTGCGCCCCGCGTACGGCCTCCTGCTGGAGGTGATCGAGGCGCGCTGGGTCCGCCGCGAGATGGCGGCGCTGGTGGCCGCGGTGCACATCGCCGGGGAGTACCTCCCGCTGCTCGCCTGGGAGCCCGTGCTCGGCCACGCCGGCGACCCCGCGCTGCTGCCGGTGTCCGTCGGCGGTCCGGGCAGCCGGTTCGGGGTGACCGGGGGCACGACGCGGCTCCGCGACTGCGCGCTCACCCGGCCCCAGCAGTCCGCCGCCGAACGCGCGCTCCGCGTCGCGGGTGAGCCGGGACCGGGCTGGCGCAACTACCTCGACCGGCAGCACAGCACACTCGCCTCCGCGCTGTGCACCTGCGCGGTGTCGTGCCGCACTCCCTGCGACGTCGTCACCCGCCTGTCGCCGGACGTACAAAGCGACCTGAGCGCACGCTGCCGGGTCGCGTACGAGTTCAAGGAGGGCGCGCTCGTACGCCTGCGGCACGCGGCCCCGGTCGGCCACGGGTTCGGCGTCCCGAACCCCGAAGAGGTCTCGGACGCCTGGGCCCGCACCCGCACGTCCCTGAGCCGCCTGCCACTCGGCCGGCGCGTGTCAGGAGACGTGGCCGGCTATCCGCTGCCCGGCCTGCCGGAGGTCTTCTCCGCCGCGGCCGGCCGCGAGATCGTGCCGGACACGCTCCTGCGCGACGTCGCGGACCAGCTGGTGTCGATCCTTGAGCACGACTAACCACGACTGACCACGACTAACGCGGTCGTGACCGTACGGGGTCGATCGCGGCCAGCAGGCGCCGGTCGCCCGGGAGGTCGTCGAGGAGCACGGGCCGTCCCTCGGCGTCGGCGAGCGGCACCCGCCAGTTCGGGTACTCATCCGTCGTGCCCGGCTGGTTCTGGGTGCGCCGCTCCCCCACCGCGTCCGCCAGCGAGACCCCGACGAGCCGCGACGGCGTACGCGCCAGGAACGCGTGCAGCGCCGCCGTCATGTCGGCGGGGTCCAGGCCGAGGGCGGCCAGCAGGTCCCGCCACTCCCGCAGCCAGCGCTCCTGGTCGGCGTACTCCTCGGCGGCCGGACGCGTCAGCAGGCCCAGCCGCTCGCGCAGCGCGATGTGGTCACCGTGCAGGAAGCCCTCGATCGGCGGCATGTCGTGCGTGGCGACGGTGGCCAGGCAGAGTTCGCGCCACTTGGCCGGCGGCAGCGGCGCCCCGCCGGAGTCGCGCTCGAACCAGGCCATCGACGTGCCGAACACGCCGCGCTCGGCGAACACCTCGCGCATGTACGGCTCGACCGTGCCGAGGTCCTCGCCGACGACGACCGCGCCGGCCTGATGCGCCTCGTACAGCAGCACGCCGAGCATCTCGTCGTGCGGATACGTGACGTAGGTGCCCTCGGCCGGTGACGCGCCGTCCGGCACCCACCAGAGACGGAACACCTGCATGGCGTGGTCGAGGCGCAGGCCGCCGGCGTGCCGCAGGACGTGACGCAGCATGTCCCGGTACGGCGCGTAGCCGGACGCGGCGAGCCGCTGCGGGTGCCACGGCGGCTGGCCCCAGCCCTGGCCGACCTGGTTGAACGCGTCCGGGGGCGCGCCGACCGTCATCCCCTGGGCGAACAGGGCCTGGTACGCCCAGGCGTCCGCGCCGCCCGGGTCGACCCCGACGGCGAGGTCGTGCACCACCCCGATCGGCATGCCCTCGGCACGCGCCGCCGCCTGCACCGCGCCGAGCTGTTCGTCCAGCAGCCACTGCAGCCACGCGTGGTAGCCGACGCGGTCCGCCAGGCGGTCCCGCTCGGCGGCCACCCCGGCCGACGCCGGGTCGCGCAGTTCGGCGGGCCACGAACGCCAGTCGGCGCCGTGCAGCTCGGCGAGCGCGCACCAGGTCGCGTACGCGGTCAGCGCGGCGCCCTCCCGCTCGAGGAAGGCCGCGTGGGCGGCCTCACGTCCAGGCGTGCGCGGCAGCGCGTACAGCAGCCGCAGAGCGGCGTCCTTGGCGGCCCAGACCGCGTCGCGGTCGAGCTCGGCGGTCGTGTGGTCGCGCGCCCGTGCCGGGCCGGCCAGCTCGTCGACGCGGCGGCGCACCTCCGGGCCGGCGGAGGAGTACTCCGGCACGTCCTCGGGCCGCAGGTACAGCGGGCTGGTGAAGCGGCGGCTCATCGGCAGGTACGGCGAGGGCCGGATCGGCGGTGCGGGCTCCCCCGCGTGCAACGGGTTGACCAGCACGAACCCCGCGCCGAGCGCCGCGGCGCTCCAGCTCGCCAACCGGCGGAGGTCGGCGAGGTCGCCCATCCCCCACGAGTCGCGCGACCGCACGGAGTACAGCTGGGCCATGAAGCCCCACGCGCGTTCGCCGGGGTCGGGCGCGCGCGGCGGGACGACGAGCAGGGGTGCGCTCGCCGTACGGTCGCCGAGGCGTGCGCGCATCGTGTGCCCGCCGAGCGGGGTGTCCGGCGGCAGCCGGTAGGTGCCGCCACCGCTGGAGGTCAGGGTCACCTCGCCGCCTCCGGACAGCACCGCGCTCAGCTCGGCGCCCGCCGGCGCGGTGATGTCCTCGCCCGCGTAGGCGACCAGCGTCGGGGGCAGCAGCCGGGTCTGCCGCTCATGTCGAAGGCGTGCCAGCTCGTCGCGTACGGCGGCCGGGGAGGAGACGTCCGCACCCAGCGCGGTCAGCACCGCCCTGATCGTGGCGGGTGGGACGTCCGCCGGTCGCCTCCGCCAGTCGATGTAGGAGGTCCCGACGCCGTACGCGGCGGCCAGCTCGTTGAGATCGTTCACGGTGTCAACGATGCCCGCAGTCTCAGTCCCAAATCGGCGGATGCCGATCGGCCCACGGCCGGGCGGCCTCGAGTTGCGCCGACAGGGAGATGAGGGTGTTCTCGTCGCTCATCCGGCCGACGAGCATCACGCCGATCGGCAGGCCGTCCGCGGTCCAGTGCAGCGGGACGCTCACCGCCGGCTGGCCGGTCACGTTGTAGATCGAGGTGAAGGGCGTGAAGCGCTTCTGCCGCTCGAAGTTCTCCGCGGGGTCGACGTCCTCGAAGTAGCCGACCGGCACCGGCGGCTGGGCGAGCGTCGGGTGCAGGATGACGTCGTACCGGCCGGCCACGGGCATCGCCAGGCGTACGGCGAGCTGCAGCGACGCCTGCGCCATGAACAGCTGCGGCGCGGTCACGGCGTTGCCGCGCTCGCGGAGGTGGCGCGTGAGCGGCCGCAGACGCTCCTCGCGCTCGGGTGCCACGGGGGTGAGCGTGGCCATGGCCGCCCACAGGGTCTCGAAGTGCGGCACCAGGTCGGCGTCGAAGGGCATGTCGAGCTCTTCGACCTCGTGACCCAGCTCGGTGAGCAGCTCGGTCGCGGCCTCGTAGGCGGCCAGGCAGTCGGGGTGGACCTCGGCGCCCGGCACGACGGACGCGACGCTCCGGCCGATGCGCAGCCGGCCCGGCTCACGGTCGGCGGCCGCCAGGAACGTCCCGTCCTGCGGCGCGGCGTGATACATGTCACCCGGCACGCTGCCGGCGATGAGGTCGAGGAACAGCGCGGCGTCGCGTACGTTCCGTGCGATGGGGCCGTTGGTCGCGAGTCCGGCCAGGTCGGGCACTATCGGCCCGTGACTGACGCGGCCTCGGGTGGGCTTGATCCCGAACAGGCCGCAGACGCTCGCGGGGATCCGGATCGAGCCGCCGCCGTCGCTGCCCTGCGCGATCGGCGCCAGGCCCGCGGCGACCGCGGCCGCGGCGCCGCCGCTCGAGCCGCCGGCGGACCGGGACAGATCCCAGGGAGTACGGGCGGGTGGCGCGACGGAGTTTTCCGTATAACAGGGCAGTCCGAATTCGGGTGTATTGGTCTTACCGAGAAGAATCGTGCCCGCTTCACGGAGCCGGGTCACGACATGGTCGTCGGCGAATCCCTGGAAATCGTCGAAGGCGGCCGAGCCGAGCGTCATCGGCACGTCCTTCACCATGTTCAAATCCTTGATGGGGACGGGCACGCCGAGCAGCGGTGCGGTCTCGCCCTGTCCCACGGCTTTCTCCGCCGCTTTTGCCTGTTCACGGGCGATTTCGGCGGTCACCGTGACGAACGCGCCGACGTCGTCGCCCAGTCGGTCGACGCGGTTCAGGTAGTGTTCGGTGAGGTCGACAGGTGAGAGTTCACGGTCACGGATCGCGGCGGCCTGCTCGCGCATGCTGAGGTCATGAATTTGCGTCACAACTGTAGACGGTACGCCCACTGAAAGTTGCACGGCGACCTCAGGGGACGATGGGAAAACTACCCTGGCCGGAAGGGTCCGAATCCCGGTCCCGGGGAGACAAAAGTGTCAACCCGACACGGGTAGGCACTCGGCGTGGAGGCTCGTTACGCTTCCATAGGAAGATCATGTGTGCTGCTGTCGATCAAGCACGGAGTGTCGATAATGGCCCCTGTGGAGCGGGATACGCCCACTCACACCTCCACTCGCGAGCGTGACGACGAGCGACCTGCCGAGGAGAGCCCGTTCGAGCGTCCCAAGGAGGAGACCTACGGCGACATGATCGGCGACCCCCAGGTCCAGAGATGGATCCGCCGGTCCGTCGCCGCACTGGCGGTCGGCCTGCTGTTCGCGGTTCTCATCAACCTCCCGGTCGGCCTGATCATTGCCATCCTGGTCGTGGTCGGCGACGTCGTACTGAAGAACCGCAAGGAGTCGAGCGTCGAGGCGTGGCGCAAGCCGTCCGTCGCCGAGCGCAAGACCGAGCGGCAGCTTCGCGGCATGGAGAAGTCGGGCTACCGCACCCTGCACGCCCGCGCCGTCCCGCGCGACGACGAGGGCGTCAGTGACGGGCAGATCGACCATCTGGTCATCGGCCCGACCGGCGTGTACGCCGTCGACTCCGAAAAGTGGGACAAGCGGCTGCCCGTACGGGCGATGTCGCACCGCAAGCTGTTCCTCGGCCCCTTCAACAAGAAGGAGCGCCTCGACGAGGCGCGCTGGGAGTCCGAGCAGGCCAGCAGGCTGATCAGCGAGGAGCTCGAGTACGAGGTGCCGGTCCAGCCGTCACTGGCGATCTACGGCCCGAAGATCTCCTGGAAGGTGCTGATGGTCCGCGAGGTCGACGTGTACGCCGGCGCCCGGGCCCGCAACTACCTGCGCCGCCGTCCGAAGATCCTCACGTCGGTGGACGTCGACCGCATCTTCGAGGCGGCCGAGCGGGTGCTGCCGCCGAAATACTCCGAGGGCTGAGGCTCACCGCAGCTTGGTGGTGCCGCCGAGGATCGCGGTCAGGCCCTGCTCGCCCTCGCGTATGTCGAACTCCACGCCGAGGGCGGCCAGGCGGGTCCGCGCCTCGGCCGGGCGCGGATGGCTGCCGGTGAAGGCCGTCAGCGGCACGACCGGCAGCCGGCGGGCCGGATGCGGTGTCCGGCCCCAGTCGATGAGGAACGGCACCACCGGCTCGAACGGGTAGGTCAGCCGCCAGCGGAGCACCTCGCCCTCCGGCGTCCGCCGCGACAGCGGCTCGATCGGGCCCGGATCATAGCCGAGCGTGCGGGAGCGGGCGACGCGTGCCTCGATGTCGGCGGCGCGCACCGCCCAGGCGGCCAGCCGCGGCTCGGTCAGCTCGTCGATGCCGAACGGCCGGGGCCGCTCGGGCTCGGGCTGCTCGGGGTCCGGACCGATGATCTCCAGGTAGCGCAGCTCACCGAGGCCGAGCAGGTAATTCCGGGTGCCGAGGTCGGCATGCGACCCACCCTCCACCGGCCGTACGCCGGTCAGTTTTGCCAGCAGCCGGACGCTCTCTTCCAGATCCGGTGTCGCGTAGACGAGATGGTCCAGTGTCATGGGATTCCCCGGTTAGCCCGCTATGTAAGACGGTGTGTCTCAGCCTTGTGCTCCTACCCCGTACGATCGAAGTCTGAGCACAAGGGGATGGAGAGGTCATGCCGCCGCTGAGGTCACGAACGGTAACGCACGGACGGAACATGGCGGGCGCACGGGCGTTGCTCCGGGCCACCGGCGTGGCCCGCGAGGACTTCGGCAAGCCCATCATCGCGGTGGCCAACAGCTTCACCGAGTTCGTCCCCGGCCATGTGCACCTGCGCGAGGTCGGCGAGGTGGTCGCCGCCGCCGTCAAGGAGGCGGGCGGGATCGCCCGGGAGTTCAACACGATCGCGGTGGACGACGGCATCGCCATGGGCCACGGCGGGATGCTCTACTCCCTGCCGTCCCGCGAGTTGATCGCCGACTCGGTGGAGTACATGGTCAACGCGCACTGCGCGGACGCCATGATCTGTGTCTCCAACTGCGACAAGATCACGCCGGGCATGCTGATCGCGGCGATGCGGCTCAACATCCCCACCGTGTTCGTCTCCGGCGGTCCGATGGAGGCCGGCAAGCCGGTCGACGGCACCACCAAGCTCGACCTGATCGACCCGATGATCGCTGCCGCGGACGAGTCGGTGTCGGATGACACCCTCGCCCAGATGGAGGAGAACGCCTGCCCGACGTGCGGGTCGTGCTCGGGCATGTTCACCGCCAACTCGATGAACTGCCTGACCGAGGCGATGGGCCTGGCCCTGCCCGGCAACGGCACGATCCTGGCCACGCACGTGGCGCGCAAGAAGCTCTTCGAGGACGCCGGCCGGCGCATCGTGGAGATCACCCAGCGCTACTACGCCGATGACGACGACTCGGTGCTGCCGCTGAACATCGCCACCCGCGACGCCTTCGAGAACGCCATGGCGCTCGACGTCGCGATGGGCGGCTCGACCAACACGATCCTGCACCTGCTCGCCGCCGCGCGCGAGGCGCGCGTCGACTTCGGCCTCAAGGAGATCGACGAGCTGTCCCGCCGCGTGCCGTGCGTCTGCAAGGTCGCGCCGGCCACCGCGAAGTACCACATCGAGGACGTCCACCGCGCCGGCGGCATCCCGGCCATCCTGGGCGAGCTCGACCGCGGCGGGCTGCTCAACCGCACCGTGCACACGATCCACGGCGACTCCCTCGGCGCCTTCCTGGACTCCTCCGACGTCCGGTCCGAGAGCGTCACGCCGGAGACGCTGGAGGTGTTCCACGCCGCGCCCGGCGGGGTGCGCACCACCCGGCCGTACAGCCAGAACACCCGGTGGGACTCCCTCGACCTCGACCGCGCGGACGGCTGCATCCGCGACATCGAGCACGCGTACACCAAGGACGGCGGGCTGGCCGTGCTCTACGGCAACCTGGCCGTCGAGGGCGCGGTCGTGAAGACCGCGGGCGTCGAGGAGGAGCTGTGGCGCTTCGAGGGCCCGGCGGTGGTCTTCGAGAGCCAGGAGGACGCCGTCGAGGGCATCCTCGGCGACCGGGTCAAGCCCGGTGACGTCGTGGTCATCCGCTACGAGGGCCCCAAGGGCGGGCCGGGCATGCAGGAGATGCTCTACCCGACCTCGTTCCTCAAGGGCCGTGGGCTCGGCAAGGCCTGTGCGCTGGTCACGGACGGCCGCTTCTCCGGCGGCACGAGCGGGCTGTCGATCGGGCACGCGTCCCCGGAGGCCGCGGGCGGCGGCGACATCGCCCTGGTCGAGGACGGCGACCGCGTCGTCATCGACATCCCGGGCCGCGAGCTGAGCCTGGACGTGCCGGCCGAGGAGCTGCGGGCCCGGCGCGAGCGCCTGCTGAAGGACCTGGGCACCTACCGCCCGCGCGACCGGCGCCGCCCGGTCAGCGTGGCCCTGCAGGCGTACGCCGCGATGGCCACCTCCGCCTCCACGGGCGCGGCACGCGACATCTCCCAGATCGGCGGCTCCTCGGCCGGGTGAGCTCCACCCGGCCGCCTCGGTGATCGCGCGGCTCAGCGCCGCGTGGCGCCGGCGAACTGCATGAGGCCGTACGAGCGGCGGTGGGTGGCGGAGAAACCGGCCGCGCCCAGTGCCTGGGTGAGCTCGGCCGGGCCGAACATCCGAATGCCGGCCAGCCGGCTGAGCACGCCCATTCCCGGCCCGACGAGCGGCAGGCGCGGGCGGCGGGTCGTGAGGACCACCAGGCGGCCACCCGGGCGGAGTACCCGGGCCATCCCGGCGATCGCCGCCCACGGGTCCTCGAACAGGTAGAGGGCGCCGAAGCAGCACACGGCGTCGAAGGCGTCGTCCCGGAACGGCAGGTCGACCGCGTCGCAGCGGACGTACGTCACCCCGGAATCCGGCGACGTGTCCTCGACGGCACGGCCGAGCATGGTCGCCGACGCGTCCGCGCCGACCACCAGGCCGTCGCCGGTAAGGCACGAGGCCAGCGCGCGGGTCACGTTGCCCGGCCCGCAGGCGACGTCCAGCACGGTCGCGCCCGGTGTGTCGGGCAGCCCCAGCCACTCGCGGGCCAGGGCGTACTCCTCGGTCGTGCTCGGCCCGAGCGGACCGCCCTTGGACAGCCCGAACAGCACCGGCCGCCAGACGTGCTCGTAGACGCGCGGCAGCCCGCTCGACCGCATGAGCCGCTGGGCGGCCGTGTCGTGCGAGCCGGCCGCCTCGCCGAGCAGGTCGAGATAGCCGTGGCCGGTGTCCGGCTCGGGCGGGACCGAGTCGAGGAGCCCGAGGACGCGGTCGGTCATGAGGGCGATCAGGCACCTTCTTCGAAGCTCAGCCCGGTGTGGGCGGCGGTGAAGGACAGCGTGTCCACGGTCAGGTCGACCGAGCGGCTGATCGCCCGGGAGCCGTGCCCGACCTTGGCCTCGTTGCGCAACAGGATCGGCGCCTCCGAGTCCGTGGACGCGTGCTGCAGCGCCGCGCACATCTTGCGTGCGTGCAGGGGGTCGACCCGCGTGTCGCTCTCGAAGACCGTGAACAGCGTGGCCGGGTAGGCGACGCCCTCGCGTACGTGGTGGTACGGGGAGTAGGCGTAGAGCCATCCGAACTGCTCGGGGTCCTCGGCGGAGCCGTACTCGACGTTCCACGTCTGGCCGAGCCCGAACTTCTCGTACCGCACCATGTCCAGCAGCGGCGCTGAGCACACCGCGGCGGCGTACAGGTCCGGGCGCTGGGTGATCGCGGCGCCGACGAGCAGGCCGCCGTTGGAGCCGCCCGCGATGGCCAGCCGGTCCGCGGTGGTCCAGCCGTCGGCGATGAGCCTCTCGGCCGCGGAGTGGAAGTCGTCGTAGACGTTCTGCTTCTTGTCGAGCATGCCGGCGCGGTGCCAGTCCTCGCCCTCCTCCGAGCCGCCGCGCAGGTTGGCGACGACGTAGACGCCACCCGCCTCCACCCAGGCGAGGGTCGTGGCGGAGTACGCCGGCGTCAGCGGGATGTTGAAGCCGCCGTAGCCGTACAGGATCGTCGGGCGCGGGCCGTCGCGGCCGTCGGGCCGCGCGACGACGATCATCCGTACCTCGGTGCCGTCGTAGGAGGTGTAGGTGACCTGGGTCGCCTCGACGTCGGGCACCTCCACGGCGCCGGGCGCGGACGCCCAGAGGCTGACCTCCCCGGTGCGCGCGTCGAAGCGGTGCACCGAGACCGGCGTGGTGTTGTCGGAGTAGACGAACCAGGCCTCGTGACCGCCCTCCGGGCGTTCGCCGATGCCGCCGATGGAACCGAGGCCGGGCACGGGGACCTCGCCGATCCGCTCCCCGGTGGCCAGGTCGTGGATGCTGATCTCGCTGAGCGCGTGGCGGGTCCAGCCGGCGAGCAGGAGCGGCCGGTCGAGGTCGTCGAGGATCGCGAAGTCCGTGAGGACCGCCTCGGGGTCCTCGGGGATCAGGTCGCGCCACGTCTCGTGGGAGGGCGTGGCCGGGTCGGTGACGCACAGCCGGCTCCGCGGGGCGTCGCGGTCGGTGAAGATGTACGCCCGGCCGTCGCGGCCGATGTGCAGGCCGGTCTCCGCGTCGACGCCCTGCTGTACGACGCTCAGCTCGGGGTCCTCCAGCGGCGAGGTGCGCAGGTCGGCGATCCACAGGTCGTTGCGCGGCGCGGTCCCCTGCGAGGAGGAGAGCGTGAGCCAGTTGCCGTCGCGGCTGACCCCGACGCCGTAGTAGTTGGTCTTCTCCAGCCCCTCACCAAAGATCATCACATCGTCGGTCTCGGGGTCGGTGCCGACGCGGTGCAGGTAGACGCGCCGGTGGTACTGCTCCTCTCCGGCGGGCACCTGGTCGGCGGGCAGCCGGCGCACGTAGTAGTACGCCTCGCCGCCGGGCAGCCACGCGACCGGGGTGTAGCGGCAGCGCTCGATCGGCCCCTCCACCGTCTCGCCGGTGGCGATGTCCATGATGTAGAGCTTGGACTCCTCGTCGCCGCCGTGGGAGAGCTGGTACGCGAGGAGCCGGCCCTCCTTGTCGGGCTGCCAGGAGTCGAGCGTCGTGGTGTGGGAGGGGTCGAGCCCCATCGGGTCGATGAGCGCCCGCTCGGCCTCCTCGGCGCCCTCGGTGGCCGGCGGATCGACCGTGTAGAGCACGGCGTGCTCCTGCTCGGCCGCGCGGCGCATGAAGAAGCGCCGCTCACCGCGCCAGACCGGCGAGCCCACGGTGCCAGAGCCCAGGAGCTCCCTGATCCGGGCGCGTAGACGATCACGGCCGGGCAGCCCGTCGACCGCGTGATGGAACAGCTCGTCCTGCTCCATCAGCCAGGTCTTGGTCTCCTCACCGTGCGGGTCCTCCAGCCATCGGTACGGGTCGGGCACGCGATGGCCGTGGATCTCCTCGACGAGATCCTCACGGCGGGCGGAAGGGTACTGCGGTCGGCTCATGTGCGCACTCTACGAAATCATCGTGCCGGTCAGGGCGGTCGGTGCCGCTTTACCGGCGAATGTGAGCAAGCAGTGGTTTTACGGTTGTGACGGATTGAAAGTTATCGACGCCAGAGTGACGACATGACCGCCGCGGTGACCGCCCATCAGGAGCGCGGCCCGTGATCCGTCCATGACCGAATGATGACCAACATTGGCGGGCCTGTGACGGCGACGCGGGGGCACGGCCGGTCCCTGCGCCGTAGCCTGGGCCGGCGGACGTGTTTTCGCATGTCGATCGGGGGGTTGGACATGAGAGGCAGCATCGCGCTCCTCGCGTTTCCCGTACTGGCGGTCACGCCGCCGGTGAGTGCCGCCGGCCCGCCGCCGGCGCCGGCGGCGGATCTGCGGATGATCTACGAGCATCCGCGGATCGCCAAGGACAACGCCGGTGTCACCTGGCACTGGGTGCTGACGAACCACGGCGCCGCCCGCGCCCGGACGGTCGTCGCGACGCACCAGGTGTCGCCCGGGCAGCAGGTCGTCGGGATCTCCCAGCCCTGCGCGGGCCAGGGCAACGACGTCGTGTGCCGGTTCGACGCGTTGAAACCCGGTGAGAAGCGGCTCGGGTGGATCAAGACCAAGGTGGCGAAGGCCGACGAGACGCTGCGCGTCAACTCCCAGGTGACGTGGCGGGAGAACCAGAACATCCTGCCCGGTGTGGGCGCCCCGTCCCCCGTGGACGCCGCAGCCCCGGTGGGGGCGGACTCCTGGGGTGTCGCCGACACGGGCGTCGCGACCGAGATGCCGAGGTCGGACACCCGCTGACCGGCCGGGAATGAAGACCCCTTTACAGCGATTGCCTGCTAATGGGGTAGCGAAATCCGCATCTCAGCGGCCACACTGATTTCAGTTCGAGTATCACCCGTGAGGAGGTCCTCGTGGCGGGTGCGCTGGTGCTGGAGATCGTCAAGCCTCGTCCCGAGGCGCGCTGGAGCGTGCCCCGCGGGGCTACCGGCGCCTGCGTCCCGGAGGCCGTCTGATGAGACAGGTTTTGCTCCTCAACGCCACATACGAACCACTCACCACCCTGCCGTTGCGGCGTGCCGTCTGCCTGGTCCTCCGGGAGAAGGCCGAGATCGTCCATCACGACGTCTCCGGTGCACGCCTGCGCTCGGCGACCGTGGTGGTGGAGATGCCGTCGGTGATCCGCTTGCTGCGCTACGTACGGATCCCCTACCGACAACGGGTGCCGCTCACCCGGGCGGCTCTGATGCGGCGCGACAACTTCCGCTGCGTCTACTGCGGCCGGCGCGCGGAGACGATCGACCACGTGATCCCCCGCAGCCGTGGCGGCAAGCACCTGTGGGAGAACTGCGTCGCATCCTGCATGCCGTGCAACCACCGCAAGGCGGACAAACTGCTGGAGGAGCTGGGCTGGCAGCTGCCGGTGACGCCCGCGGTGCCGCGCGGCGCACACTGGCGCCTGATCGGGCTGGTCCACGACGGCGACCCGCAATGGGCCCCCTACGTCTCTGAGCCGGCCGCCTGACCGTCGCGAAAAGACGTACTCTGGGCGGGTGCCACGCTATGACTATCGCTGCCGCGCGTGCGGGTCGACGTTCGAGCTGAGCCGGCCGATGAGCGAGGCGTCCGCGCCCGCCACCTGCCCGGACGGCCACGGCGACACGGTGAAGCTGCTGTCCACGGTCGCCATGACGGGCGGCGCGTCGGCACCGCCCCAGGCCGGAGGCGGCTGCTGCGGAGGCGGCTGCTGCGGCTGACTCCGCGACCCCCGGACCTGAGCCCGGTGCCGTACGCGCCCGCTCAGCGGGACAGGCGTTTTTCGAAGTAGACCGTGACGGTCGCTCCGGTGACCTTGCGGTTGATCTCGCGCCAGCCCGATGAGCGGTACAACTCCATGGCCACCGGCTGTTTGACCGTCGTGTCGGCGTGCAGCACGCGGTAGCCGAGCTCGATCGCCCGTTCTTCGAGCACCGCGACGATCGCGGCGCCGTAGCCCCGTCCCTGCAGGTCGGGACTCACCCGCAGGCGCACCATCTCCCCGACCACGTCGTTCACCCGCCGCAGGCCGCCGATCGCGGCGATCTCCCCGCGGACCTCCCCCACCACGAACTCCCCGCCCGCCCTGAGGTAGATCTCCTCGACGTGGGCGAAGTCGTCGTCGTAGTAGACGCCGTCGCCCGGCCGCAGGCCCACCTGGGCCAGGCACTCCTGGTGGAGGGCGAACACCGTCGCGCTGTCCTCGGGAGCGTATCTGCGGATGCGCAGCGCCGAGAAGGTCCATACCGGAGGGTCCTGGCTGCGGCGCCGAGGGGCGGCCGCGGTGCCCAGCACGCGTGCCACCGGCTCAGAGCTGCTTCTCGTCGAGGGTCTTGACCGGCGCGGCGAGCACCTCGCGGAACTCCCGCACCGCGGTGATCTCGCCGTACTGCGCGGCCGCGGCGCCGACGAGCTGGCGGGCGCGCTGGGCGATGATGTCGGTGAACTGCCCTGGCGACAGGCCCTGCACGATCGCCCGTGCGGTGTCGAGCGCCTCCTCCGGCTCGCCCTTCTGCAGCCGGCACCAGGAGCGGTCGAACGAGATCAGCGTACGGTCGAGCTCTGAACTGGCCGGATAGAGCGTGAGGGCGCGGCGTAGCGACTCTTCGGCGTGCGAGTGGTCGCCCATGTTGGTGTAGGTGTCACCGATGTGGAAGGCGAGTTGCCGCTCGGTGTAGCCGAACGCCGTGTCGGCGACGTGGTCCTTGCTCAACTGGCCGAAGACCGCCTGTCCGCGGGCGATCGCGCGCTTGGCGCTGCTCGCGGCGTCGGTCCGGCCGCGCTTGACGAGCATGCCGAGCGCGCGGGCCTCCACGATCGGTGCCATCGCCGCGGCGGCGCTGGGGGTGCGGCCCGCGAGGTCCTGAGCGCGCCGGGCGAGGTGCAGCGACTCACGCGGGTCGCCGTAGTACATCGGCACCAGCGCCTCGCGCACGCTCACCCACGAGCGCAGGCCGCGGTCGCCGGTCTCGTCGGCGGCGGTACGGGCCGTACGAAAGAAGGACCGGGACAGGCGATGGTCGCCGAGGTTGATCATGAGGGCGCCGGCCAGCCCGGAGAGCTGGGCGGCAAGCCGGCACAGGCGCTCCTGCAGCTCGATCGGCTGCCGCTGCTCGCACATGCGCCGGATCTCGCTGAAGTCGAGGAGCACGTCGCAGAGCAGGCGGAGCGGTGGGGTCGAGGTGTACTGCTTGCCGTAGCCGAGGGCGGTCTCCTCCCACTGGTCGAGCATCGTCGCGGAGACCGACGCGTTGACCAGCGTGTCGTCCATCCTGCGGCGGACGCTGTCCACCGCCCCCAGGATCTGGCCATCGAGCGCCACGCCCGCTCCGGCCAGAATTTGCAGAAGTGTTCGCCGAAGCACTGTCTCCTCCTCCTCTCCGACATCGCCGCGGGGGTCCTCGGCGCGGTACTGGACCCCGGAGATGGGCGAGACGGAGAACGGTGGTCGGGTCGGATCGATGTCACTGAACGAAACGCCGGGCCGGAGCACGACGTCCGGCTCGCGGAGGGTGGCGACGCCACGGTCGCCCAGGACGTGGGAGCGCCCACAGACGCAGGGCCCCGGTAACCCGAGGTCCGGCGGCTCTACCCGGTAGACCCGGCAAAGATCGTGGAGATAGGCCGGGCCCGGCCGCTTGTGGCCGCTCTCGTACGCGGACAGCAGCGTCTCGCCGAGTTTCGGCAGCGGTCTGCCGTCCAGCTCGTACAACGCTCTGACCTGAGCGACGACATCGGAGAGCGCGATGCCGTGCGCGAGACGGTGCGCCTTGATCCGGGTGGTGCCGTAGATCGGAGCACATCCGGCGTGGACGTCCCTGGCGATCTGGGGCGGCGCGTGCCCCAGGGCCAGGCCGCGCGCACGAATGGCACGGGCGAGGTCCGCTTCCTTACGCGGAGGATCCGCCTTGTTTGGAGGCTCGGCACGTGGAGGCTCGGCGTCCGTGGGATCTGGCATTCCGGCCTCCTCGGGGGGAAGAGCCGACCGGCAATCGTGGCTTCAGGGAGATAGTTGCGTACGCAGCGTAACCCCGCTGTCGCCCTACGCCAACCGATCCGTCGGAAACATCCCGAGCGTAGCTTCCAGGCGTCCTCGGGAGCGGAGGTTCGTCATGCGCCGGAGGAGAATCCTTCCCCCACGACGGTTGAATGTGGTCCACAAGCCCGGAAGCCGCCCTTGACCATGTCCTGTGGCCTTGCGAGTCTCGCACCGCGTAGCCGACCGCGTCCGCAGTGTGAGAAGGGGTTGTTCGGAGATGCCGGATGAACGCCGGGTGGGATATCTCAACAGACTCGTACGGGAGTTATGCGAGCACGGTCTGATCGCCAGGGTGGTCCGGTCCCGTTCCGGGCCGGCCTTCTGCAGGGTCGTCAACCCCGAGGCCGCCAGCCTCTCGGAGAACGTCATGTGCGCGCCGGCCCCCGGGGCCGCCGACCAGCCCCCCTGGTACTTCTGGTGGTCCTGGGGAGAGCCGTTGCACGTCGTCGATGATCCCTCCGGGGCCGCCGTCAAGGTGGCGCGCGTACTGGAGGCTCATCGCGACTAGGGGGCGAAGCGTCCCGCGGGACCGCGACCGGTGGCGCGGACTGACCGGTCCCGCGGGGCCCATCGTACGGGCGGGCACGCGCCGTACGACCCCGCTCTCCCGTGGGGGAGCACACACCCCAACCGGCCCTCGGCACCTCCTCGTTCGCCTACTATCGGGGGTTGGCTCGCAGGCTAGGCGGCCCCCATTCCGGGGCCGACGGGGAGGGTTCTTTCTGTGCTCGTGTCTTCCACCGCCGACGTACTCCCGTTCCTGGCGGACAACGGGAAGCCCGTGCCCTACTGCCGTGAGCCGGTCAGCATGGGATGCCAGCTGACGTGGAACATCAGCCACAACAAGCACATCACCAGCACCTACACCGACTGGCTTGACGGCGAGAGCCCGATCACGCTGCTCCTGAAGATCATTTTGTGCGTCGCCATCGCGCTGCTGGTGCGCCGTATCGTGAACCGGACGATCACCCGGGTCACGCTGCGGATGGCCGAGGGCACGATGTCCGAGCGCATCCGCGAGCGCACCCGTACGATCTTCGACGGCAGCCCGGTGCTGGTCAGCGAGCGCCGCAGGCAGCGCGCGGAGACGATGGGGTCGGTGCTGCGCAGCATCGCCTCGATCATCATTCTCGGCACCGCCGCGATCACGGTGCTCGGCTACATCGGACTGGACCTCACGCCGTTCCTGGCCAGCGCGAGCATCGTCGGCGTCGCCGTCGCCTTCGGCGCGCAGAACCTCGTCAAGGACTTCCTTACCGGCATCTTCATGCTGCTGGAGGACCAGTACGGCGTGGGCGACGTGATCGACGTGGGTTCGGCGAAGGGGACGGTCGAGGCGGTGACGCTGCGCACCACCCGGCTGCGCGACGTCAACGGCGTCGTCTGGTACGTCCCGAACGGTGAGATCAAGCGGGTCGGAAACGAGTCGCAGAACTGGGCGCGCGTCGTGCTCGACGTGCCGGTGGAGTACGACGTCGACCTCGACAAGGTCAGAACGATCCTGGCCGAGACCGCCACGACGATGGCCGCCGACCCGCCCTGGGACGAGGACATCATCGAGGACCCCACC
>Ga0247774_1000115_pt1 | contig 36780 bp, 30 predicted proteins | sample UWRJL001104B6_FD_179933 | JGI IMG/M metagenome (GOLD analysis project Ga0247774, IMG submission 179933) | Plant litter microbial communities from Arlington Agricultural Research Station in Wisconsin, United States - UWRJ-L001-104B-6 | ecosystem: Environmental > Terrestrial > Plant litter >...
CAAGGAAGTGGTCGCTCGCACCGCTGCCGTGCCGGACAGCGAGCCCGTGGCGCGCTCGAAGTGGCCGGTGCTCGCGGAAGCAGCGCGCGTGCAGGGCGATCGCAGTGCGGCCATCGCCGCCTACCGCCAGGTATTGCGGACACTGCCGGCGAGCACAGAACGCGCAGAGAGCCAGCTGCGCTTGGCTGCGATCTTGCTCGATACCTCGACCCCGGCGAAGGACGACGGTTCGGCGCTGATCTTGGAAGCGTTGGCCCTGTCGCGGCGCATTCCAAACGAGCCGAACGCGCAGCGGCTCACGCTGCAGAGCGCGCAGGCCTTGGAGGCGCGCGCGCTTGCCCTGTTGCCCGAGGCGCTCAGAGCTCAACATCACGACCGCGATCCGGCAGAGCAGCTCGAGCGAGTGCGCGCGCTGCTGGACGCGCGGCGTTTTACCGAAGGCGAGCAGGCGGCAGAGCAAACCCTGGCGGCGCTGCCGGCCGCCGAGCGTGCCGGCAGCGTCGGCTGTGAGGTCCAGTTCTTGTCGGGTAAGGCCCTGGTGGCGAAGCGTGCCTACGCGCGCGCGGGCGAAGTGTTCGAGGCCTTGCTGGGGCTGTGCCAAGATCCCGAGCTGCGCGCGCGTGCGCAATTCATGGCGGGCAAAGCGGCGGCCAGTGATGGCCAGCACATGTTGGCCATCAAGCGCTTCGCGGCTCTCGAACAGGAAGCGCCGAAGAATTCATTGGCGGACGATGCGCGCTTGTACGGCGCATTGGCGTATCTCGAGTTGGGCGTCGAAGCGCGCTTCACCGAGCTTTTGAGCGCGCTACCGGACGACTACCCGGATGGGGACATGGTGCCCGAGGGCTCGTTTCGGCTGGCACTGCGCCGACTGGACAAGCAGGATTTCCAAGGCGCGGCACGGGTGCTCGAACGCGTGCTGTCCAACAAATTCAGCTTGGCCGCTCGCGCTGCGGACTTTGCCGGCCGCGAGCGTTATTTTCATGCCCGCGCCCTGGCGGCCACGGGTGAGGCCGAGCGCGCGCTCGGCGAGTACGAGTCGCTGATCCGCGACTTGCCGCTTTCGTACTACATGTTGAGCGCGTACAGCGCGCTCTACGCCGCCGCTCCGGAGCGTGCGCGCGCGGTCTTGGCGGCTGCGCTCGCGGCGGTGCCCAGTGGACCCGTGGTCGTCACGAATCGTCCAGAATTTTCCGGCTTGGGCTTCACGCGCGCGCTCGAGCTGTTCGGGGTAGGGGATCTCGAGAACGGCGCGCGTGAGTTGGACGCGCTCGGCCTCGCCGACAGCTCGAGGCCGGAGCTCTTGTGGGGGCTGTCCAAGCTCTATGCCGAGGCTGGGTCGGTGAAGCTGTCGCACGCAGCGGCTCGGCGGGCGCTGTCCGCGGCGCCCTCGACCTGGCCCGCCGCTGCCTGGCTCGACGCTTGGAAATTGGCTTACCCTGCGCCTTTTCAACAGATCGTGCTGCGCGAAGCCAAAAGGACCGGACAAAACTCAGCGCTCATTTACGCGATCATGCGCGAGGAATCGGCGTTCGATCCGGACGCGGAGAGCCTCGCCGACGCGTATGGGCTGATGCAGCTGATCGTTCCGACCGCGAAGAGCATCGCGCGTCCCCTCGGCCTGCCTTCCGATCGCGCTTCGCTCAAGCGTCCGAGCGTGAACATCGCGCTCGGTACGGGTGAGCTGGCTCGGCTGGCCAATGCGTTTCCGGAAAATGCACTGCTGGCCATTCCTGCTTACAACGCTGGTCCCGGCAATCCCAAGCGCTGGTTGCGGGAGCGCCCGAACGCCGACTTCGATCTTTGGGTGGAACTGATTCCGTACGTAGAAACACGCCGTTATGTGAAACGCGTGCTGTCGAGCCGCGCCGCGTATGCCTTCTTGTACCAACGTGAGGACTTCGAACGCTTCGCGGTGCTGCCGAGCAAAGTTCAGTGACGCGGTTGACGTCTCGCGCGCGCGGCGCGAACCTTCGCGCATGGCCCGAACCCCCTCGCGTATGTTGCCCCTCGGCACGAGTATTCCCGAGTTTTCGCTGCCCGACACGGCGAGCGGCACAGTCGTCGCCTCCGCAAGCTTGGCCGGTAAGCCCGCGGTCGTGTTCTTCATTTGTAATCACTGCCCGTTCGTGAAGCACATTCGCGCAGGCCTCGCGGACTTCGGCCGCTACTGCCGAGAGCGAGGGGTGGCTATGGTCGCGATCAGCTCCAACGACGCCACTGCCTACCCGGCGGACGCGCCGCCGGCCATGGCCGCGGAGGCCAAGGACGCGGGCTACGTGTTTCCGTACCTTTACGACGAGAGCCAAGCCGTCGCGCGCGCCTTCGACGCGGCTTGCACCCCCGACCTATATATCTTCGATTCACACGGCAAACTCGCGTACCGCGGCCAATTCGACGGGGCTCGGCCGGGAAATGAGCTGCCCGTGACTGGTCGCGACGCCCGCGCAGCGGTGGACGCGCTGCTTGCCGGCAGCGCGCCCAACAGCGACCAAATTCCGAGCATCGGCTGCAACATCAAGTGGAAAGTGTAAGCCGAGAAATACGACGGTGATCGATTTCCGAAGCGATGCATCGGGTGCAGTCGCTCTCGTGTGACTTGCGTGCAGCCCCGTTTCAGCGCTTGATGACGGCAGAAACAGCGATGACTCGACGATCGAAGCGACCCTTGAAAAAAGCACTGTTTGGCGCGGCCGCGCTCTCGTTACTGGGCAGTCTCGCGGCGGTCGGTTGCACCGGCACCAACCGCGAAAGCCACGTGAGCCCCTGTGAGTCGGTGCTCACCTGCGGCGCACCTTGTTCGATGTTCGCGTCCTGCAGCGGCGGCCAGTACTGCAGCACGAACAACTCATGCACGGCCGACTGCACTGGGACCGACGGCAACTGTGGTCCGGGCAAAAGCTGTAGCTCGAGCGGCCAATGCATCCCGGCAGGAGGGATCGACCCCGGTCCCGGCGCGGGCGACGGCGACGGAGGGTCCGACGATGTGCCGGATGGCTGCGTGAAGTTCGAGCTCAAGCTCACGGCGCAAATCCCGACCGTGGTCATGCTGGTCGACCAGTCCGGGAGCATGGATCGACAGTTTGGCAATGGCGCGCGTTGGAACGTGCTGCGCGACGCGCTGGTCGACAAGAGCACGGGCATCATCTCGACGCTCGAGTCCCAGGTACGCTTCGGGCTCGCGCTCTACACCAGCGAGAACGGTTTCGGCAGCGAAACGCCCGCCAAGACCTGCCCGATGATCACCCAGGTGGCACCCGCCAAGGACAACTACGCGCCGATCGCGGCCGCGTACCTGCCCGACGATTGGAAGGGCGACACGCCAACCGGCGAAAGCATCGATGCCGCAGTGAAGATCCTGGATGGCATCACCGAGGCTGGCCCGAAGGCCATCGTGCTGGCCACCGACGGCGAGCCGGACAGTTGCGCAGATCCGAATCCGGGCGACGACAAGGGGCTCGAGGCCGCGCGGGCGCTCTCCGTCACCGCCGTAGAAAACGCGTTCAAAAAGCAGATCACCACCTATGTGATCAGCGTCGGCAACGAGGTCGGTCAGGATCACCTGCGCGCGGTGGCCAACGCAGGTCAGGGGCTGGCCGTGGACGTCGACGCCACGAAGCGCTTCTATTTAGCCAACAATCAGGCGGATCTCGCGACGGCCTTCGGCACCATCATCAATGGCGTGCGCTCCTGTGCGTTTTCCTTGAACGGCACCGTCCCCGAGGATCGCGCAAGCTCCGGCAGCGTGCGCTTGGACGGCGACGGCCTGCTCTATGGGGACAAGGACGGCTGGCTCTTGACCGCGCCGTCGGTGGTGGAGCTTCAGGGCAAGGCTTGTGCTGCCATCAAGAGCGGTAACCACGACTTGAAGATCGACTTTCCCTGCGGCGTGATCATTCCGATTGTGCCCAAGTAGGTCGTGACTCACGCGCCCAAGTGGTCCCGGTGCTTGCGAGTCGCTGTGCTGCTGCTGGGCGCGCGAGCCGCCGCCGCTGCGGCGCCGCCACCCGTGCCGGTGGTCGACTTGCACGTGGACCTGTCCTACCAATTCAACTTCAAAGGTCGAGATTTTGCCGCGAGCGACGGGCAATTCTCTGTCGATGCGCTGCGGCGGGGTGGTGTCGCGGGGGTGGTCCTGCCGCTGTATGTGCCGCGTGATGCTTCGCCCACCGGACCGCGTCTGGACGATCTCGAACGTTCTTACCTTCGAGTCAGCCAAGCGCTCTCGCAGACACCGCCATTCGCGTCCGCGGGTTGCGCAGCAAAGCCGGGCGCGCTGCGCACGTTCTACGCGTTCGAAGGGGCAGCCCCCCTGGCCGACGATCCGGATTCGCTCGAACTGTGGGCCAAACGCGGCCTGCGCATCGTCGGTCTGGTGCACACCTACGCCAACGCGCTGGCAAGCTCGTCGGGGGATCCCGAGCCCAAGCCCTTCGGCTTGACCGAAAAAGGTCGTGTGCTGGTGCGCCGAGCCTTCGCGCTCGGGTTGATCGTGGATGTTTCGCATGCCTCGGATCGCGCTGTGACCGACATCCTTGCGCTGGCGACTGAGAGCCACGGCGTCGTGATCGCGACGCACTCGAATGCGCGCGTGCTCGCGGACCACCCGCGCAACTTGAGCAACGCCCAGCTGCGCGCGATTGCCGCGACCGGGGGAGTCATCGGTGTGAACTTTCACGGTCCGTTCTTGGCGCGAGGCCGGCGTGCACGCCTGCGCGACGTGGTTCGACACCTCCTGCATCTGCGCGCCGTGGTGGGCATCGACCACCTGGCTATCGGCTCCGACTTCGAAGGCGACATCCGTCCGCCCGAAGAGCTGCGCGATGCCAGTCGATTTCCCGAGCTTGCCGCGGCGCTTTCGCGGGCTGGGCTAAAAATCTCGGAAGTGCGCAAGATCTTCGCGGGCAATGCGCTGCGCGTGCTGTGCGGCGAGAGCGCCGACTAAGCGTCCCGCGAATTCACTCCCACATGGTGGGTCAAAAGTGACTGCACCCGGAACAGGTCCGCCGAGAGACCATTCCGGGAAAAAAACAAAGCGCGTACACACACTTTGTTTTTTGCGATGAGACCGGTTCCTTCCTGCGCGCCGTCGGTCAGGAGGAAGGGATCCCATTACGCCTGGGCCATTCAGGGACGGGCTCTAGCTCGCCTTTACAGCGCGGGCGCGGCTTGATAGAGCGGAAAACCCCATGGCAACGCTCGAAGCCCGCTGTCTCGACGCCTTCCCGGATTGGCTCCGTTCGCTGGCGGATGACGCCCGCGCGCTCGCCTCGGTGCTGGAGAGCGAGGGCTCGGGTCCGCTGCAACGGCGCTCCGCTACGGCGCTCAACTACTTGTTCAAATCGCTCGATCTGATCCCCGACGGCTTGGAAGATCTGGGCTTCGTCGATGACGCTTTCGTGGTTCGCGCTGCGGCCGACGCCGTGCGGCTGGAGTCGGAGGCCGAGCTGGCGGCGGATTCGAGCGGAACGCTGGCGCGCCTTTCCGGCGAAGCCGAGCTGGTGCAAGAATTCTTGGGCAGCGAGTATGGGCGCCTGGCCAAATACGTGGCGGGCCTGGAGCAGGGCTCGGTTCGCGGCCGCAGCGTCGCGCAGATCTTGGCGGATGAGGGCGTGCGCGCGGACTTCGTGCGCGAAGTTCGGGAATGGGCCGACGGTTACGTCGTGCCGAGCTTCAGCCGCGACCAGCGAAATCTGGTCAAGTTGCGCGCGTTTTTGCTGGCGAAGCTGCCGGCGTAGCGCTCAGCAGCGACGCGCTTCGCGATCCCCGGAGGGCGAAAAGCCGAGCATGGCCGCGGCCTGCTCGGCGCGCGCGCTTTGCGGTCGGTACACGTCGGCTTCGGGCGTAGAAAAAGCCGTGCGAGGCGGATGCCCGTTTTGTACTCGTTCCAAATCCTCGCGCAGCTCGAGCGCGGAAGCGTAACGATTCTCGGGGTTCTTGCGCATCGCTTTGAGCACGATCCCCTCCACGTTGGGATCGAGCTCATCGCACAACCAAGAAGGGGGGGGCGTGGGCGAAGATAGCTGGTGGCGGAGCAGGGTGGCGCTGAGCTTGAGGTCGAACGGCAGCTGGCCGGTCAGCATTCGAAACATCACCACGCCCAGCGAATAGACGTCGGTGCGCGCGTCGACCGGGTCGCCCAGCACCTGTTCGGGCGCCATGAACTGCGCCGTGCCACGCACTGCGTGCTGTTCGCTGATCACCGCCTGACCTTCCACCTCGGCCAAGCCGAAATCCAGAATCTTGAGCGCCTGTGGCACGCCCTGCTTCGCGGTCAAAAACAGATTATCGGGCTTGATGTCGCAGTGAACGATGCCGGTTCGGTGCAACGCCGCGAGCCCCGCCGCGGTCTGCTCTGCATAGGAGAGCGCGGTTCGGCACGGCAATTGTGGCGTTCGGAACAGGCGGTCGGCCATCAATTCGCCGCGCAGCAGCTCCATCACCATGTACGGCGTACCCGGTTCTGGGTCGCGCACGGCCAAAGTTCGCACGACATTTTGGTGCTGTACCGACAGGGCGGCGCGCGAGCCGATCAAGAAATGCCCGCGTAGCACCGGACAGCGCGCGGCAGCATCCGTCAGGATCTTGATCACGACTTCTTCTTCGCAGAGCTCGTCCCAACCCAGATAGACCTTCGAGGTGCCGCCCCGATCGAAGTAGCGGTCGATCGAGTATCTACCGGCCAAGAGCGGCGCGCGCGGCCGCGGTTTCGACTTGGGCGCGCTGTCCCGTGCCACGGTTGCGTCCGCCAGCGACGAAACGGGCGTTACGCGGATACCTCGCAGCCGTTCCGGGATCAGTTCCAGCGGTAGGGGGTGGGAGGACAGCGCGGGCATGGGGCCATGACTTGTAGACACCAAACGCCGTTCGAGATCCAAATTTGTTGCGACGCTATCGCTTCAGCGCTGCCTCGCCGTCCAGGCGAAGCTCAGAAAGCCGGCGATCAGCCCAAGCCCTCCGAACGGCGTGATCGCTCCGAGCGCGCGCGGGGCTCCCAGCGCCAAGGCGTACAAGCTGGCGGCAAATAGGGTGCTACCGAGGAAGAGCAGCCAGCCGGGCGCGCTGCTCCTTGGGCGTGTGCCCTGAAACACGCCGAAAAGCAGCATGCCGAGCGCGCCCAGTAGCCAATAGCGGGTCGCGGTTTCCCACAGCCCGAGCTGTGCCGCGCCGAGCTTGCCTTGCAAGCCGTGTGCACCAAAGGCGCCCAGGCCCACACCGAGTGCCGCGCACGCTGCACCCAGGCTGATGAAGTTCGGTTTCATGATTGCCGAGCCAGGCTAACCCAAGCGTCGTCGCCTTCGAGCTCCACGGCACAGCGCACCAGCGACTGGCCCAGGCACGGGCCATGGTCGCACACGCCGTCCTCGACGCGGAACAGTGCCCCGTGATTTTTGCAGTAAATGCGGTCGATGTCCTGGGCATAGAACCGCCCATCGCCCAGGTCCAGATCCACCGACCAATGCGGGCAACGATTCAGATAGGCAACCAAGCCGGCGCTCGAATGACAGAGCACGAAACCCGCTACCGGCTCGGGCGCTTGCTCGAGCTCGAAAGCTCGCGACTGGCCGGGGGCGAGCTGACCCACCCCCACCACGCGAACCCGGGGGCCGCTCACGCGTCCGCGGCGCGCGGCGGACCGCCCGACGTCTGCGGGCTCTCGGGCGCGCCGGCGGTGAGCTCGTTCATCAGCTCGCGACACTCAGGCTTGCCTTTGAGCTGGGTCATCAGCACGTTCGAGGCTTCGAAGAAGCTCTTCTCGTACTTGAGTCCCTCGCGCGCGCGCGCGGCTACCTTTTCGCGGCCGGTCGCCAGATCTTCTTCCAAGGCCTCGGCGTAGCGCGCCAGTTGCCCGCGCAGCTCTTCGATTTGACGGCGCAGATCGGCGGCGCTGGCTTCGCGCCCGGTGCGCCGTGTTTCGCGTGTTTTCAGCCATTGGCGTTGCGCCTCGACCATGGCGTGCGCGGCGCCCGCCTGTTCGTAGATGGCACGCGTGCCGGCGCCCGCGCGCTCGGCGCGATCGGCGTTCGCCACGCGCTCTTCGGCGATTTGCTCGGCTCGCCCGAGCTCACGCCGCGCGGCCTCTTCTTCCTCACCGTAGGCGGCGGCTTCACGCAAAACGCGCGACTCTTCGTGCGCCAGCTCTTCGACTTTGCGGCCAATTTCTGCGCGTAGCGCTCGACCACGGCGCTCGAGCGCCTCGAGCTTGCGGGTGTGGCTTGCGACTTCACCTTCGAGCCCGCTGGCCTTTGCCGCGAGCTCCCAGAGCACGGCCAGCGCCTGTGCGACCTCCGGAAGCGCGTTGCCCGAGGGGTAGGCGCGAGCCACCATGCGCGCGAACAGGCCGGCGCGGCCGGCCCATTCGATGACGCTGGGCGTGCGCGGGGGCGGCGGCGGCAGGGGGGCAGCCGTGGGCGGCGCCTCGCCGGTGCCCTCTTTTTCCCAGGACGCGCTGGGCAGCGAGCGCTGCAGGGCCTTCAGCTCTTCGAGCAGATGATGCCCGTCCCGGTAACGCTTGCGTGGATCCTTCTCCAGCAGACGGAGCACGATTCGCTCCGCGGCGGGATGGCAATCCTTGCGGATGCTGGTGGGGCGCGGGGCGGGAGCCGTGCGCTGCATCTCCAGCAAGCTGTCGCGATCGCCGGCGCGAAAGGGCAGTTGGCCGGTGAGCATTTCGAAAAACAGCACGCCGAGCGCATACAGATCCGAGTGCGGACCCGCTTGCTCACCGCGCGCTTGCTCGGGCGACATGTACTCCGGCGTACCGAACACCGCACCCTTGGGCGCGAGCCTTGGATCGTGGGCCAGCGCGGCCAAGCCGAAATCCAAAATCTTCACGAAGTCTTTGCGACCACCGCGGTGGGTGAGCAGGATGTTGTCGCTCTTCAAATCGCGATGCACGACGCCCAAGTCGTGCGCGCGAGACAGAGCGGCGCCCATTTGCTCGAGGATATCGACGCCACGGTTCAGTGGCATCGGGCCATGCGCCAGCTCGCTGGACAGCGGAGTGCCGACCAAATACTCCATCACCAGGTACAGCTCACCATCATCGGTCTCGCCGATGTCGTGGATGTCGATGATGTGCGCGTGGTCGACGCGATTGGCGGCGCGCGCCTCACGCAGCATCCAGGCGCGAAGATGTGTTTCACCTCGCAGATCGGGGCGAATCAATTTCACCGCCACGACGCGATCGATGAGCACGTGGCGAGCGCGGTATACGATCCCCATGCCGCCTTCGCCGATGCGCGCTTCGAGGCGATAGCGTCCGGCGATGACTTTGCCGAGCGCCGGGTCGTCGGCTTTTTTGGTGCGGGGCGCCGCCACGGCGGGCTTCTGCGGAGCAGGCTGTGCCATGTTTATAGGTCTAATCCCGAGGGGACGAACGGCTGAGACTAGCCGCAACCTAAGAGACTAGCACCACTATTTGAGCGCCTGACCAGCTGACTCTCGGGGCCGCCAGATTTTGTGCGGCTGAGTCTGCCGGCTCCGCTCGGCTTTCGCTGGTTACGCGCACTACTCAGAACAACACGTTCAGCACGGGCACGCGCAGTTCGGTCGCCTGGGTGACGCCATACATCGCAAGCTCGTTCCTGCTGTACACGTTGCGGACCTCTACGGCCGGCACGCCGAGCGTGAGCGCTTCGCCCGAGACACCGATGAGTGCAGGTGGGCTGAGGTGGTAGTCGAGCGGTAAGGTGCGATGCGTGTTCGGTTTTCGCGCGGGCCGCGAACCGGTGGGCGTGGGCGCGCTGGGCGACGCTGCAGGAGGAGTGGCCGCCGGCGGAGTCACTTCAGTTCCAGAAGAGGAAGTGCTGGGCGCAGGCGCCGCGGGGACCGGAGCTGGCACGGTGCTTGGTTGCGGCGGTTCAGCGACGGGCTCGTCAGCGGGAGCGTGGTCCTGCGTGTAGCTTGCCGGTGGCTCGTACGCGGTGGCGCTCAAGACGAGAACGGTGGTCGGGATGATCAAAGCCATGCCGCCGGCCAACATCAACATCGTGGTCTTGGGGTTCGCTTCTTGTTCGATGAAATAGCCGCCTACGCCGCCCGCGGCCGCACCACCCACGCCGCCCACGATGTACGCCCAGCCTGGCTGTACTTTGAAAGCGGCCTCGGTGGCCAACACGATCTCGCCGCCGAGCAGCGCTCCGCCGACGATTCCCTTGCCGGTAGTCGACACTTCCTCGGCGTGCGCCGAAAAGGGGGCGAGCATCAAGGTGGCCAAGATGAGCGTGCCAAGGAATGAAGTTTGGATGCGCATGGATCCTCCGCTACGTCGCTATCACCTGGGTTGCCCGACCCGGCGCGAATGTTCGCACGACCATAACACAGCGCCTTCGTCAGGCCTTCAAATGTCCTCTTCCATCGCATTGCTCTCGAATGGTCGCCCTCGACCGCCTTCTTGCCACGGCCTGGCTGGCCCAGCGTTCGGGGCGTTGTTGCAGCTCTGGCGCGCTTTCCTGCGCCGTCCGGCCTTGCTCCGGCTAGGCTCGACCGGGTGGGCTTGATTGCTCGTCGCACTGCACTTACCGGCCTGGCGGCCTTCGCCAGTGCCCTGCTGCTGTTTTTCGGCGTGGGCGGCTTGCGACTTTGGCCCAGAATTTCCGGACAGCACCTGCCGCCCTCATTGATTTGGCCGTTCGCGCGTCCGCTGCTGGCCGCTGCGCTCGAGCTGGCCTTTCTGGTCAGCGTGCCGGTCGCGCTGGGCATTGCGGCGAGCCTCCGTTCTGCCCGCAGCGCCGAAGGCGTGCCTTGGCGTGCGACTGCAGGGGCGACGTGCGCGTTGCTGTTTGGATTGGGGGCGTTCAGTTTTGGTGTTTCGTTCTGGCTCGATGGTCGAGGGACGTCACCGGGACAAATGGCCACGGAGCTGGTGGCGTCGGCGCGCGAGAGCTGCGTGGAGAGTGCGCCCCGCGCCGAAGTCACGGTGCCGATGCTGGGTTTCGCTTGGGTATGCGAGGCCGGTCGCGCTCCACAGCTCCAAGGGCGTGCGCCACTCGGCAAGCAGGCCACCTTTCGCGCGACTGCCATCGCGTTGGGTGAAGATCTGAAGCAGATCGCGCTGGACGGATTCACGCTCGCCTTCCCACTCGCGGCCTGGCAGCTGCAAGTCAAAGTTCACGCCAAGCACGCAACACTCAGCGGCTTGCCGCCCTGGGGGCGCTCGCGTCGGATCCCGCTCGGGTTGCGGGTCTGTCTGTTCACCTTGAGCGCCGGCCTATCGGCATTTGGCGTGGGCAGGCTGGCCTCGTCCAGGCCTTGGCTACCCGCCTGGGCGGGCGCCTTGCTCGGTGCGTGCGCCTCGGGCTGCCTGTGGTGGGCGATGACTTGGCTCGAGCGTCAGGAACCGCGTTCGGCCAGCTACCTGGCTTTGCCCTGTGCGGGTATCGCCGGCGCGGCCTTGGCTGGCCTGGCGTTGCTGGCCGTCCAGCGCGTGCGCTTGCGTCACGGCCGGCGCGTCGGTAGCTCTGTGGTGCCGTGAAAAACCCAATAAATACGATGTGTTTGCGGGTTGATTGCTGGAAATGGCACGCGGTGGTAGGAGGCGCGGGCCTCTGGTCGCTGCCACGGGCGCTACTGAGTTCACCGCTGACAGCCGTGGCTATAAGGCCGAAGGTACTGAAGGATGCAATCGAGCGTGCCGGGTATTAGCGGCGAACGCCACAGTTCCGAACACGCGAGTGGTCGCACTTGGTCCGCGTTGGTCGAGCTCGGAAAGCCCCGCATTACCAGCTTGGTCATGGTGACGATGCTGTGCGGCGCACTCGTGGCCCCTGGGCCGCGGCCGCTCGGGCGGCTCCTGATCGCGATGCTCGGGACGGCTTTGGTCGTCGCTGCTGCCAACGCGCTCAACATGTACATCGAACGCGACACGGACGCCCTGATGCGGCGCACCGCTTCGCGTCCCCTACCGAGCGGCCGCCTGATGCCCGAAGTCGCTCTGTGGTTCGCGCTGGTTTGCGGCGCGTTCGGCCTGAGCGTGCTGGTGTTGTTCGTGAACCTCGTCAGCGCGGGGCTCGCGCTCGCAGCGCTCGCGAGCTACGTGCTCGCTTACACGCCGCTCAAGCGCAGTACCGGCTACGCGCTGCACGTCGGCGCGGTGCCTGGAGCCATCCCGCCGTTGATCGGTTGGGCGAGCATGACCGGCTCGCTCGAAGCGCGCGCCTGGCCCTTGTTCTTGATCTTGCTGGTTTGGCAGATCCCGCATTTCTTGGCGATCGCCACGTTCCGGCGTGAAGAGTACGCACGCGCTGGGCTCGTGGTGCAGCCGAACGCGAGCGGCCTGCCCGCCACCAAGCGCTCGATTTTGATCTATTCGGCGCTGCTGCTGATCGTCAGCCTGTCGCCGCTCTGTCTGGGCATGGCTGGGCTCTGGTATGGCGCGGTGGCCACGGTGCTCGGGCTCGCGTTCTTCGGTTTTGCGGCCTTCGGCCAGGGCACGAAGGCCGTCGAGCGCTGGGCGAAGCAGCTGTTCTTGGCCTCGCTGCCGTACCTCGTGCTGGTCTACGCCGCGCTCGTCGCCAGCGCGATGTGATGGCGCAGCGCGAGGTTCAGCACGATCGATAGCGACGCCCTGGTAAGCTGGTCCGAAAGGTGGCTTCGGCCGCGCGGCAACCCTTCGATGATCTCGCTGGCGAGAGCCAGAAAATCCAAGGCGAGGTGGTAGACATCCAACCGCTCGTGATCCATCTCCATCGTACCCTATCGCCCATCCGTCCCCTCCGGTTGCCTCTCGGGCACGGGCACGGCTCACGGTGCGTCACATCTTGGCTTGCGATACCCACCGGAACGCCACGCACTCGAGGGGCGCTGCTCGCAGCGAGGGCAGTCTACGTTGGATGAGCGAACAATACTGTGTGGGCACGAATGCCGTTCATTTAAGGAGTTCGGCGAGAGGCAACGCCGCCGCGCCCCGACCCGGACGTCAACCGCTGTCGGAACCCAGGTCAGGACAGATCAGCTGTGGCCAGGATCCTGAGCGGCAGCACGCCGCCGCCTGGCGTGCTGCACGGCTGCTTCTACAAGAGAATTCCCATAGTATTGCCGCGCGTACCGCTGATTGTGGGCGCGGCAGCGCAAGCGAAGATTCTCAGTCGTGCTCTCGCCACCCACGGCGCTTCTCATCGGCCTCCACGTGATCGAGCTCTAGGCGGCGACGCGCGCTACAGCGCCGCCCATCCGGCGAGACATAGCTACACTGCTGACCATCTCGCAGGAACACCGCGCGCGCGACCGCCGCCGGGCAGCGACGGTTGGGGTTGGGGTTGGGGTTGGGGTTGGAGCTCGGCGCTGACTGAGTATCGAGGCTGGGTGCATCGGGCGCCGAGAGCTCAGGCTTGGGCAGATGGGGCGCCGAGAGCTCGGCTTCAGAAGACGCGGAAGGCGCGGGTCCGACGCCTCGGCTGCGGCGCGGCTTCCTACCTACCGCGAAGCGCTCTTTCGCCAGCTCGCGCTCGTACGCTTCGAGCCCGCGCTTGAGCAAAGTCATTAGATCGCCACTGGGCAGCCGATGCCCCGCCAGTCCGCGCACCCGCTCGAGCAGCTCGCGAAACTCACCATCTGCCGTGAAATGCACGCCGTAGCGATCTGCGGACAAGGGTTCGAGTCGGCCTGATTTCGCCGCCGGCGCCGCCGCCCCCAATGTGGTCGTTGATTCGCGCGGCCGAGACTCCATTAATGCCGGCTGCTGCGGGGCCGTTGGCTCCCGCGGTGGCGCCTCCATTGGCATCATCTCCGAAGCACACTTCTCGGAAGCACGCTCGACGTCGGGAGTAAGCCCCGCTCGCGCCGGCACCCCTCCGGGTATCGCGAAGCGCGCCAAACGACGCACCAGATCGCGCACATCGGCTCTCGGAAAACGCGCCGCCAGCAACTCCTCCACCTTCCGCGCACTGCGATGTGCACACAGCTCGAACAGTTCCGCGGCGTTCTCCGGAGTCAGATGCTTTCTCAGCAAACTCAGCGCCGAAGCGTGCAACGCACCGCTCGCCACCAGCGCGAACACCTCCGGATGATTGCGGCACACCCGCGCGGCCGCGATGTGCCGCCCAGCCGTCGACTCACACAACCCGAGTTTCTCCACGCAATACTCGAACAGCGACGCAAACCCGAGATCGAGAAACAGCTGCCGTTCGTCCAGCTCCGCCAAGTACGCCAGAAACTCAGCCGTGACCTGATTGCGCCGCCGGACGACGCTCGAGAGACCAGTCAAAAGCTCGTCGTCTGCCAAGGACTTCAAACGATATTCGTGCTGCCCCATCCCTCTCGTCTACCACGGACATTTCAGCGCTCGTAAAACACCAATAGCGCTAGTTTCAGACTCAAAATCAGTCCCGACTCGACGCGAGTCACGATCGTTCGATCCTGTCCAAACTTGCCGCCCTCGCACGCAGATCTTCCTGCCCCTCGCGTTGACTGCCAACTCATTCCCGGAATTTCTTTCCAGAAAATTCGGCAAGTTCAGCGATAGATTCGGCGGCGCCGCAGGCTCGCCACCACGAAAACCGCGGACGACTTGGTGGCGTTCGACGCGCTTCGTGACACCCGAAGGGGTGCCACGCCTAGCTCCGCCCTAACACCCCACCCGCACGCGAGCGCGGACTCCACGAACTCGTCGCACACGCAGCCGGATCCCAACTGGCCCGTTGCGCCAACATTCCGTCGGCTGCGGCTCCAGGACCACCTGCCGTCACACGCCCCCACTCGACGTTCCCACGTCGTACGCGCCTGCCCCTTTTCGCGTGCAGCTCTCGATCGCGAGCCGCCGCTCCTCGACGGCTCACGCGCCGGGACCCCATCGCAGGAAACCTGGGGTCGGGAACCCTTCGGCCCGTTAAATGAACGGCATTGGTATGAGCACAGTATTGTTTCGGTGCAGCGAGGGCTGTCTCATCCCATCGGGCGCCACGCGGAAAGATGTGACCAATCGTGAGACGGGCACGGGCATGGGCACGTTTACGGGTGCCCCGGCAATTCAGGGACAGACCTAGCAGGCGTGGCTACTCGCGTGCTTCACGCGGCTTCGGCACGCCGCGTGACCCTGCCGTGTCGAGGGGAGCGACTTGCTTCGGCGAGAGCAGCGCGGCGACCACCAACCACAGCGCGGGCAGGGGCATGTCCGTTGCGCCCAGTGACAAAAGGCACATGGAGAGCACGACGCTCGCCCGTCCTCGCTCGCCGGGTCGCGCGACGCACGCGCCGGCGGCGAGCAAGAAGGCCGCGGTCAGGGCAAAGCCGAGCACACCCGGGGCGAGCGCGCTGGGGGTGCGCGAGAGTTGCCCCAAAGCGCGCGCAGCCAGCACGCGCAGCGTGCTCGCGCCGGGCGTGCGGCCGTGCGCGGCGAACACACCGAGCAAGAGCGCCGGCACGAGCACCAGCGCCGCGGCGATCGCGATCTTGCGCAGCTTGCCGTGGCCGAGATAGGCCAGGCACAAGCCGAGAGTCACGAGATCGAGCAGCGTTGCCAAGGTCGACGCGGCGGGCACCCAACGCGCGCTCGTGGCGTCGAGGTGATCCGCGGCGCGACTCATCAGCTCACGCGCCAACAGATGTGCAAGCCCGGACAAACCGGCAGCGCCGAGAACCAAGCCGCTGGCGCGCGTTTCGCTCGTGCGCAGGCTGGCCAGAGCGCCCGACAGCGAGGCGGCGATGGCGGCGAGCGCCATCATTCGACACAGCTCGGGCGCTAGCGGTCGCGCCCAAGCCGCCATCACCAGCGCGATCACGATTGCACTGCCCGGCAAGGCGACCAAGCGGTAACCCAGATCGAGCTTGGGCAAACGCAGCGCGCCGCCCGCCAGGCGGATCGCCGCGGCCACACCGCCTGCCGCAACCAGCTGGCTGAGGAAGGCCGCGACGCGGCCGCTGAGCGTGATGAATGGCGCGATGCCCACGGCCAAGCCGGGGATGGCTGGCGCGATGCCGCGCCCCACGATGGTGGCCAAAAGCGCCGCTCGTGTGAGCATGGGCAAAGAGACCCCGGAGGTCTCTTCTGAGGCAGGGACGGGCAACTTAGGCTCGGTCAATTTTGGGCGAGCGCGCTGCCCTGCCGGCGCGTGTTCTGGCCGTGGCGCTCACGTGGAGTCGTTTCGCTGGGGTCGCTGGGTGCCGGCGGCGGCGTCACTTCGATGGGAGCCGTGCTCGGTTTCGCCTTGAGCATGAACGGCCGCGCGTTGAGCGTGGAGCAGGCCATCTGGTTTCTGTGAAATTCCCAATGCAGGTAGACCTTACCGTCCGGTGACACAATCTCGCGCGGCGGGGTGCCGAAGGGAGCCGCGCGCTTGACCGAATCGAGCGCTGCAATGTCGAAGGCCGTGATGCCGCTGAACTTGGTCACCCCCATGCGCACCACGTTGCCCGACTCCTGATCCAAGATGATTTCGACCTCCGTGCTGAGCTCGAGATTGTTCATCGGGTGAGAGGACGGCAAATTGTCGAGCGAGCCCAGGAATGAATCCGCAAAGATCGGGTGAATGCGATTGTGGATCATGCTCAAGTACGTGCCGAAGGCCGAGGCCGCGGTGTTGAGCGCCGTTTGATTGCCGAGCTGAACGCTCGGGGTGTAGTTCTCGATCGCGCTGCGCCAGCGGCTCGGGTCCATCGGGTGCCAGGAACCGACGTGCGCGCTCCGTCGGCGTTCGCCGTCGACTTGCCGCTCGCGGGCCAGCTGGTCCGAGCCGATGGCTGCCATGGCGGTGCGCGGCATCAAGTTCAAGTTGACCCCGTTGGCGGTCGTACCCGTCGAGCCGTAGCCGAACAGGCCGTCGCCCCGGCTTTGTCGCTTCGGCAGCGGACGAGCTTTGCGAGCCTTGGTCTCCGCTTGATCGACGAGAGCCTGGCGGGGCCCCGGGACCGTGAAGCGTCCGCTCTCGGAGCTGACCACTTCGGGGTTCGCCTCGCTGTGCTTGGATTCGGCCTGGGCCTTTTGCCCTTCTTGAGCCGGCGCGTTGGCCTGCGAACGATTCGCACCGCTACGCGCGCCGGTTTGGGCTTGGGCTTGCTCGGCGTTGCGTTGGTGCATGGGCTCGGTCGACGGTGGCCGCATCAGCGCCAGCTTTTCCGCGTCGGATGCGGCTTTTTCGGAGGGAGCGTGATCCTTCTCCCCGGGCCGATCTTCCGATTGCATCACGCGCGAGTGGTCGGAATCGCCGGGTGACTTGTCCGGGCTGGAGTGCTCGCCGCCGGGGGTCGGTTTGGCGTCGTTCTGATCGGCGCTGGTGATGCGCGCCTGCGTCTCTTGCAAGACGTGGTTCGCCTTGTCGGCAATGAACGCAGCGTTGGGATTGTCCGGCTGCTTCTCGTCTTCCACCACCTGCCGCACGGCGATCTTCTTTTGGGCTTCCGGCGGCGGCTGCGGCGGGACCGGCGTGGCCTCGATCTTCTTTTCCTCGGGCTTTTTCTCTTCCGGCTTTTCGGCTGGGACGGGTGCTGGCTCGGGCTTCTTTTCGGGTTTGACCAGCTCCTTGAGCGGTTTCTTCTTCTCGGCGTCCGGATCGTCTTTTTCTGCGTTGCGAGGATCCGGGGCCTTGGCCTCGTCGGGCTTGTCCGGCTCGTCCTTCTCGACCTCGGGTTCCTCCGGCTTGCTCTCGTCGATCAGCGCCACCTCGACCGGCGCGCCCACGCCGCGCACGTGGTTCTGCACGCTGCGCGCGAAGCGCTGGATGTCCAAGCGTTGCTCGATGAGCTTGGCTGTCTGGTCGGCGCCGCCGCTCCACAGTAGGTGGATCACTACCGCGGTGGTGATCCACAAAAAGAGCGGGATGTTGGCTTCGCGACGCATTGCTGACGGCCGGCCGGATCGCGGCGATCGGGCAGAAAAAGCTAACATCGAGGGGCCCGGCCAGCAATCTTCGGGGCAATTGCGCCGGCTTATCGGGAGATCTGGCTGACTGGGAGCTACTTTGCGCGCGACGCCGCGCGTTGCATACGCGTCACACTTTGCTGATCGAGTCGAAGTGGTCGGCGATCTCTTGCGCGCTCCATACCCCCGCGTCGCTTTCTTTGTACTTGCCAGGGCTCTCCACGACCTTGAACACGCTCATGCGCGCACCGGCAACCGCCAGCACCACACCGGTCACGTCGCTCGACAAGTGAGAGGCCAGGAACAGGTGGGCTGGCGCCACGTGTTCGGCTGACAAGCTATCTTCGATCTTTTCGAACATCGGCAAGTCCTCGGTCAGACGGGTCTTGGCGATGGGGGCGACGGCGTTGACGCGCACGCCATAGCGTTGCAGCTCGATGGACGCCGTGCGCGTCAGCCCATAGATCCCGGCCTTGGCTGCCGAGTAATTGGCTTGTCCGAAATTGCCCAGCATGCCGGACACGCTCGTGGTGTTGATGATCGACCCGCTGCCCTGCTCTTTCATCTTCTGCGCGGCAGCTTGGGTGCAGAAGAAGCTGCCCGTGAGGTGCACGTCGAGCACCGCTTGCCATTCTTCGCGGCTCATCTTGAGCAGCGTCTTGTCGCGCAGAATGCCGGCGTTGTTCAGCAGAACGTCGACGCGCCCGAAAGTCGAAAGCGCTTGGCCGATGATGGCTTCGGCGCCTTCTTTGCTGGAAACGCTGTCGTAGCTCGCTTCGGCGCTGCCGCCCGCCGCGCGGATTTCCGCGACCACGGCGTCCGCGGCAGACGTTGCGGCGCCGGATCCGTCACGGGCTCCTCCCAAGTCGTTGACCAGTACGAGCGCGCCTTCGCGCGCGAAAAGTAGCGCGCTGGCTCGGCCGATGCCGTTACCTGCGCCAGTTACCACCGTCACTTTGCCGTCGAGAAGTCCCATGCGGCCGAGTCTAGAATCTTCTCGCGAAAGTTAGAAATGAAACACCAGACCTTGGGCCAGATGCTCCGCGGGCGCGTCCTTGCTGCCGCTCACGAGCGCATCGACGCCCACCGCCAGCGCGACGCCCACCGCGGTGCCCAGCACGTCCCAGGTGAAGTCTCGCCACGAAGGATCGCCATGGCCCGCTAGATCCCACAGCTCTTTGCCCGCGCCGAGCGTGAGCGAGAACGCGCCGCCAGCCAAGGCTCGTTCGCCACGAGATTCGAGCCACGGGCTGGTTGCGGCGTAAGCGCCCGCGGCAAGCCCGAGCGACACGCCGAAATGGATGGCTTTGTCAGGGCCAAACCAGGGATCCGGATCGCTCGCCGCGGCGGGCTGGGCGGCCAGCGTGAGCGCCAGTGCGAGCGCCGCCGCGAGCGCACGCATCACGCGACGTGGCGTCGACGGCGGCCGAACCAAAGCACGCCCAGGCCCAAAAGCGCGGCCAATGCCGAGCTGCCGCCGGTGGAGTGCGACCCCGCGCTGACGGCGCAACTTCCGGAGACCGTTGCGGTCTTGACCGTGGATTGCGCGGGCGTGCACACGTGCAGCGGCGCAGTGCTCCCTTGCGGCGCAGGCAGCTCCGAGCAGGTGTAGCGCTCGGGGCAGCTGTTTGCGGGCGGGCTGCACGACGGAACGCAAATTCCGGGAGGGGTGCCGCTCGCCGAGTAGCATTGATAGGCTCCAGGGCAGTCGCCCGAGCAAGCGGAGCCCAAGGGATCGACGGTCGCCCCGACCGGTCCGGTAGGAGGCGTGGCTGCACCGGCCGAACCGGTCGCGCTGCCGCCGGTCGCACTGCGGCCGGCCGCACTGCCGCCGGTCGCGCTGCCGCCGCTAGCGCCACCGCCGCTAGCGCCACCGCTGCCAGCGCCACCGCTGCCAGCGCCACCGCTGCCAGCGCCACCGCTGCTGCCGCCCCCGGTTGCCCAGCTGGGAGCCGGGTAGCTCCCGGACTCGGCTGCCGCGAGCGCCGTACTGCGTACGAAGTCTGCCCAGTTCGCGACATTCGAATAAAGGGCATAGGTGCACTGATCGTCGCCGCGCGAGGTCACGCCCATCACGCGGCCGTCGGTATCGAGCGCGGGGCCTCCCGAATCACCCGAACAAACTGGGCTGTCTCCGACCCATTCGTCGGCTTCGGCCCCGGCCTCGCGCGGACATTTGGCGCCGATGCAATACACCGACGATTGGTCGAAGCGCATGCGCGTGCCGCTGGTAATGCCCTGCGCGTCGTTCGGGTCTTGCAGACCGTAGCCGACTGCTGCGAAGGACTGCTTGGCCGTTGGCGAGTGATCGAGCACGGGCTCGAGCGGTTCGGCCTCGGAGCTGGGCACGCCGCTGCCGCTCAAGATCACCAGCGCAATGTCGTAGCCACAGACCTTGTTGCTGCCGGGCGCCTCGCGAACTTCTTTGATCGCATACAACTTGCTCGTGCTCTGGGGCTCGGAAGCGGTCGAGACGAACATTTGGCGCGGGTCGAACTTGGCCGTGAACTTGCTCGTGGCGCAGTTCACCTGCGGGCTCGAGCCGTCACCAATCTGGTTCACGCAATGACGCGCAGTCAAAACCAGATTGGGAGCGAGCAGCGAGCCGCTGCACGTCACCGCGACTTGGTTGTGCGCGGCGAGGCCCAACGCGACCACGCCTTTGGTCACCGTGTCCAAATGGCCGCCGATGATCGAAGCCGAGACAGAGCCTGTCTGGCCATCACCGCTAGCGCTCGACCCGTCGCTGCTCGCGCATGCGGGAACGCCTATCAGAGCCAGCGGCCAGAGAGCGAGGGCATGCTTGAGAGCTTTCAATTGAGCCAAAATGGTAACTTCTTCGCCCCTTCCTCGCAAGCGGTGCAGAAAGCCACGCGGCGCCGCTCAGGGAGGAATGTTACGCTCCGCGTCCGCCTTTCGTGGCGCATCTCCAGTTCGTTTCTCTCCTTTGCCTTCCGAGCCCCCCGAACGGTCACACTCGCCATGACGACTTCCACTATTTCAGCCACGGCTCCCACGGCGCCTGTGCTCGCGCGACGCATCCTCGTTACGAGCGCGCTGCCTTACGCCAACGGACACATTCACCTCGGGCACCTGGTCGAATACATCCAAACCGACATTTGGGTTCGCTTTCAGCGCATGCGCGGGGCACGCGTGATCTACATGTGCGCCGACGATACGCACGGTACGGCGATCATGATCCGCGCGCGGCAGGAAGGGCGCAGCGAGGAAGAGCTAATCCGTGACATGAATGCGGCGCATCGCCGGGATTTTGCCGGCTTTCAAATCGTGTTCGATCACTACGGCAGCACCAACTCCGAGCGCAACCGTGAGTACTGTGCCGAGATCTGGAGCGCGCTGCGCAAGCACGATTTCGTGGCCGAGCGCGAAGTCACGCAGCTCTTCGATCCCAAAGCGGGCGTGTTCTTGGCCGACCGCTTCGTGAAGGGTAGCTGTCCCAAGTGTGGTACGCCCGATCAATACGGTGATTCGTGCGATCACTGCGGCAGCACCTATAGCCCCACCGATCTCAAGGATCCGGTGAGCACGCTCAGCGGTGCTCGGCCCGAGCTCAAGAGTGCGCTCCACTTGTTCGTGAAGATCGAGAAGCTGCGCAGCTTCTTGACGGAATGGACGCAAGAGCCAGGGCGGTTGCAGCCCGAAATCGCCAACTATCTGAAAGGCCATTTCTTGGCCGACGAACTGCGCGATTGGGACGTCTCGCGGCCCGCGCCCTACTTCGGCTTCGAGATCCCGGATGCCCCCGGAAACTATTGGTATGTCTGGTTCGACGCGCCGATCGGCTACATGGCAGCGACGCGCGAGTGGTGTGACCTGCAGGGCGAGAGCTTCGATGCTTGGTGGCGCTCGGAAAATACCGAGATTTACCACTTCATCGGCAAAGACATCGTGTATTTCCACACGCTCTTCTGGCCCGCCATGTTGCATGCCTCGGGCTTTCCCTTGCCGAAGCGCGTCCAGGTGCACGGCTTTCTGACGGTCAACGGCGAGAAGATGTCCAAGTCGAAAGGCACCTTCGTGCAGGCCGCCACTTACTTGGAACATCTGGACCCGGCGTACCTGCGCTATTTTTATGCCACGAAGCTGGCGTCCAAGGTCGACGACCTCGATCTCAACTTGGAGGAGTTCGCGGCCAAGGTGAACTCCGATTTGGTGGGCAAGGTCGTCAACTTGGCCAGTCGCACCGCGCGCTTCGTGAAAGAGAGCGGGCTCGCCGAGCACTATCCGGACGACGGTGGGCTGTTCCGTGAGGCCGCCGCGCGCGGCGAGGAAATCGCCGAAGCGTACGAGGCTTGTGACTTTGCACGCGCGATGCGGCAAGTGATGGCGCTGGCCGATCGCGCGAACGAATACATCGATCGCGAAGAGCCGTGGAAGCTGAAAAAGGCCCCCGAAAAGGCCGGGCAGCTGCGCGACGTGTGCACCGTCGCCTTGAACTTGTATCGGCAGTTGATCGTGTACCTCGCGCCCGTCTTGCCCAAGTTGGCCGAACAAAGTCAGAAGTTGCTCAACGCGTCCTTCGATAGTTTCGACGCGGCCCAGCGACCACTGCTCGGAACCGCCGTCGGTGAGTTCGAACACCTGATGCAGCGGGTCGACCCCAAAAAGCTGGAAGCGGTGGTGGCGGCCACGCGTGACGCAGCGACGGAAGCGGGGGAGGTGAAGGCGAGTACGCTTGCCACCTCGGCGGCCCAACCGGAGCTCGCAGCGGTGAGCGCCGAGCTGCCGGTCGACGACGGCGCGGCGCTCGCTGCCGAGCCACTCGCCGCCGAGTGCTCGATCGACGATTTTGCCAAGATCGATCTCAGAATCGCTCGCGTTCTCAGCGCAGAGGCCATCAAAGAAGCGAACAAATTGCTCAAGCTGACGGTAAGCTTGGGTGGGGGAACCACGCGCACGATCTTCGCGGGCATCAAGGCGGCCTATACGCCTGAAGCACTGATCGGTCGTTTGGTCGTGATCGTCGCCAACCTCGCTCCGCGCAAGATGAAATTCGGGACCAGCGAGGGCATGGTGATCGCGGCGGGCCCGGGTGTGGCGGAAGTCTACGTGCTCGCACCCGACAGCGGCGCGAAACCAGGCCAGCGCGTGCATTGACCTGGGGCCGCAAAAACCTCGAAAAAAGGCCGGCCTGATTCGCTCACACCGGGAATGGCGGACAGTTCCCTACGAAGGATTTCTCATGCCTCGCTAGAAAAGTTCGCGGCAGCGCGGAACGGTTTGACGGAGCCCGTCCGGAAGTGCACGCTTTTTCCCCGGGATGACGGATTCGGCCCGGACGCCACACCCACTCTCACCATGCGCATCGTCCACCGTTTGCTGGGTTCAGCCGGCGTGCTGTCCCTCGCTGTAGCTTGCTCCAGCGCTGCACCGAGCACGCCGTCTGCCGCGGCCGCGCCGCCAGACGATGGCGACGGCTTGGTCTGTAACGCGGACCAGCACCCGGCCGCGCCGCTCTCGCTGCTCACGCGCGCCCAGTACGATGCGACCGTGTCCGATTTGTTGGGCGACAACAGTCAGCCCTCGTCGAGCTTCCCGCCGGAGAATCAAGTTTCGGGTTTCAACAACAACACGGAAGTGCACATCGCCAATCCGCTGCTGGTCGAGCAGCTCATGGGCGCTGCGGAGTCGATCGCCGGGCGCGCGGTGGCTGCCAATTTGGGGACGCTCGCGCCCTGTGCTGGGACGAGCACCGCCGAGCTGACCAGCTGCGGCGCGGCGTTCGTGACAAGCTTTGGCAAGCGCGCGTTTCGTCGTCCACTGAGCGACGACGAAGCGCAGGCGTTCAACACCCTGTTCGCCGGCTTGAACGCGACGCGCGGCTACTCCCCGGCGGTCGAGCTCACGCTGCAGGCATTCTTACAATCGCCGCAGTTCCTGTATCGGATGGATTCCGAGCTGGCAGCTACGCCGGAAACCGGCGCGGTGCCGCTCGACTCCTACCAACTCGCTTCGCGCCTCTCGTACTTTCTGACTGGCTCGATGCCAGATGCGCCTTTATTCGCGGCCGCGGACGCCGGTACCTTGTCGAGCCCGGTCGAAATCGAAACGCAGGCCCGGCGCTTGCTGGAGACCAGTCGCGCCAAAGCCGTGGTTCGTGACTTCAATCGGCAGTGGCTACAGCTCGATAGCTTGTCGGGTCTGGCGCGCAACGCGCCCGAGGGCATGGTCGACGTCAAAGGTATCGGCGCCGACTACCGAGAGTCCCTGCTGCAATTCCTCGATCAGGCTTTTTGGGAGCATGGCAATTTGCAGTCGCTGTTCCTGTCGCCGATGACCTTCGTCAATGCCCGCTTGGCTAGCGTGCTCGGGCTTGCTGCGCCGGCCACTGGCTTTGCGTCCGTGAGCTCCGCACCCGGCAGCGTGGGGCTGTTGTCTCAGCCCGGCCTGATGGCGATGCTCGCGCACGCCGATCAATCGGGACCGATTCAACGGGGTGTGTTCGTGCGTCAGCGCATCTTGTGTCTGGATGTCCCGCCTCCGCCGCCGGGCTTGAACCCGGTCCCGCCCGATCCGGATCCAAAGCTGACCACCCGTGAGCGCTTCGCCGTGCACACGGTGTCGAGAGCCTGTTCGGGCTGCCACAAGCTGATCGACGGTACCGGCTTCGGCTTCGAAAAATACGACGAGCTCGGCCGCTACCGCACACAGGAAAACGGGCTGCCCGTCGACGACTCCGGCGAGATGCTGGACACCGGCGAAGCCGCGGTGAACGGCCCGTACCACGGGGTGGTCGAGCTTTCGAACCGCCTGGCCGTCAGCGCGCGCGTGGAGCGCTGCTTGGCGACCAACTGGTATCGCTACGCGATGGGCCGCGTGGAGACCGAGGCGGACGGCTGCAGCTTGCGTGAAGTCGAGCAGAAGTTTCACGTCTCGGGCGGTCAATTCAAGGAATTGCTGGTCGCAGTGACCGCGAGCGAAGCGTTCCGCTATCGCCCCGCGATGTCGGGAGCCCTGTGATGAATCGCGTGCGCAAAGATCCCGCGCTCAGCCGTCGCCACTTTCTGCGTGCGGCAGGTGGCGCGGCCGTGGCGTTGCCGCTGTTGTCCTCGCTGCGCGCGGGCGCTGCGGGGGAGAATTTCCCCAAGCGCTTGGTCTTGATGTACACGCCCAACGGCGTGATCCCCGACGCTTGGTGGCCACAGAACGTGACCAGCGAGACCAGCTGGGACTTGAACATCATCCACAAGCCGCTCGCGCCCTTCAAAGACCGCTTGCTGTTCTTGGGCGGTGTCGACCTCAAGGTGACCAACGACGGCCCGGGCGGCCTGCACCAAAAGGGCATCGGCGGACTGTTCACGGGCCAGCAGCTGCAGAGCGGGGATCTGTTCGTCGATGGTTGCGGGCAGCGCGCGGGTTGGGCGAACGGTATCAGCGTCGATCAAGAGGTCGCCAAGAAGCTCGCCGTAAGCACGCCCATCACCAGCCTCGAGCTCGGTGTGCGCGCGACGGAAAATGACGTGCAAGGCCGGATCGCCTACGCCGGCGCGGGCGCGCCACTGCCGCCCATGAACGACCCGAGTGAGGTCTTCCAACGGCTGTTCAGCGGCTTCGGGCAGAATACGGACCAGCTGGCCGAGCTGCGCGCTCGTCGCCAATCGGTGCTCGACACGGTGCAGGCCCAATTCAAGTCCGTCTCGGCGCGGGTGAGCCAGGCCGATCAGCAGAAGCTCTCGGCTCACTTGACGCTAGTGCGTGACCTCGAAAATCGCATGGCTATAACCGGCAATGGCAGCCAAGCGTGCGTCGCGCCTGCGGTGCCTGCCAAGCTCGACCCGAGCAGCGAAGACGACATGCCGATCATCGCCGGCCTACACCTCGATATGTTGGCTACGGCCTTCGCCTGTGACCTCACGCGCGTGGCAAGCTTCCAGATCTCGACTTCGCTCAACCACATCCGCTACCCGTGGTTGCCCAGCATGGGTGAGGGCCACGCGTTGTCTCACATGGGCCCGAGTGACGACGCCGCCCACCACGAGCTGGTCGCGCGCCAGACCTGGCACAGTCAGCTGCTGGCGAATTTCCTGACTCGCTTGAGTCAGATCCCCGAGGGCTCGGGCACCGTGCTCGACAATACGCTCGTGGTCTGGGGCAACGAAATTTCCGAGGGCAACACGCACTCCCACGAGAACATGCCCTTCGTCACCGCTGGTGGCGGCTGGTATTTCAGGACCGGACGCTCGCTCCAGTACACGAGCGCATCGCACAACGACTTCTTGGTCTCCATCTTGAACGCCATGGGCGTGCCAGCGACCACGTTCGGCCAGGCGGATCTTTGCAAGGGTCCGTTGCCAGGCCTGGTCTAGCGTCGTCCTGAATTAGACGTACGAAATCCGTCGCGTCGCGTGTTCGGCGTCGAGCTGCAGGAACACGAAGCAAACTAGAGGTGCTGTGCTGGATAGCGAACGCCCCCTCTTTCCCGCAGGAGCGGCCCTGCGCGCCTGAAAACAGAGTTCGAATTCGAATTCTGTTTTCAGCGCGGCAACCCCCGACGAGCGGGGACGAAAGCCTGGCAGGGGAGAAGCAAGGACTCGATCTTTGCATCCGGCTCGGATTTGCGCTTAAACGCCGGCATGGGCGTACTCAATCGCGGCCTGTACGGGCCTTTCCTGGCCCAGCTCGTGGTCGTGCGCCGCTGCAACCTGAGCTGTACCTATTGCAACGAGTTCGACGAAGAGTCGGAGCCGGTGCCGACCGAGGTGCTGAAGGCCCGCATCGACAAGCTCAAAGAGCTCGGCACCTTCAGTCTGGAGTTTACGGGCGGCGAGCCCATGCTGCACCCGGACATCGCCGAGCTGATCCGCTACGCGCGCACGAAATCCTTCCACAAGGTGATGATGATTTCGAATGCCTACCTGCTGAACGAAAAGAAGGTGCGCGCGCTGAACGACGCGGGCCTGATGGAGATGCAGGTCAGCGTCGATGGCGTGCTGCCCAACGAGATCACGGTCAAAGTGCTGAAGCCGATGCTGCCCAAGCTGCGCATGCTGGCGCGCACTGCCAAGTTCCCGATCGTGCTGAGCGCGGTGCTCGGCGCGACCACGCCGGGTGAAGCCCTACAGGTGGTCGAAGCCGCGCAAGAGTTCGGCTTCCGTCCGCGTGTCTTGGTGCTGCACGACGGCAGCGGACAAATGCACTTGGACGACGCAGGTCAGGAGGCCTTCGCGCGCGTCAAGGAGATGCTCGGTGGCCGTCGCTTCCGCGAGGCGCACGGTTATCGCGAGCGCATCCTGCTTGGTGGCACCGCGCCGTTCAAATGCCGTGCTGGCAGCCGCTACCTGTACGTCGACGAGTTTGGCGACGTCCATTGGTGCTCGCAAACGCGCGGCGTGTTCAAAAAGCCGCTGCTCGAGTACACGAAGCTCGACCTGAAGACGCAATTTTACACGAAGAAGACCTGTGCGGATGCCTGCACCATCGGTTGCGTGCGCACGCAGAGCGCGTACGACGAATGGCGCGCTCAACCACTCGATTTCGAAGGCCCGCGGCGCTTGCCGCTGGTTCAGGGCTAGCCCAGTTGACGCGAGACACTGCTCGCTTCGTGATCGACGCGCGTTACGTATCGTCTCGGCCGAGCGGGATCGGTGTGTGCGTGGCTGCGCTGATCGCGCGCTTGCCGGCCTTGGCGCCCGAGGCTCGCTTTCATCTGTGGACGCATCCGGAGTGCCCGGCGCCGGTGAGCGCGCCCAACGTAACGACGTCCGTGGTGTCCGCGCCGGCGGATGGTGTGCGCACCCTGCTCATGCCCGCGCGAGTCCAGCCACTTTCGGCGGAGGACGTGGTGCATTTCCCGTTCAGCCTGCTCGGGCGCGGCTTGCCCTGCCCGAGCGTGGTCACGATGCACGATCTGATGTGGCTCGAGCACGCGGAGAAAGTGGATGCCCGGCCGCTCGTGCGCCGCGTGCGTGCCGGCTTCTATCAGACCGGCATGCGCTACGCCCTGCGCCACGCCACGCGCCTGATCGCGGTCTCCCGCGCGACGGCCGATCGCATCCACGCCGTATCGCCCGAGAGCTCCCCGCGCGTGCGTGTGATTCACAACGCCGCAGGTGCCGCCTTTGTGCCGCCTAGCGATCTGGGCGCCGCGCTCAGCCGTGCTGCCAAGCTGATCGGGAGCGACGCCCCGTACTACTTGGTGGTGGGGAAAAATGAGCCGTACAAGGATCACCAGCGGGTGCTCGAGGCGTTCGCGCGCGAAGCGCGTCCGGGTGAGCTCTTGGTGCTCGTGCAACGCACGCGCCAGGGGGCTGGCCTTTCACGGCTGGCCGAACGACTCGGCATCGCCGATCGCTTGCGTTGGTTACCCACGCTTTCCGAATCCGAGCTGGTGACGGTGGTGCAGGCCGCGCGCGCGCTGGTGCAACCCTCGCTGGTCGAAGGGTTCGGCATCCCCGTGCTGGAGGCGATGGCCGCAGGCTGCCCGGTGATCGCCAGCGACACGCCGGCGTTGGTGGAAGTGCTGGGCGGAGCCGGCTTGCACGCCGCAGTCGGCGACGCCGCCGGCCTGGCGTCGGCGATCAACAAGCTGCGCTCGGGCTCGCTCCGTGACGAGCTGCGCGCCCGCGGTATCGAGCGCGCCCGCGCCTTCAGTTGGGACGCCGCCGCGCGCGATACGCTCGAGGTCTACCGTGAGGCGGCAGCGGCCGGCCCAGAGCAGGCTCGCCGTGCTTGACGTGTTGGTCGACATGACCGCGCTCAACACGCCCTCGCGTGAACGCGGCATCGGTCGCTACGTGAAACACCTGTGTCGGGCGCTGGCGGCGCGTGACACTTGGTCGGACGCGAGCACCGTCGGCCGTGACTTTCGCATCGCGGGTCTCACACGGCATCGCGGAGCGGTCTCGGGCGCGATCGATGAATCGCTGCAATTTTCGGGCGATCCGCGGATCGAGGTCAGCAACTGGCAATACCAGCGGCACAAGCTCGAGCGGCGCTTGTTTTTGGGGGGCCTGGCGCGGCGTGTGGGCCCTAGGCTGTTACACTTGCCCGATCCGCCGGGCACTCCGCTCGACATGCGACAACCACGCATCGTGACCTGCCACGATCTCATCCCGCTCGTGCTGGCCAAGCAATACTTGGCGCCCGTACCTGGCGCGCGCACGCTGCAATGGCTACGCGACTATGCGCGCTACCGAACCGCGCGCCGCGTGATCGCGATCAGCGAGGCGACGCGCCGTGATTTGATCGAGCACGTCGGCGTCTCGCCCGAGCGCATCGACGTCGTTCACTCGGGCGTCGATCACGAGCGCTTTACCGCCCACGCGCGCGACGGTGAACGGCAGCAGGTCGCCCAGCGCTTGGGTTTCGATGCGCCGTTTTTGCTGTGCCTGGGGGCCAGTGACGCGCGCAAGAACCTGCCGCTCTTGGTGCGCGCCTTCGGCCAAAGCGGCGTGGCGCGCGAGCTGACGTTGGTCTTCGCCGGGCCGATTTCGGCGCGCCAACGCGCGCGCCTGCTCAGCGCGGTCCGTGACAGCCAAGTCGAAGGCCGGGTGCTGATTCTGGGCTACATCGACGACGCGCTGCTGGTCGCGCTGTATCGGCAATGCCTGGCCTACGTGTTTCCCTCCTCCTACGAAGGGTTTGGGCTTCCGATCTTGGAGGCCATGGCCTGCGGCGCCGCGACGCTCACCAGCGGTTTGTCGTCGCTGGCTGAAGTCGCCGGTGACGCCGCTTTGACGCTTCCGTCTCTGGACCAAGACGTGCTGGCCCAGGGCATTGCTCGCATCGCCAGTGACTCCGAGCTGCGCGCGACGCTGCGACAGCGTGGGCTCGAGCACGTGAAGGCGTTCACTTGGGAGCGCTGTGCAGGGCAGACCCTGGCTTGCTATGCGCGCGTGCTGGCCGAGGGCACGTCGTGAATCCGCTGCTGCTGGCTGCTGCGGCCGCGAGCGGCGGCCTGGGCGTTCTCGGTGCGCTCGGCTATCGCGCACGTATCAATGGTCCCTTCGAGCCCACGCGCTACGTCTGGAGCCGTGGGCTCGGCCTGCTGTGCGATCACAACGGCGGTGTCGGCTTCGTCAAAGGCCAACGCGGCTCGCGCGCTCCGCTGCGCTTCGACCCCGCGCTCTTCGACCGCGTGAAAGACGGCGATTTGGTGTGGATGCGGCTGATTGCCTTGCCACAGTTCGTGGCCGAGGCCTTGCCGCGCATTCGGGCGCGCTTCGGCTTGGTCACGGGTGACGAAGATTGGGCGATCCCCTCGGGCTTCCCGGGCTCGCAGCAGCTGCTGACCGATTCACGAGTCGTGGCTTGGTTCACGCAGAACTACGACGGCACGGACTCGAACCGAAAGCTGATGGGGCTGCCGATCGGGCTCGATTTTCATACCATCAGCAACGGTCGCAAATGGGGTCATTGGCCGGCGACTCCCGCGGCCCAAGAGGCCGAGCTCGAGGCCTTGCGCAGCGCTGCGCCAGCCAATGCCGAGCGAGAGCTGCGCGTGCATGCCGACTTTCACTTCAACAAGCACAAGCAGCAAGTTTGGGGTGACGACCGTGCCCAGGTGCAGCGAGCGCTAGAAGGCAATCCGGACGTGCAGTTTCAGACGCGCAAGGTGGCGCGCCTCGAGCTCTGGCGGGAGAAGACTCGCTATGCCTTCGTGGTCAGCCCGCACGGCAATGGCCTCGATTGTCACCGCACCTGGGAGTCGCTGGTCTTGGGCAACATCGTGATCGTCAAGCGCTCCTCGCTCGATCCGTTGTACGAGGGCTTGCCGGTGGTGATCGTCGGGGACTGGAGCGAGATCAGCCGGGAGAACTTGCGCCGTTGGCACGCCCAGTACAGCCCCGCATTCCGGGATGCGCAGGTTCAGGAACGGCTGACCAACCGCTATTGGATCGCGCGGATGCGCCGAATCGTCGCCGAGCGGCTCGCCGAGGCCGGAAGCGAGCGCTAGCCCGGCGGCAAATGCCGGCCGGCGGCCGAAACGTGTGCTAATCGGCAAACCCTGACCATGCCCGGAGCCGCGCATACGATCGTTTGTTTGTCGTCCCAAGATTGGGGCGATCGGATGTGGACCAACAAGCAGCACATCATGAGCCGCTTGGCCAAGCAGCACCGGGTGATCCACATGGATTTCCGAGTTTCTTCGCCGGTCACGTTTGCGGCGCGGGCGCTGCGCCACGACCCGTCGCTGCTGTTCAAGCCCCAAAGGTTGTGGAGCGAAGGCATCCTGCCCGAGCCGGGCGCCGGCACGCTGCTCGTCGGCAAATCTTGGGGACCACCGGGGCTCGAGCTCTTGCCGCAAACCAACGCCCTGCGCGGTCACTTCCAGTACGACGAAAAGGTGCGCATCGTGCAGGAGTATCTGCGGCGTGAGGGCATCGATGACGCCATCATCTGGGTTTATCACCCGGGCTTCGGTGAAGCCGCGCTACGGCTCCAGCGCAAGCTCTTGGTTTACGACTGCGTGGACGAATACACCGCGTTCCCCGCGTACAAGGATTGCAAAGAGTGGCTCGCTGCGCGCGAAGAGCAGCTCTGCCGCCGCGCCGATCTGGTGTTCACCACCGCACCGGCCTTGTACGAGCGCAAACGCGTGTTCAATCCGGATGGCACGCACTACGTGCACAACGTGGGGGACGCCGATCATTTCAAGCAAGCGCTCGCCGCGGGCACGACGGTGCCGGCCGATCTCGCGGCGCTGCCCAAACCGCTGATTTTGTTCGTCGGCGCCGTCAGCAACTACAAGCTGAACATCGATTGGCTGCTCGAGCTTGCCCGTAGCCGTCCGAACTACCATCTGGCGTTGATTGGCCCGATCGGCATCTCGGATCCGAGCACGAACGTGTCCAAGCTGAAGTCGATGCCCAACGTACACGTGCTCGGCACACGCGACTATGCGGTCCTGCCGGCGTACCTCAAGGGTTGCGATGTCGCGGTCATCCCGTATCGCTTGAACGAGTACACGGAGTCGGTTTTCCCGATCAAATTCTTCGAATACATGGCCACCGGCAAGCCCGTGGTCGTCTCACGCTTGCCGGCGCTCGACGGCTTCCTCGATTCGGTGCGCGTCGCCGACGACGAGCACTCGTTCGTGGCTCAGTGTGACGACGCGATCGCCAGCGGCGGCGCGGGTGCCGAGCAGCGCGTGGCGCTGGCCGAGGCAAATTCATGGTCGAAACGCGTCTCCGACCTGATGGCACTGATCGAGCAGAAGCTCGGCTGAGCGCAGCTTGGGCAGCTGTTTTTTTCGACAAAGGCGCCGATAAACCGCGTCTGGCTTGCACATTGCGTGCTGCTGCGCGCCATCAAGGGACTTTCGAACGCTAGTAGAGCTAGAAGCTCGCAGTAGGGCAGGCGCCGGGTGTCACCGTCTGTGACGTGAGCCTACCCGATGGCAGTTGTTCCGTCGCTCTGGAGGGAGAGCATGCGCTGTCACTTGGCAAAAGACCCGGTTAGCGATGTCTGAATTCGCCGTATCTGAATTTGCCGTGTCTGAATTCGCCGTGTCTGAATTCGCCGTGTCTGAATTCGCCGTGTCTCACGTCACGTTGGCGCGGGCAGCGTGCCGGTCCTTAATTCTTGCTGCGCGCTTTCGAGAAGTGGTATCGAGAAATCTCGGCTGTGTCGCAATCAGGTGACGGTGGGTCCCCGAGGCACGCTCCGACAATTGGGAAGGTCGTCATGGCAATAAGCATTCATCGAATCATGGTATTGGCGCTGCCTGTTCTAAGCCTCATGGGATGTAGTGGTTCCGAGATGGGATCAGGTGAGATCGGAGACTCGAACATCGAACGGACAGCGCAGTCAGCGCAGGAGGTAACGATCGGCTCCTTCATCCCAACCTGGCTAGTAACCAACGGATATGGGTTCAAGATTGCCCGTGCGCCGGGCGGGGTTCCCTATGTTTGGGACTGGCCAGGCAACTCGACGGGGTCTGGCGGAGAAACCTGCTCCGGAGCAGGACTCAACTTGCGGATAAGTTGCCCCATATTTGGCTTTACGTCGCCGGTGAATAATCAGCAGATCAAGGGGATTGGGATTCACCCGGGTAATTCCCACGTCTACGCGTGGTATTCGGAGGGCGGGGTTAATGGCTCAACTTCCGAGGGTACCTCGGACATGCTGAACTTCTACCACAATCGAACTTTCTTTACGATGCCAACCTGTTTAGCACAACATGGTATCACCGATATGAGCCAGTTGCTCGACGCGGACATCTCCCCCAACGGTCAAGTCTATTACTATTGGGGGAGCGCCACCACAAACAACGTGTGGCGTACGGTGGGGACATCTGTTCCGTCGGCAAATGCGACGTGCACGCGGGTTACTGTAACTACCGTCCAGGGCGAGCTGGTCAGCGTGGCATTCGCTTCTGGGGGCAATATCGAGGCATACTACGCAAGTGGACAGGTTAACTCGAGTTCGAATAGCCTGAACCTGCGGGACTGATCTCGGCATTGCTAGTAGTTGGCCGGTGCAATGGGCTGATGTTGTACGGTCTCATGGAAGTCATCGCGAGTGGCAAGCCCCCAGTCTCAGCGTAGTTGCCGGCTGTTGTCTCTCACGTTAATTCGTTGCGGTGCTTTCGCGCTGTTTCGTGATGACCGGGGGCTCGACTCTCGCACTGCAAGGCACGGCCAATCGCGATTCAACGTCGCCGCAGCGTGAGAGGGGCATCGCGGCAGCGATGCCCCTCTCTTCGGTCCTGATCAGAATGGTAAATCGTCGTAACGGCGTTCGTGCAAGGTGCGGGCGCGTTCAAGCTCTCGACGGTATTGGCCAATAGCCTGCTCAAGGCGGCGGGCGTGCTGTAACAATCGCCGGGCCCCCGCGAACGGCGGTGGGTCCCCTGGCGTCCCAGTTCGTTCAGTAGCTCTCCGGGTAGGCCCCCCTGTGCCAACGTGACCTGAGACACCTTGCTTCCTCTATATTACTGAGTGGGGCGAGAAGTTCTGAATCAGATGAAATCGAATGTAACCGATGCACCAAGCCCATCTTTATGGCCGCAGGGCCGAGGTCGTAGACGATTCTGCGGAGCTCACGGGTCCGGGATCGTGAACGAACAGAGCGGCGCGTCGAGCTCGTCAGGGGCGAGCTTAGCCCGCGTTTCGTTCCAATGCAGGGGCGCGAGCTCAAGGTACCGATCCTGCGGCCAGTACGGCAGCACACGCAGGACCTCGTCGAGATACTGTTGGGGGTCGATTCGATGCAACCTGCACGATGCAATCACGGAGAGGATGGCTGCCGCGCTCTCGGCATGAGTATCGCTGCCATAAAACATCCAATTTTTGCGACCGACGACGACTTTTCGCAGCGCACGTTCTGAGCGCGTGTTGTCGAGCGGCAGGCGACCGTCGTCGAGTACGCGCAGCAGCTCCTGCTCTTGATTGACAGCGTAGCCGAGGGCCTTGGTCGCGAGGTTGCGCCCCAGCGTATTGGCGCGCGCGTCTTTCACCCATTGAAAGAAACCGAGCATCAGTGGACGCACGTGCTGATCTCGAGCCTGCTTGCGTTTGACGGGTGGTAGTTTGCGGAATGCATCGTCGGCCGCGTAGATGGCGCGAATGCGCATCAGGCCTTGCAGGCCGACCTGATACTTGCAGACCGCCGCCTCGAAGAAATAACGTCGACAGTGCGCCCAGCATCCGACGAGCGCGATGCTCTCGTCGTTGTCTAACGGCGGACCACGGTCGAGAATGTCGTAAACGTTGCTGGCATCGCTCTGCAAAAAACCAGTGAAGCCACCGAACAGTTTCTTCACAAAATCCTGAGTATGCTTTTCGCTATATGCGAACAGCACGTGATCGCAGTCGACCACCGCGGTGAAGAAATGGCCTTTCTTGCAGGCCTGCCGCTGCCTGTCCTTGCTCTTTTCGGGCTGAACCATGGCCGATGTGGCGTCGGTCGAGATCACACAGCCTTCTTTGAGCGCTGCTTGCCACATGGCATGAACAATGGTCGCACCGAGCGTGCTGCCGGCTTCTTCGACGTAGCGGCACATCATGCTGCGATCGAGTTGAACGCCTTGATCGGTGATGTGTTGCTCGAGCCGATAGTGCGGCACGCCGAGCGAGAATTTCTGCACGAGGATGTACGCGACTACTGACGAGTGCAGCAGTCCGCGTCGGAATAACGTTTTGGGTGTCTCAACGCCGAGCACCGTCGGGCCGTCCTTACCGGGCACCTCGTATTTGGCGATGCGTTTGACTAGCACTGAGAAGCCGCCGCGGCGGAACATCAGGTGAAGCGTATCGTCGAACCCGATCAGCTTGGCCGACTTCTCCAGCTCCTCGTCCCGGATCTCCAACAAGAAACGTGGCAAGTCGCTGGTAGCCAGATCTCGGCGACCTTTCGGCTTGGCCTTCGCCCCCAGTCTCAGCGTAGTTGCCGCCTCTCCTGAAACGAGATCCGGGAGAGAAAAATTGATCCACACGGGGGCGCTTCGGATCGGTAATGAAGTATTCAGAGGCGTTCAAAGCGAAGATGGTTCAGAAAATGCTGGGTGGGCGTAGCGCCAACTCGGTCGCGCAGGAGGCGGGAGTCAACCAGCCTACGCTCTCGAAATGGCTGCGAGACGCGCGTACATTGCGGGACGTGGCGAAGCGCAAAAGCGAGCAGGATCCTCGGAAGTCGGTCGAGCGGCGTCCAGAGGATTGGAGTGCTGAAGAAAAGCTGGCGGCAGTCCTGCAGGCGCGAGGGCTTGCCGGAACGGAGCTCGGTGACTTCCTGCGCCGGCAGGGCCTTCACGACGAGCAACTTCGGCAGTGGGAGCTGTCGGCGCTCGAGTCACTGAGAGGCGCGCGCAAGCTGAAGGCGACCTCGGCTGAGACGAAGCGAATCAAGGAGCTGGAGCGTGAGCTTCGACGCAAAGAGAAGGCACTCGCGGAGACGGCGGCGTTGCTGGTGCTCCGAAAAAAAGCGGAAGCTCTGTGGGGGGACGAGGATGCCTCCATGGAGTCGAAGACCGACGACGAGTCCTCGAACTGATCAGAGAAGCCGTGGCAGCTGGCGCGCGTCAGAGCGCCGCCTGCGACGAGCTTGGTATCGACGCACGCACGCTCCAGCGCTGGCATAAGCAGCCGGAGGACGGCCGCTGCGGGCCCAAGACGACGCCGCGGAACGCCCTGACGGCGCAGCAGCGCCAGCGGGTGCTGGACGTACTCACCAGCGAGCGATTCCGCAACAATTCACCGCGGCAAATCGTGCCAACGCTGGCCGACGAGGGCATCTACGTGGCGTCGGAATCGACGATGTACCGGGTGCTTCACGGTGAACAGTTGCTCACGCACCGCGGCCGTGCGCGTCCACAGATGCACCATCGTCCTCCCGAGCTCGTGGCGGCGGCGGTGAATACGGTGTGGTCATGGGACATCACGTACCTGCGCGCGCCAGTGCGGGGCAGCTTCTTCTACCTGTACCTCGTAGAGGACCTGTACAGCCGCAGCATCGTCGGCTGGGAGGTGCTCGAAGAAGAGTCTGCTGAAGCTTCCGCCAAGCTCATCGAGCGCACCTGCAAGAATCTCGACGTGAACGGCAGCGCGCTGCACCTGCACTCGGACAACGGCGGCCCGATGAAAGGTGCGACGATGCTCGCGACGTTGCAGCGGCTCGGCATCGTCGCTTCCTTCAGCAGACCGCGTGTCAGCGACGACAACCCATACTCCGAAGCGCTCTTTCGTACACTGAAGTACAGACCGGGATTCCCAAACCGACCCTTCCGTGATATCGACGAAGCACGCGAATGGGTCAGCCACTTCGTGCGCTGGTACAACACGCAGCACCTGCACTCGGCGCTGAATTTCGTGACGCCCGAAGACCGCTACCATGGTCGCGACAAGGCCATCCTGGCTGCGCGCCATCGCGTCTATCAGAAAGCGAGAAAACAGAATCCTCGCCGATGGTCAGGCCAAACTCGAGATTGGTCACCCGCCACGGCCGTCGTCCTCAACCCTCATCAGGTGATCGACTCCAAAGCAGCAGCGTAAATTCAGCTCAAGCGGCAACTACCCTGAAATTCACCG